>WNGK01002751.1_pt1 | contig 61250 bp, 48 predicted proteins | sample 5400601 | NCBI WGS metagenome assembly WNGK01 (sample SAMN13153376, study PRJNA577476) | soil metagenome | isolation source: 60 cm soil or saprolite under Garry oak tree replicate 1 | place: USA:California | collected 2016-06-15
GCTTCGTCGTAGTCCTTCACCAGAAGGCCGCAGGTCATGGTGCGCTTCTTCATCTCGTTTTCCTCCTTTGCTTCTCGGTGAGTTGTTCTCAGTATAATCCAGCATGGACGACGGCGATTGTAAAAAGACGACATGTTCGTTCTGGCGCAGCAGAGCCTGCAACTTGTGCATCTGCTGAGCAAACTCTCCAGGGGTCTTGTTGGCGAACGCCTGAAAGTCATGGATGAAATGGGTTTGATCGGTATACCCACATTCGTAGGCCAGATCCGTCAGGTTGGCGTCTGGCTCACACATCAGGCGGTTGCGGATGGTTTCAAAGCGGATGGTTCGGGCAAGCCTCTTGGGGGAGACACCAGTTGTCTCGGCAAACTGCCGTTGTAGCTGGCGCACCGACAGATGGCGGGAAGCGGCCAGGTCGGCCACCCGCACCTGGCCTTTCGTCTCGTAGAGCCGTTTGGCTGCCTCTCGCACCTGCCCTGGGTCAAACCAGGTGGTCAGACGCTTGCCAATCAGAAACGCTTCAAGCTCCTCGACCGCTTGCTGATACTTCTCGGTCTCAACCTTGGCTGCCACCTGAGTGACCACCTGGCCCCACGCCTCATCAAGTTCAACGTTCGTCGTGCTATTTGGCTCTGCGAGAGGCTTGAGAAAGGGAAGCACCCCCCAGGCGAAGAAGCGGACTGCGACGATTTTGACCACACCACTGGCCTGCACAAGGAATGGCTGGCTTTGCAAGCCAACGAGGCAAACCTTCGGCAACTCACGCGGGGGTGTGCTGCCAAGCTGCACAGAGGGGCTGCCAAAATTCAGGATGAGTTCGACACAGGCGTTAGGGACCACCTCCTCGAGGCACGCCTGTGCCGTGTAGGCTCTTTCCAGGATCCAGAAGCGCTTCACACAGTCTTGGAGCACGGGATGAGGGATGAATTCTTGATATTTCAGCATTGCAATCCCTCACTGTCTCTGCAGAACGAGACCTTTCTGTCAAGCATTTCTTGCTGCAACCCGGAAATTGCACCATTCAATGGGGCGAATGCTTTGCTCTTTTCATCATCAACGTCTCACCATTGACGATGTTTATGGGTTCTGAGACCTCTCGCCCATAGCACAATGAGCAACATTCGACCAGTTTAATTTACACACTTGTCATTTGTCGAAATATCCTGGCACGTTTCTGCCAGAAAGCGGTGGCGCGGAGAGTATCTGGAACCAGCACCAGCCTTGGAGGACGAGAAAAGAGACGCCGCCACATCATGTAACGCTGCCTTTTCCCACCTTCATGTGTGACGAAACATGCAAGAGACAGGGACACCTTCTGCCACCGATCTTGCAGAGATGGCGAGGTGAGGAGTCAAAGCTTCCTGCAGTCGAGCTTGCTCTGCGAGTAATGTTCTGCACACTTCCAGAAACTTGCCTTCCGGGTCATCAAATGTGCCCCACCGTGCCGCACCCTTCCCACTTTCGACACGAACCAGATTGAGAACTCCAAAGGTGAAAGGTTGCCCGCTCGTTGGGTCTGTCTGGGTGATGGTCCCGTAGCCAGCGACCTGGTCTCCTACTTCGAGCATCACTCTCACGTTGACTTCTTGGTCAGGAAGCAGAGTGTGCAATCTCTCACGAAATGCTATGGGGCCTTTCTAAATCATGGTGCCCTTCTGGCAGATCGTGGGCGATAAAGCCAGGTGTGAGAGCCTTTCTCAGTGCGCTAGCGGGATCGTCTGCTCGGAGCGCGTCCACATACTCCATATACGCTCTCTGATTGGCAGTCATGTGTTCACGTGGCAGAGGTCCTATAACGGGTTGACGTTCTGGCATCGATCTTCCTTTGAAGAAGCAGTTGCCAATGCCACTGTTGTGATGTAGTGCACATAAGTATAACCTGGCTCTCTGATCTTGTCCCGAATTGGTGGAGGAGTAGAAGCTTCGAGTATACTACCCGAGGAGGAGGAAAAAGATCATGGCAAAGGTTCAAAAGACCTATACCGTCGAGTTGAAGCGCGAAGCGGCGCGATTGGCGCAGACCAGTGGCAAGCCAATCGCGCAAGTGGCCCGCGAGCTGGGCCTCTCTGACACGTCGATCCAGAAATTTCGCAAAGAGTTGGCTGAGCACGGACCCGAAGCCTTCCCAGGCAGCGGCCATCAGACGGCTCAAGAAGAGGAAGTGCGCCGCCTCAAGCGCGAACTGGAAATCGTCAAGCAGGAGCGTGATATCCTAAAAAAAGCGCTGGGCATCTTTTCGCGCGGCCCGCCATGAGCTCTCAGTTCCTTGCGAAGCCTCGGCCCGCGTATCCTATGACACTGATGTGCCGGGTGCTGGAGGTGTCTGCGAGCGGGTACTATGCCTGGTGCAAGCGGGCGCCTAGTCAGCACAGCCGAGAAGATGCCCACCTGGCTGAACAAGTCAAGACCGCTTTCCAGGCGAATCGAGGCGTCTATGGCAGTCCACGGGTGCATGCCGAACTGCAAGCACAAGGGATCAGCTGTGCGCGCAAGCGAGTCGCTCGTCTGATGCGAGAACAGGGACTGGCGGCGCGCAAACCGCGTCATCACACGATCACTCCGCACAGCGATCCAAGCGCACAGGTGGCTCCCAATCTGCTTCAAGGCGACTTCCACGCTCAAGAGCCCGACACCAAATGGGTGGCCGATACGACCTCCATTTGGACCGCCGAAGGCTGGCTCGCGCCTTTCGGTGGTGCTTGACTTATTTTCGCGCATGGTGGTAGGATGGTCGATGGCAGCCATTCAAGATGTGAGCCTGGTCGTCCAGGCTTTAGAGATGGCTATGACTCGTCGCCGTCCACAGGCTGTATTACTGCACCATTCCGATCGTGGCAGTACCTCTACCAGTCAGAGCTATCAAGCCCTCTTACAGCAAGAAGGCATGGTCGTCAGCATGAGCCGGACTGCCAATTGCTACGACAATGCCGCGATGGAAAGTTTCTTCCATCGTTTCAAGGGCGAATGCATTGAGGGTGAGTCCTTTCAGACGCGAGCACAAGCCAGAAGCAGTACCTTTGAGTACATCGAGTGTTTCTAGGTGCGATCCGTTCAGCCGAAACTTGCTCCATCAAGCGAGGGGATGGCTGGCAAGGAAGTGAACCTTGACAACTCATGATCGGATGGAAGACGCGATTTCTTCCCCACGAGGTGAACGTGGAATGGCCCTGCCCCACGGTAGCGACTGGTCCTCAATCCGTGAAGCGGGCAGAGAGGGAAAGAGGAACGTAGCCTGAACGTGACCCCTTCCAAGCCAGGCTCCCATGGCGAAGGCAACTGAAGGTGTATCTGAACCATCGTAAATTCGACCAAGCCAAACAGGATGACAGGCTTGACCAAACGGTAATGGGATCAGTTATGAGGGGAGAACTGTAGAATTCTCTCCTTTCACTCATCAAACATCCCCGGTGGATAGCACCCGCCTAAAGGAGCGCAAAACGGATCATGGGAACGGAGTAACTCGCAAGCGGCTCTCATCAGCGGTCGATCTGATGAGCAAGGAACCACCCGCATGCTCTTGTGAGAAGGATTCCCCAAGAAGCCAATGCCCCTGGGAAAGCCAGAGGATACGCTGACGTGGGGACGATGACAGGGAAGAAAGAGGCCCTTCACGTATGTCACACACGAAGGCACCCAGAAACAGGTCAGGACCTGACTCTGCGAGTGAGAGTTGGCACAAGCTGCCCTGGCGCAGGTTTGAGCAGCAAGTGTACAGACTACAAAAGCGCATCTTTCAAGCTAGTCACCATGGCAACATTCAAGTCGTCCACAAACTCCAGAAGTTGTTGATGAAATCCAGGGCCGCCCGCCTTCTTGCGGTACGAAGGGTGACGCAAGACAACCAGGGCAAGAATACTGCCGGGGTAGACGGGGTGAAAGCCGTCCCACCCGGCCAGCGATTTGAACTGGCTGAACAGCTCCACCCGAACCAGTGGCGACATAACCCGCCCAAACCCGTTCGACGCGTGTGGATACCCAAGCCAGGAAAGGTGGAAAAGCGTGGTTTAGGGATACCCATCATGGTCGATCGGGCTCATCAGTGCCTGATCAAACTCGCACTGGAACCGGAATGGGAAGCCCACTTCGAGCCCAATAGCTATGGATTTCGACCCGGCCGCTGCGCCCAGGATGCGAAAGAAGCCATCTTCAATGCGATCCGTTTTCAGCCGAAATACGTGCTGGATGCGGATATCGCCGGTTGCTTCGATAACATCTCCCACGCGGCCTTACTCCACAAACTGCATTCCTACCCAGCCGTCCGACGAGTAATCAAAGCATGGCTCAAAGCTGGCATCCTGGATGATGATGGCTTTCATGAGACAATCAAGGGAACCCCGCAGGGGGGAGTCGCGTCACCCTTACTCATGAACATCGCCTTGCATGGCATCGAAACAGCGATACGAGGGGCTTTCTCCTACAAGGAAAGCGTCCCTCAACTCATCCGCTACGCCGATGATCTGGTCATTCTACATCCCACTGAGGCAGGAGTGCAGAAAGCGAAGCAACTTCTGGACACATGGTTGAGCACGATCGGGTTGGAATTGAAGCCCAGCAAAACCCACACGGGGAAGAACCCGCGAGGCAAACCCCTTGGCTTCAAAACGATCATCACTCCCAGCAAAGAGGCAGTGAAACGCCACGTAGCTGATATGAAGGTGGTCATCGAAAGAAACCGGCATGCCTCTCAAGAAAAACTCATTGGCGAGTTGAATCGGGTGAATCGGGGATGGGCCAACTACCACCGCAGAACGGCGGCGTCAAAGACCTTCCATTCCTGTGACAACGTGCTCTACCTGCAATTGAGACGGTGGGCCAAACACCGCCATCCCCACAAAGGAGGGCGCTGGATGGCAAACAAATACTGGCATGTGCGGGAAGGAAAAGGCTGGCAGTTTCGAAGCCAGGAAACCACGTTGTGGAAACACGGACAAGCACACGTCCAGAAGCATATCAAGGTGAAAGGAACGGCAAGTCCCTACGACGGAGATCTCCTCTATTGGAGCCAACGACTGAGCACCCACCCCCTCTTTAATGGGGTAAAAGGCGCCCTGCTGCGCAAGCAGCGAGGGAAATGTCGTTGGTGCGAGTTGCTCTTTCAGGATACCGATGTGATCGAAATCGATCACGTCACTCCGAAGAGTCAAGGAGGGGGAGAAGCACTCAGCAACAAATGCTTGCTCCACCGACATTGCCATGATGAACGGCACGCTCGGCGTGCCCCTGGTATCTGTGACAAAGACCCTGTTATTGAGGAGCCGTGTGACCGGAAACGGTCAAGCACGGTTTTGAAGCCGAGCGGGGGAGGTGACTCCCTCGCTTAGGTCAACAATCGTAGCCGGAGACACTCCACTTTGCACTACATGAGTCCTGTCATGTACGAACAACAGATGTGTTAATCCCCAGGTTTGGGGCCTCCACAATTTCGGGTGAAGATCACACTTCGTTTCCCCGAAGTCAGGATTGTCTCGCTGTTCGCAACTTGGTATTCTCATGATGCTTTCTCCTGGTGATGGGTCAAACAGGTTGGACGATCTTCTGCCTGTTCGATTTCATGCAGTGAACCTCGGCTCACACGTTTTCTTCTTTACAATGGTTTCGTTCTTTCCCAATGATACCCGAGGATCTGCTCGCTCGCGTCCTGGAAAACCCTACTCTCTGGTGTCCGCAACCCCAATCTTTTTCTTCCGAGCATGAGCCGACCCCAATGATGTGGTCCCCAACACAAGAGCAGGGAGGCAGAGTTCATTCCTCTCTGCCTCCCGCACAAGGGACATATTCCTCTGTGGTGATGAACTGCGACTAGGGCTGCTGGCGAGTTTCCTCCCCGTCCTGCCGTGCCAGAGCAAGACTCTTGCCAACTGCCCACGCGGCAATCTGGGCACGCGACGCAAATCCGAGCTTAGTGAAGATGTGGCTGATATGGGCCTCAACGGTGCTCACGCCCACCACCAGTTCGTCGGCAATGGCGCGATTGGACTTGCCTTGTGCAATCAGGGCTGCTACCTCGCGCTCGCGTGCTGTCAAGCCGCCATGCACTTGTTTGGCAAGGCGACTTGGTGAGAGCGAACGCTTTGGAGGAAGCATAGCAGTCGCCTGTGACAAGAAATGCTCCCGTAAGCGTTCGTCCGCTACGTTGGCAGCAAGTTCTTCGATGAGCGTGCGAGCGGTCAAGAACGCTTGCTCAGCTTCTCCCTGGCGCTTCTGGGCCTGATAGAGCTTACCCAGGGAAACACCAATGCGCCAGAGCAATGGTCGTAGCCCTTGTGCCTGCGCAGCCACCTGCGCAGCTTGTAGCGTCGTTTCAGCTTCTGCTGCGAGCGAGAGTGCCGCCAGGGCCTCACCGCGCAGTTTCCAAAGGCGGGGGATGACACGCTCGCCGGATAGGTTTGCCGCAGTCGCGATCAGGCGATCGGTGATGTCCAGCGCCAGGCCAGGGTTACTGCGAGCCAGGGCGAGGTCGGCGCGCGCAGCCCAGACGAGCCGTTGCCCGCTGGTTTGGGAAGGAGCATCAGGAGGAAGTGCAGCATTGAGGAGGGATTCGGCCTGTGTGAGATCCTGTTGAAGAAGATACGCAAGGGCCAGAAATCCCGAGGCGAGACGAATCCAGTACTGCGAGCCGACTTCATGGGCCAGGGCCAGCGCTTGTTCGAGTTGCTGCTGCGCCTCTGGCAAAGCGAGCAGCTCGAGATAGAGCACACCTAATTCCCAGTGTCCAAAGGTCATAAACTGCCGATGCTCGATCTGCTCGGAGAGCGAAAGACCCGCTTGCGCCACCTCCAACGCCCGTGTGTACTCCCCTCGTGGACCCAGGAACTGCCCCAGGCTAACGAGCGTGTAGGCTTCGGCAGAGCGCTGACCAATCTCGCGGGCGGTCTTGATGGCCTGCTCACCAAAGTGGAGACACTGGGCGAAACTGATCGAGGCTGGGACCGACGTTTCGCTTTGATAGATGCCGCCGAGTTTGGCCAACGTCGCCAGGCTAGAGGCTAACCCCTGGCGGTCATCGAGTTCCTGGAAGAGAGCGACGGCTTGCTGATAATAGACTGCCCCTTGAACCAGATCACCGCCAAGGAGACTTGCCATGCCCAACAGGTCGCATGTTTGGGCTACCCCAGGTGTATCATGCGCTTGCTGAAACAGCGTGAGCGCTTCCTGATGGTAGCCCAGTGCCTCGCGGGGCTGTTCAATATTCAGGTGCCAGTTGCCCAAGCGGTTGAGGCTGTGGGCAAGCGTGAGCGGATCGCCCAGGCGGCGCGCCAGCTCGAGTGCCTGCTGATAATAGGTGCCCGTCTGGCTGTAATCGCGCCCAGCCCACAAAAAGCCAAGGGCAATGAGACTCTGCCACTCAGCGGCAAAGTCATGGACAGAGTGAGCAACCTCCAATGCACGCTCATAGTCACTGCGTGCTTGTTCAAATTCGCCCAGGGTTTCATAGGCCTGTCCGCGTGCCAGGGAGATCTTTGGGCCGGCAACTCTCCCCAGGTGGTGGGCAGCATCGAGGGCGCGCGTCAACTGCTTGATGGCGGCATGCGGGGCATACATCGCTTGCGCCTTTTCTCCAGCACGCTGTCCATACTCCAGAGCCTTCTCCCAGGCACCCGCCTCAAAGAAATGGTAGGCCAGGTCCGCCAGGTGCGCATCGAGCGTCGAAGTGTAGAGATGTTCCATCATGTCGCCAATACTGCGGTGCAGCGCCTTGCGTTCACGCCCCAGCAGGTCGGTAGAGATGGCCTGACGTGTCAGTGCATGGCGGAAGGCGAACTGCTCTGCCGATTCTTCAACGACCAATTGAGCGGCGATCAACTCTTTCATGAGCACCAGCAGGTGCTGCTCGTCGTGGTGGGTCAACTGCTGCAACAGGGCGAAATCGAAGCGTCGTCCGGCAACTGCGGCGAGGGTCAACACGCGCCTGGCAGACTCACTCAGGTGATCCGTCCGCTGCCGCACCGCGTCCTGCACACTGCGCGGGATGTGCAACTCGCCCAGCTCCTCGCCCTTCCAGTGACCATTGGCAGAAAAAATCTCCCCTGACGCCATCAGTGACTTGAGAATTTCTTCGATGAAGAATGGATTGCCCTCGGTGAGTGCAGAGAAGGGATCAGCCAGCTCTACACGCACCAAGCGCGAGAGTGTGAAGATGGCCCGCAGCATCGCCTCGACCTCCTCTCGCGTGAGGCGTGCGAGCGAGCATTCCTGGGCGAGCCGTTCCCGATCCAGTTGCGCCAGGAAATGGCGTAGGGTGGAGCGGACCTCGTCGCTACGGTAGGTCAGCAGGAGGAGGAGCGGTGAAGCAGCGCAGCGCCGGGCCAGGTAGTGGAGGAATTCCAGGCTGGTCTCATCGCTCCAGTGCAGGTCTTCCACCACAACCAGCACAGGATACGCTCGGGCCTGACCGGTCAAGAAGTGGGCCAGGATCTCAAAGCGGCGGCGTTTCTCCTGCTCGGGATCGAGCGAGAGGCTCGCGGACGGTGGAATTCCACCTGCAAGTGCGTAGTCAACCTCGGGGAGCAAGGGGAGGAAGGTCTGTGCGACCGGTTCGACCTCTGGAGAAGGCATGGCGATCGGCTGACGAGAAAAGTATGAGCGCAAAAGGTCCAGCAAAGGCGCGTAGGGGATGGCGTGATCAGTCGGGAAGCAACTGCCTTGCAAAAGGCCAAAGTCGTGAGAGGCGGCATACGTTTTGACCTCAGCCACCAGACGCGATTTGCCGATGCCCGCTTCCCCGGAAATCAAGGCAACACCTCCCTGCCCCTTTCCTGCTCGATCAACAAGTAGATGACAGGGTGGCGAGAGCCTCTGTACGACCTATCAAGGTCGGGCATGGAAGAGCAGGTGTGTGCATGGCGTCGGCTCCAGATTGCAGACAGAAGATGCGCTTTGCTTTTCGAGCCTCAAGCGAGAGCGTTCTGCCGGATTACCCTTTGAGTCCTTTCAACTTCTCTCTCACGTGTGCGCGGCTGACCTGGGTGTAGCGAGCCGTGGTCCGGATGGCAGGAGTGCCTTTCACGGTGACATGGCCAAGATAGTAGGCAATCTCTTCCAGTGTCCATCCTGCCTCTCGCGCTCGATGGGCGAAATCGTGCCGCAGATCATGAAACGAGAGGTCAGCAATCAGTTTCCACTGCTCCGTGTTGGCCTGGCGTTTCAGCGACCGGAACCAGTGATGAATGCCCGCCTCGGTCAACTGCGCGTGACGCTGCGAAGTAAAAACATATGGACTTTCGGGATCACGTCCACCAAGGCGAAGATAGTCATAGAGGGGACGACGGGCTTCATTGAGCAGATCAATATCACGGAACTTCTCCCCTTTGTGCCCCACATGTAACCAACCAATCTTGGGCCCGATATGGGCATGCTCCATCCGTAAATGCGCGATATCGCTCACCCGGCACCCTGCCCAGTACCCCAGTGCGAAGATGGCTTTGCCACGGAGGTCTCCATCTTTTTCAATGAGGGTACGCAAGACGAAGCGCTGATCCGGCGAGAGGATACGGGGAGCAAGCGTCTGTTGCACCTTGATCTCTACTCCACCAGGGTCTTTGGCAATTTGCCATCCTGCTTATCAGAAATGGGACACAATGCAGAGGTGCAGGGAGTGAAACTTTTTTCGCATTCACGCGGCTAGACTGAGACAAGGCCGGATATCACAATTCGTTCCAGGTGTTTGCAGGAGCCACTTGAGGGCTATCAGTGCAAACGGATAAATCTCACTTTAGTTGCGCCAGCGAGCAAAAAGTTTCACTTCCTGAGGTGCGCACTCAAAGCAGACACTTCCGTCCCAGTCTACAGAAGCAAAACTCACTTTGCCTAACACCCTGCCTGAATAAGGTATCGAACTGCACCCTTACTACCGGTTCACTCTAAAAGAGAGAGTAGCCTTATTCTTACTTTACAGGCATTCTTTGATGCAGGTTCACCGATTGCAAGACAATGCCAACGACGATGATCACCAGCCCTACTATCGAACTGAGAAGGATCTGCTCGCCTAAAAAGAGCGCAATATAGACAAGCGAAAGAAACGGGGTCAAATACAACGCATTCGAGATGACGGAGGTATCGCCGTTTTCTAGCGCCTTAAACCAGAAGATGTAGGAAACACCGTTCACTATAAAACCATTGAGCAAAAGCCATAGCCACACATGAAACGACGGCATTTTCAGCGAGGAGAAGAGAAACAGGGTCGGGGTGATAAAAACAAGCGCGGTCACAAAGTAAATGAACACACTGACGACTTGATCGTACTGGTATTTTTTCCCCAGGACTGAAAACAGCGCAAAAACACCCGCTCCCCCAAGAGCAAGCATATCTCCTTGCAAAGAGGAAACGCAAGGATAATGACAAGCATCGGCCAAGTGTAGGCTAAAATAAACCCTTCTGAGGCACTGGTGAGTGCTAAAGCACCATATAAAAGAACATAATACACATATGTCCCCAGAAACCCTAACACCCCTACTTTGGTGTAGTCGTGTATCGAATAGGTTGTCAATAAGCTGATCTTTTTCTGAAAGAGAATAATGCCACCCATCACCATGCAGGAGAAAATGGTGGAGTAGAAAAGCATCTGAAGGTTGTTCAACTCAACCAGGATGTTCTTTGTCACCACAGGGATCAATCCCCAGGACAGAATACATAAGCCAAGATAGAAAAATGATTGTGCTGTCTTGTTCGTTTTGCTGAGCTTTAACAATGCTAGGATTCTGCAACTTTGCTACTGGAGAGGACACACATAGACTCAACCAGTACCCATACTACCCCGCGTGTCAAGTTCCTTCATGCTCATACAGGGACGCTCTTTTCTTTCCTCTTGCGCTTCCCATTACGCCGTGTCAATAAGAGGTCATGTTGCAAGGTGCGAAACTCAGGATGGTTGGAAAGAGGGTGTTTAGGTGTTGAGGAAGTGCCAAGAATAGCCTCAAGGACCATGAGAATTTCCGCAGAATTACATCGGAAGGTACTGGTACTTGCTCGTGAACGCGACCTTCACGTACCTCTGCAAGGCAACAATCGCATCCCTCGTATCTGGAAATGGCTTCCACCGTCCCATCGCATTGGCGAATTCCTCGACATCCGTTTCCGCGTAGGGCACGTGGAAGTAATCGAAGGCCAGTTTCATAGTCTCGCGCAACACCTGGCGGTACGGGAGATACGGCCCCTGGATAGACTGAAACTGTACCTCTTCCCAATAGCCCTGCAATGCTCGTGCATTGATATCCGTGATGTTGTGCTCCGCCAGTTTTTGAGCGAAATATCGCTGGATCTCTGCCTCCCAATCAATCAGCGTTCCATAACAATCAAAAGTAATAGCTTTCGGCAGCGTGTGCATCAACACACCTCCTTACTAATCTCTTACTCACTCAACCCATAACTTGCAGCGCCAAGCAGCCCGGATCCTGGATTGAGAATGACGTATATCGGCACATTGTTCAGCAGCTTGACGAAGCGCCCCTTGTCGAGGAAGGCTTGCATGAAAATGTCGCTCTGTAGGAAAGGCAGGATTCGTGTTGGAATGCCCCCACCCAGGTAAATACCACCAGTCGCCATAACTTTAAGAACCATATTCCCAGCTTCAGCGCCTAAGATCTCTACAAAGGTGTTCAGTGTTGCAACACACAATGCAGAAGATTGATCGAGTGCGGCATCGACAATAATCGGTGTATAATCTGTCGACTTCGACAACTTCTCTGACAACCAGAGTGGTTCTTCAGCAAAGCCACTATCCCTGAGATATGTGTAGATATTCGGAATGCCTATACCGGAACAGACACGTTCGTAGCTCACATGGTCGTACTTTTTGCGCATATAGATAAGCAAGCCTATTTCTTGCTCGTTGGTGGGAGCAAAATCGCAGTGCCCCCCTTCCGACGTATGAGGATGGTAATGCGACCCATCATCCCAGGTAAGGAAAGCTTCTCCCAGACCCGTACCAGGTGCGATAATAGCGATATTCCCATGCTCAATGGGCTGACCTTTACTCAAAATAAGCAGTTCAGCAGGTTCCAGGTAAGAAATAGAGCGGGCAATAGCTTCCAGGTCATTCATCAGGTGCACAGAAGAAAGGTTCAGCGACTCACGAAGTTGCTCCTCATTCATATTCCAGGGCAGATTCGTAACTGTTGCCTGGCCCGCCACGACAGGGCCAGCCACTCCAAAGCTCGCTCGATCCACAGGGAGCTTGGTCTGAGACAAAAATGTGCGAACAAGCGCCTCCAGGCTTGGGTAAAGAGTGCTTGGAAATGTCGCCTCGGCCAATGGCTTGCGCGCACCAGTCTCAGCCGAGTAAATAGCCAGGTTGGTCTTCGTACCGCCAATATCACCGGCAAGTAGCATCGTCATATTCTCCTTTCAAAGAGCCCTGGGTCATCCTCAAAAAAATCGTGACATTACACATAAATTGGTGTATAATACCGTGCTTAGAAGCTAGGCGTCAAAACAGAACTACATTCAGCAGTATAAACCATTCTTGCTTGAAGAGGCAAAGCGATGACCACGACGAATATCACACGAGGCAAATACCACATCTGGACTGTTGGCTGTCAGATGAACCTGGCCGATTCGCAACGCATCCAGACCATCCTGGACGAATTGGGCTGGGAAGAGGCCAGCATGGATCAGGCAAACCTCGTGATTCTGAACACGTGCAGCGTGCGTAAAGCCCCGGAGGAAAAAGCGCACAACCAGCTCGCACAGCTTAAACACGCCAAGTTGAAGCGCAGTGATCTCCTTGTGGCATTGATGGGCTGCATGATCGGCAACCAGAAGACTATCGACGAATTGGGTAAACGCTATCCACATATTGATCTGTTCATGAAAGTAGAACAGGCAGATATTCTCCCCCGTTTCCTCGAAGAGCGCTGGACCCCTATTTCAGGTGCGGGTTGCCTCGACATTGAATATATGCCCGACAATGACGATCAAGAAACTCAGACTCAGGCCTTTACCAGCGCACCAATCGTTCCAACCTTCGCTACCTCAACGAATACCGTTGGGAAGCGTACGGTCCTACCAATGGCGATCACCCCCAAACCAGGTGAGCGCACCGCTCACTATCCCACCAAAATCGCCCCAGCCACTGTCAGTCCCACTGCCTGGCTCCCGGTCATCCTGGGCTGCAATAAGGTCTGTACCTATTGCATTGTACCTTACCGGCGCGGTCGTGAGCGCAGCCGCCCTGTAGAAGAACTCGTGGTTGAGTCGCGTTCACTGGTCTCTAAAGGCGCAAAGGAACTGACCTTGTTGGGACAAACTGTCGAGGCCTATGGACTCGATTTACCGGATAAACCAGACCTTGCCTACCTGATGAGTCAATTGAGCGAGATCGATGGCTTGGAGCGCATCCGCTTCATGACCTCTTATCCACGCCATATGACCGATAGCATGATCGAACGTATGGCCAACCTGCCCAAAGTCTGCGAACACCTGAATATTCCCGTTCAGGCCGGTGATGACGCTCTGCTCAAACGTATGAAGCGCGGCTATACACTTGACGAGTACCGCGAAAAGATTCAACGCGTACGAGAATTATGGCCCAATATTACGCTCTCTACTGACGTGATCGTGGGTTTTTGTGGAGAGACCGAGCAAGAGTTCCAGCATACGCTCGACCTGCTCAAAGAGGTCCGCTTCGATGTGGTTCACGTCGCTGCCTATTCTGTTCGCCCTGGTACAGTCGCCGCCCGTTGGGATGACGACGTTCCACTGGCAGAAAAGAAGCGCAGGCTGCATGCCGTTGAAGAGGCACAATCCGCAATTGCCCTGGAAATAAACCAGCAGTATATTGGCAAAATTGAAGAGGTGCTAGTCGAAGAAGAAAACAGCACGCATGGACGCCAACAATGGAAAGGACGCAACCGGGCCAATAAACTGGTATTCTTTCCCCAGCCAGATGCACAGCAAGCAGCAAACAGCAGTATTCAAACAGGTGATCTGGTTAAGGTAAGAATCGAGCGCACGACTGCCTGGTCATTGCAGGGTTGCGCAGTTGCGGTATAATAGGCAGACTATCAACACGATGATGGAGGAGGCGTTTGATGACGCAAGCACAATCTTCTGAAGAAAAAGCACAACTGAAAGTTCAATGGACTCGCTTGGCTATTGATCAGGCATTGGCAAGCCAGTGGGAAGAGGCTGTCACAACCAATCGCAATATCCTGAATATCTTTCCAAACGACGCAGAGGCCTATAACCGCCTGGGAAAGGCCCTTAGCGAACTAGGCCGATATTCAGAAGCCAGGCAGGCCTATAACCAGACCTTGAAATACAGCCCGAACAACACCATAGCCAAAAAGAATTTAGATCGGCTCTCATTACTGCAGGAAGAACCAGTAACAACGCCTGCCGGCTTAGAGCGCATTGATCCCCGCCTCTTCATCGAAGAAACCGGCAAAACAGGGACAACCGATCTGATCAACATCGCGCCAGCCTCTGTTCTTGCCAAGGTTGGAGTCGGCGACAAAGTACAGTTGTATGTCAGTGGTCACACCATTTTCGCTCGTATTGCGACAGGAGAAGACATCGGTCAGATAGAGCCCCGCCTTTCCAACCGCCTCATTAACTTCATGGAAGGTGGCAATCGCTATGCAGCGGCCATCCTGGCCATGGAACCTGGTCTCGTCCGTCTGATTATTCGCGAAGAATATCAACATCCCAGTATGTTCGGCAAAGTCAGCTTCCCATCACAGGGTGGAGGAGACATGATCCGCGCATATACCAAAGATACCATGGTACGCTATGACCGCGGCGATGATGAAGACGAACTGGGCAACGAAGACGAATATTACGATGGCGGAGATGAAAGCGACGAACTAACCGAAGTCGACTTCGAAGGCACTATCGAACCCGAAGAATAAAAGGAGCAACCAATGAACAAAACCAAAAAAGTAGCCTGGCACAAACACCTTGTGCGAGCAAAAAAGAACAAAGAAAAGCGCCTGGCGCAAAAGGCCAGTGGAGCCCCAACTTCCACAACAACAGCGCGGCGATAAACGCCGCGCTACCTTATTACTGGCTTGTGAAAGATGAGTAGCGCATCTTCCCCGACATCCTCAGCCTCGGTACGTAACATACTTACCTTGCTCGCCTCGCGCGATGCCCACCTGGCAGCAGGAGCAGGAGGGTTGGAACGTCGGGTCACTTGGTCCTGTCGTATGCGTGCACGTCTACCCGCCTTTGAAAGCGTGCATGGAGGGGAACTTGCTCTCCTCGCGCTCTCTCAGTTGCGCAGGCTCGATGAATCGCTCCCCCATCTTCTCAAAAGCCTGCAACAGGAGGGCGTAGCAGCGGTAGCCGTAGCGGCTCCATCCGTCGAAGCCCTTGGAGAAGAAGCCTGCACACTCGCGAACCAGCTCAACCTCCCCTTGATTGTCCTCCCATCATCAGCGTCACTTGAAGTGATTGAGCGCGAAGTGATCACCTTCGTAGTAAGTTTTCGTGGCGAGATCGAACGAAAAGCCACAGAAATCTCTCATCAACTCATGCAACTAAGCATCCAGGGGGCAGGGATACAGGGCATATGCGAACAACTTGCCAATCGTTGCAACAAATGGGTCGTCGTGCAGGATGCCGACCACCACACCCGTCTCCAGGCAGCTCCAGCTGATACCGGTATGCTCTTCCTGCCAGCACCGCTAGATGAAGAGCTTCTCTGGCAACAGGGTCTCACTCAGATTATTGCCCCCATTCTTTTACGTCACGAAGTTGTCGGTTATCTCTCATTGATCGGGAACGACGGCGATTTCGATTACCTGGAACGCATCATACTGGGACAGGTCGTGCCAATCCTCGCGCTGGAATTCGCGCGCGAAAAAGAGCGCAGCGACGTCGAGAGCCGCTATCAACTTGAAGCCTTCATGGACGTGCTGCAGGGTAACTATCAGCAGCCGGAAGAAATGCTGGTTCGCGCACGCCTGCTCGGCTTTGATCTCACTACATCGCAGATCGTCACCATCTTTGAGATCCACGACGCTGAGCCAGAATATCCATCTGGCAGTCCCCAGGCTCAATGGGGTAGAAGAGTTCGTGACGAACTTCTCCTGGCATGGCCTTCATGCTGGGTATTACACGAGGCCCGCCGTGTAACAGCCATACTTCCACTTGCCGCTGCTGACAACAATAGCCCTCACAGCGAAAGCGACATTGAAAACACTCTTGTTACTCGCCTGGAACGCCTACAAGCGCGTCTACAGCAAAACAAAAACACAGTATTACCAGTGTTTTCAATTGGCCTCGGGCGTACCGCAAAGAATGTACAGGCTATCCCTCAATCCTTTCGCCAGGCACAACAAGCCCTTGAGATTGGTAGGCGCCTCTTCGGGGAGAACAAGATCCACTCATTTGCCCACCTTGGCGTCTACCGTCTCCTCTTCCTGCTCGACGGACAGAGCGAACTCAACGATTTTTATCAAGAGACACTCGGCCCCTTGCTCAACGCCGATACCCGAAATGACGGTACCCTGCTCGACACACTCGAAGGATACTTTCACTGCAACGGGAATCTCAGCGAGACAGCCCGCATCATGCATTTACACCGCAACTCCTTGTTATACCGTCTGGGCAGAATAGAGGAGATATTGGGGCAGTCACTGGATGATCCCGAGCTGAGACTGTCGCTACAGATCGCCATGAAAATACGCCATCTGCTACCGTAACCTTTTTCTTGATCATGTGATCCTATAGCTGGTCGATTTGCCCACGTACCGTTCGTCAATATTGTAGAGACGCTACATTTCTTGCGGAAAAGACTACCAAAGGGAGGAGATACCAGTGCGTTATATGTTGTTAATCTATGGAAGTGAAGCGGATACTTCCGGGATGACCCCGGAGGAGCGCATCGCGCTGATGCAGGCTCATGCAGCATTTGCGAACGAAGCGCAGCAGCGCGGCCTCTTGACTGGTGGAGCACCACTGCAGTCAACCAGCACCGCGACAACCGTTCGTGTCCGCAACGGCAAAACGCTGATCACTGACGGTCCATTCGCCGAAACGAAGGAACAACTCGCGGGCACGTACGTCCTGAATTCTGAGACTCCCTCGAATGAATCGCGAGGGGTTCTTGCTGAGATCAGCACGCTTCCGAAGATCCTGGAAGGATCAGCGGCTCTTGTGCTGAGCAGACAAGACTGCGGGCCGACACGCTCCAACTCCAGGAATACCGAAGCGGCGCAGGAGGCCCCGCGCGCTCGCATGTTCTCGGGTGTCTTCCAGGGCGGCCGACAAGCACGCCTCCATGCTCTGCCAGTGAATGCCCAACTGGCCCCTGGAAGGGAAGGTGAGTCTGATGGGATCGAGCACGCTCGCCAGCCACGCTGAATAGAGATCCCTTTGAATGAGCCCGTCGCTGCCGAGCCCGCAGTGGGGACAACTGTGGAACCGTTGCGAGAGCGGCTTTCTCGTGTAGTTTTCACAGCGATGGCAATACTGCGAGAGCTTGGCTTGAAAGGTCGGGATCTCATGCAGCTGGGCGGTGCGAGTTCTTGCAACCACGCACTTGACGGCGTCTACAAAGCGCCCAGGGGCACGCATCCCCACACTTCTGCCAAAGCAGCGCTGCCAGCTCTTGTAGCTGATCTGTTCCATGCGCAGATCATCGCCCAGGCGGATGATCTCGTTGGCCAGTTTGCCATGCAGGCTGCGCCGGTGCGCGGCGAGTCGGCGCTCCGTGGTCGCCAGACGCCGGCGGGTCCGCTGATAGCCGTGACTCTCCCGCCACATGCGTCGCCCCTGGCCTCTGCTGCGTTTGCGGATGCAGCCTTTCTCATCGTAATGCTCTTGATTGTTGGCACGACGTTGCCGCTCCAGATGTCGTTGCAGCCGGCGGCGCGTGCGCGCGTCGGGCGCCAGTTCCTCAGCGAGGAGCAGCAAGCGCGCCAGGCCCTCCTGCGGGACAATGGCCACCGTCGATGGTCCGAGATCGAGTCCCACCGCTCCCTTGCCCGGCATGTTTTTTGGTTTCTGCAACGGATGACCTTCAAGGATGAGCTGGAGCGAATACACGAAGCCCCGCCAGTCGGCGCCCTTGGCCTGGGGAGAGGAGGCTCGCTGGCGGAGCAGGCGCACGTACTTGATGCGCTGCTCTAGCCCGTGGTGGACGACTTCGTCTTCCCAGTCGATCAGCGCCGGGATCTGCTCACCATTCCAACTAAGCCAGCCCTGGTTGCCTTCCGCTCCCGCTTGCAGATGGAAACGCAGGCCCGAGGTGTTGGTCTTGCCCTCGACCGAGTCCAGCCCACGTCCTTGGCTGCGAAAGCGCACGCGGCGGGCCTCGCCCACGCAGACCCGATTGGCCGCCTGGTAGGCGCGGCTGGCCAGCTTCTGCGCCACGAGGCTGTCGATATGCTCAGCGAGCCAGCTGGTGCGCAAACGCTTGGCCGCCTCGTGCAAGCCGTATTCGGAGAAACCATACTGCGTGCGCAACCGAGCGAAGGCCTGCTTGCGAGCGGGCTTGTCGGAACGAGGAGTGGTACGAGCTGCCTGCCAGGCAGGGTCAGCCTTCATCCGTCTGAGACGCTTCATCGCCTCGGAGAGCAGGGCATTGTAGAGCTGGCGCGCGCATTCAAAATGAGCATGCAGATGGGCCGCGTGCTGCGAGTTCACCTGCAAGGGCAGGGAGAGGACAAATGAAGGGGTAGACTGCTGTCGCATGCTCACTCCATATAGAACATTCTTTCTATTGAGAAGTATAGCACAACTATAGGAGGGATGTCAAGCAGAGATGCAGAGAGGTAGCGTATCATTCGCTAAGGGTTGGGAAAAGAGGAGAAAGAGCTAGGCTGAAGACCTGCCAAGTGGGAAAGGAGGTGACAATCAATCATCTCAACCACAAGGAGGCTTCACCCCCATGAGTAGACAATTTGCGCAAGGAAAGCTGAAAGGTGAGGAGCGCACAAGCATCATCCAAGAGATCCAACGACAAGCGAAAGAGGCGGCTTTAACAGCCGTGAAACCGGTCTTCACCACGTTTCTGGAAGCGGAGGTGACCGCCAAACTCGGACGAGGCAAACGGGAACCGCGGCACGTCAGTGGACAAGTTCGCGAAATTGATTGGCAGTGCGCCTCGTGCGGCAGCCGCGATGCGAATCAGTTCATCCGTGGACGGTCAACCTCCGAGACCTGGAAACGGGCTGGGGACATCTAGAGGGCGTGCAAGTGCCGATGCTGGAATGTCAACGCTGTGGGCACGACGGGATCTGGAACGCGGCGATCTTGGAGAAGTTTCGACGATGTTGGCTGGATCTGGATCAGCAGGTGTTGTTTGGCAGTGGCTTGTGCCAAAGTCTGCGTCACTTGAGCCAGCAGTGGAGTGCGAGGCTTCGCAGGAGTGTGGGCTTACGTACATCGTACTTCCACATCAACCAGATCGAGCCGTTGCGAAAGCTCGCACGCAGTGAACCTCTTGGAGATGTTCCTCCCGTTGTGCAATTTGATGGCATTTGGCTGCGCCTGCAGACTCAGACGGAAACGGTCAAGGTGGACAAATGCCAGCGGAAGCGCAAGAAGCGCCAGGGCAAGAAAGTCGTGCTGCTCGTCGCGTTGGGGTTGTGGAGTGATGGCAGTGGCAAGCGGGAGATCCTGGATTGGCAGGTCGCGGATGGAGAGAGTAAAGCGGCGTGGGAGCCATTTGTCCATCGCTTGTGGGAACGGGGCCTGCGCCTGGAGAACGGGCTCCAAGCGGTGATCCGGGATGGGTGTGGCGAGTGAGGCGAGGCCGTAGCTTGGGCCTATGGAACGACAGTGATTGAGCAACGCTGCCTCTTTCACAAGCTGCGCAATGTCGCGGACAAGTGTCGAGAGGAGCTCAAAGGTGAGGCATACAAGGAAACGAGGAAGCAGCTGATGGAGCAGGCCAGTGCCATCTACCAGGCAGAGCATGCGGAAGAAGCGAGACAGCATTTGGCGACCTTTGCCACCTCGTGGCGAGCACGAACCCGCCATCCGCTGTGGCGAGGCTTGAGCGGGATTTTGAGCGAATCATCGCGAACTCAGCGTTGGATGGGATAGCACGTGAACTCATCCGCACCACCTCGCTCTTGGAGCGGACTAATCGCGAGTTGCGGCGCAAGTTCCGCCAGCTGTGTTGCTTTGGCAGTCCAACAGGGGCTGAAGTGGCCATCTCTATCCAGGTCACACGGCGCAATGCTCGCTGGTCGAAGCAAACGTGGTGGGAGTCCTCTCACTCGCTCTATTTTGACTTTCTCACTCTCAACCCTTAGCAAAGGATACGTTACCTGTTCTAGATGTTTCCCCGCGCCCTCACCCCCATGGATGAATCACAGGGGCTTTCGGGCGCGAAGTCTGGTAACTCACGCTATGGACTGCATTCCCATTCTCTTACTGCGCCGTCGCTCTACGAACTTCGTTGCCCATTGGTACAAGAAGATGAACAGCGTGAGCCATAGCGCCCCGGAGAGATAGCCTGCCAGCACATCGCCGAGCCAGTGCTCGCCTTGAAACACCCGTGAATAGCCCATCAGCAGTATATTGAGCACGGCAAACACCTGGAAGGGTAGCAGCACCCAGTGATACTTCCACGTGCGTACGGGCCTGGTGAAACTCAAATACAGTAGTGAGCCGTAAAAGACCATCATGTGGCAGGCATGGCCGGAGGGAAAGCTATTATACAGCAGGGGAACATCGACATGAACCAACGTTGGCGAGGGACGCGGCCGCAACACATAATTCCCAATGATTGTATCGAGGCCATTGCCGACCCCCACCGTTAGCGCCACGAACGCTGCCTGCAAATACCACCCCATCAGTAGTATCGCGGCACATATAATGCCGAGAACGACCCCCGTAGGCGTCGGATTATTGAACGTCCCGACAAAAACGAGTACTGAGATGACCCATGGCCAGTAGTGCACGTGTTGCACAGCCTGGCTGAATGTCACTTCAATCGGCCAGGGGCCAGGATGGTTATGCGTTAGCACCGAGGCAGTGATGAGCGTGACCAAACCAATTACCCAGAGCGCAATAGCCACGCCTCTCCAGATGCGACTCTTTCTCCCATGGACATTGCCCGTCTCTCCTGCAGAGCTCCGTTTATGCGCATTCTGTAGCGAAGTTGAACTGTCCATATGTGTACTCCTCTCCATATCATGATTTCGGGATGATTACACGAGCCAGGGGCTCCCGCTATGTACTGTATGATCGCAGTATCTCTCCACTCACCCGCCATAAACACCTCTAAACATCAAGCATGGGAAAGAGCTCGCACATCCTGGCCAACATACAGAACCACCAGAATCAGCGCGGCGATGACCAGGCAGGTGATGGGTGCGATGCTGCTAACTAACCTGGGTTCCAGTAGTTCAAACGCCCCTATTCCCAGGCTGAGCAGCTCAAGGAGGGTGCATCGTTGGCGCGCCCATGGCTTGAGCGTCCATAATCCCCAGGCAATCACAGGCGACGCCAACGCTACGACCAATGCAACTCCCGCAGCAAAACCTGTAAAAATGGAGATACCGCTCACTATGACGGGGTGCCCCGGTGCCAAAAGTTCTGCGATCAGAATCAGGCTGAAATACAGCCCTGATAGACATTGAACAATCAAAAGAACGACAATGGCAATAATCTTAGGCCGGAGCCTGCCCGCTAGCGTATCTTGCATATTCTCCCCTTTTCTCCTCTTCATAGAAACAACAGGAACGTTTGCAAGAGAAAGAACCCTCGGCGGGCACGCTTCGACCCATACCGTTCCACTCTTGTTTCTCATGTGAATGAGTATAGAAGCTCACGTAAAGTCTGTCATGATCCAAAAGCTCCACTTTTCACAGTGTCTCTCTACTACTTTGTAGCCATGAGATTGCGCTCTATATATGGGGAGGAGTAGACAACAATGACCCTCTCAATGCTACCCAGGTAGCATGACATCCCCCCCTTGTCCTCCTTACACTGACAGTATACAATGATTTATCTGAGCAATCAATTGAAAGGAAGGACTCATGCTCATCGCATCTTCCCAAAGCAGCAAACGCAAGAAGCATAAAAGGGCCCGCCTGGTAATTAACCCGAGGGACGGGCAGAATGTGACAAACATTACCGCTATGATCGCTGTGCTATCAGCTGCCGGTTGGAAAACCGATATTGCCCTGAAAGAGTATGGTGGACAGAGTGTGGAATTAGCTACTCGGGCAGCTGAAGAAGGGTACGACCTGGTGCTGGGTTATGGCGGCGATGGAACCTTGAATCAAGTGCTTAATGGTGCCATGAATGTCAAAGGATGCCGCAGCGTCCTTGGCGTTATTCCCGGCGGCACTGCTAATGTCTGGGCAACCGAAATTGGTGTGCCTCATGATCCGCTGAAAGCCGTTCTTGCCGTTCTTGAGAGCGAAGCACGCACAATAGATATTGGCTATGTCGAGGTGCAGGGACTATCATTGCCTGCAGTAGACCAGCACAATCAGGATGAGAAACTCGGTCAGAAAAGCCGGAAAGCAAAGAAGAAGGGCGCGAAACTAAAGGCGTTGCACCACTTCTTGCTCATGGCCGGTCTGGGTCTCGATGCCGCAATTATGGAACACTCTTCCGATGCCCTCAAGCACCGCTTTGGACCTTTAGCTGTGGGACTATCCGTTGTCGAAGAGCTGCCTGCACTACACCCTTTTCCGGTAGAGATACGGATAGGTGACTCCAGGCAGCATGGGAACCTGGTCTGGAAAGGCGAGGCCTTACAAATTGTTATAGGCAATACACGCAGCTACGCCAATCTCGTTCAGATCACGCCTGATGCCTATCTCGATGATGGGATGATCGATGTCTGCGTGATCAAGCCAGGCGACCCACTGACAGGCATAGAGCAGATCAGCTCGCTCTTGTTCCGGCACAAGCCTGATCACGTGACGACCGAGCACTTCCATGGCTCCAGTACCGTGATCAGTGTCCCGGCCTCAATCGAGCTCCAGTTGGACGGCAGCCCGATGCAGCTCAAAGACTATCTGAACAAAACGGATCGTCAAGCCCTTCGCAAGGCTAGCAATGATCAAGAGGTAATGGTCAATTACCGTTTTGCTGCCCTGCCCCGTGCCATACAGATAGCAATCCCTAGCGCATATCATGGTGGCTTGTTTAGCCAACCGCCCGCGGAAGAACCGCACCCGGAGGCATCGCAGCAGAGAAACGGGCCTCATGGGCATGTCCAGGACCATCCAGGAGAGAGTGCGCAACGGGAATCGCCAGAGCGGATCAGTTCCTTATTGGAGCAAGGGCACCGTGTAACCGTGACGGGTGTGCTCCCACAGCCGGACGATGAACATCGCTACATTATCGCGGGTACAGTCCTGAAACGGAACGGCGGAGATAGCCAACCCGTTGCCGTACAGGTGATCGATCATGCGTGCATCCTTAGATATACGGGTGAGCAAGTTGCCCCTGCGGCTTTTCAGGATTTGCACGAAGGCGCCGCAATTGTTGTAGTGGGCAAGAAGAGTAAACGTAATGTCATTCTGGCAACGCACGTTCTAATCTAGGAGGAAGGCGATGGACTCAGAGTCAGAGACAATACGCGATAAATCGCTCGAGGCGGCGCTAGTCGTTGAAAAGGACATCAAACCCCTTGAAAAGTTGTTCATCAAATGCAAAGAGGACTGGATTCACCACCTGGCACAGGCACTTGCATTTAGCCTGCTGACGATCCTTGTGCCCATTACTGTCCTGCTCCTGGTCACCTTTGGCGCGATTTCGTGGTGGCTGGATGCGCCGACCCAGCACATGTTGACCATGCGGCTTGAAAACATCATGCCAGCGCCGTTTTCAGCGCCGGCAACGGAGATGTTCAGCAAAGCGTTCAATGCGTATTCTCATGCCTCGATCCTTGCAGAGTTCATTATAGTTGCGCTGGCGATTCTGTTCGGCTCCTTCTTCTTTTCCCTGCTGGAGTTGTGCTTCGATGTGATCTATCACCTCCAGCCACGCCCGATGCTTCGCAGGCATATCGTAGCGATTGGCATGCTCTTCTTGTTCATCGCGCTCACATCGATCCTCATCGTGGCGTCAGTTGCGCCAACTATTTTCCTGACGCTTCTGTTTCCCGTTCAAGTGAGCTCCATTCATAATAGTGTGTTTCTGGATATTTCCAGCTATATAGGCAGTATTGTCATCTCGCTAGTCCTGTTTCAGGCTATCTATGTCATGGTTCCCCACCGGCATATTACGTTCAGGACGCTCGGTCATCATATAGGCAAGAGTTGGCGTGGCGCGCTCGTTTCAACAGCAGTGATGCAGCTCTTCCTGGTGCTCTTTCCAATCTACGCCACACTCTTCATGAATAACTACATCGGAGAGGTCGGATTTGTACTGATTCTACTGCTATTCTTCTATATCTTCATGCTCATTCTGTTGCTGGGCGCTGAGATCAACGCCTTCTTCGCCGAGGGTATTCGTGTCCCCCAGAGCGACCTCATCACCGAGGCCAGCAAAGGAGGCTATCGAAACAGCACAGAACTGACACTTAAATTTCCAGGTACGAGCAACAATCCGTAGTGCATTTCCAATGAGGTTTGTTTCATTTGTTTCACTTGTTTCACTTGTTTCACTTGTATCGCTGTGGCACATAAACGCTTTTCATACTTACTGAATTGGCCCTGGTACCTGCTTGCTGAGGACTGACGGAGAGGCAAGATCAACAGAGAACGGCCGCAAATGTAGTGCGAACTGAAATGGTTCGCAATGTAACTCGTACTGCGGCAGCACGCCAGGGCCACAACTTGCAGACCCTATGCCATTTTGGCGATAGTCCAGATGCCAGATGAGCTGGCCCGAATCGCTCAATTCATACGTGTGCCTGGCCTTTTCCAACTGGTCCACGGTATAGCGGTGGATACTAAAGTTCATTTCTGGCATCCCAATGGCGAGTAGCCCGATTCCTCGACTATTCGCCACACTTGTCCATTTCACCTCAGTGCGGTTGCCGTTCTCCTGGGGGAACGTATACGGGGTAAACAACCCGTCGACCGATTTCGTATACACACCCACCCGATTTGCCTGCCTGGTATCGGCATACGATTCACCCGGTCCACGACCATACCAGGTGACATATTCGAACTGTTTTGGAATGCGCAGTTCCAGGCCAATTCTGGGCAGCGTTTTGGGTCCGCCTTTCGCCGGGACACCTTTCACCGAGAGTATAACGTCACCAGTGCCATATACCGTATATTCATAGATACATGACACACCCCAACTCTTGATAGGCGGTGCAACACGTGCCGACACCTCCACTTTCACCGCTCGCCCTCCTTCGATGACCTCCCAAGAGACGCGGTCAATGCGATGTTTGAGCCAATGTAACCCAAACGACTTCCATTCCCCGGCGACATCGCCAAATCCGCGGTCATTGTCCGTCGTCGCCCGCCAGAATGCAAGACGTGGCCCCTCCTCCATCAGCTGTACCCCTTCATACAGCCAGGATGAGATCACGCCGTATACGGTATTGAAGCGCACTTCCACGGCCGGCCCTTGAATGACCAGGGACGTTTCCTCGACACGACACTGGAGTGTTGGCATTGATTGAAGCGCTCCAGGCCTTGCTGGACCTGCTGACGCCACCAGAAATTGTGCATTAGCGACTTCGTGCCCCCGTTTGGCCCAGCGCGTATCAAACGCCAGGGTAAAATCCATGTTGAGCCAGTAATCCCACCCGGTGGGGTCTTCGGGAAGGGCAAATGGTATCTGGACGGTTGTGAAGCCCTGTGCCGGAATGTCGGGCAGGTGCAACGCTCCTTGCTGGACGAGTATACCTTCCTTTGTTAAGGACCACGAACAGGCTAAGTGGTTCAGCGTAATGAAGTCGTAACGGTTGTGGATGCGGACCAGTCCGCCAGCCACATCCAGCATCTCTACCTTCACCGGCTCGATGGTCTTTTTGTATTCGAGAAGCCCTGGTGAAGGCACACGGTCCGCGGAAACCAGGCCATCAATCACAAAGTTCCCATCATTGGGCTCGTCACCGAAATCGCCACCATACGCGAAGTATTCCTGGCCTTCGGCCGTCCGCTGGCGAATGCCGTGATCGCACCACTCCCAGACGCACCCACCCTGCAGTCGACGATACTTGTACATCGTATCCCAATATTCGGTCAAACCACCTGGACCATTGCCCATAGCGTGAGCGTATTCGCAAAGGATGTGCGGTTTCTCAAGGTCGGTTCGCTCTCCCAGTTTCACGAGATTCTCAATCGATGTGTACATCGTGCTAAAGACATCGGTCGCTTTTGCTTCTCTATCGGCCTCGTAGTGAATGAGCCTGGTGGGATCCTGCGTGCGAATCCAGGCAGCCATCGCCTCGTGATTGCGGCCAAAGAATGACTCGTTGCCAAGTGACCACATGATCACGCAGGCATGATTCTTATCACACTCAACCATACGGGCGGCTCTTTCAACGTAGGCCGCCTCCCACTGAGGGTTGTCACTGGTCCATTGCGCAGCAGCCTTTGCGATGGCTGCAAGATTGCGCTCTCTGTTTGGGAGATCGTGCAGGAAGGTTTTTGGATCCACCGTGGCGGAGCCGAACCCGTGGCACTCCAGGTCGGCTTCGTCTATTACATACAGCCCGTATTCGTCACACAGGTCCAAAAACCGAGGGTCGTTGGGATAGTGCGAAGTCCGAACCGTATTGATGTTATGTTGCTTCATTAACACCACATCTTGCACCATGGCTGGGTAGGGCACGGCCTTGCCGAGGTCGGGGTGGTGATCGTGACGGTTCACACCTTTCAACTTGATCGCAGCGCCGTTGACCACAAAGACGCCATCCTTCAACTCGATAGCGCGAAACCCAACGCGCTGGGGGACTACTTCGACCACATTGCCATCGTCATCGTACACAGTTACCAGCAAACGGTACAGATACGGGTCTTCAGCGGACCAGTTTCGCGGCGCTTTGAGGTCCGATTGAAAATCCAGGAAGACATCTGCGCCTGGTGCCGCAGTAAAGGTTCGCTCCGTCACTTCAAGATGTACGGGCTGGTCTTGCTCGTCCAAAAGATTGATGGTCACCTTGCCAGAGTTGGTGGTCTCTGTCCATGTATTGGTGAGAGTGAGCTGGACTGACAAACGTGCATCAAGATAGTCTGCATCAAACTGGGTCTTCACGGACACATCAGCGGCATGCACTTTCGGCCGGGACAACAGGTATACGTCACGGAAAATACCACTGAGCCACCACTGATCCTGATCTTCAAGGTAGCTCCCATCTGACCACTGATACACGCGAACCGCGATGTGATTGATTCCGGGGCGCAGGTAGTGAGAGACGTCGAATTCTGTTGGCAGACGACTGCCCTGACTGTACCCGACCTCTGCTCCGTTGATCCAGACGTGGAATGCGCTATCCACCCCTTCAAAGCGCAGGGTCACATAGCGATTCACCCACTCATCGGGAACATGAAACGTTCGCCTGTAACATCCTGTCGGATTCTCTGTAGGCACGTGGGGTGGATCAACAGGAAAGGGATAGTCAATATTCGTGTAATGGGGATGCCCATAGCCGTGCATTTGCCAGCTTGAAGGGACCTGCAAATCATCCCATTGCCCCACATCAAAGGAGTCCTCATAGAAACCCTGAGGCGCCTCTGCAGGAGATGGGGAGTAGGAAAACTTCCAGAGGCCGTTGAGGAGTTTGAAAAACGGTGAATTCCCGCGTTCAAATGACAGGGCCGCCTTTGTCTCAGCGTATGGTACGAAATATGAACGGGCGGCAAGCCGATTCTTCTGAAGACACGTGTGTGTCTCCCAGTCCGGTATGTCGGGACCATCGATGCGTTGATAATGGACAGTGATACCATCGGCATGCAGGCCGCCTTCAGACCGCTCTGTCATATCTTACTTCTCTCTTTCCTGCTCCAATTTTCCGTAGCAAATGGGTGCAGGCACCCACTCACCAGGAATTTTGTTGTTCCTGTTTCATCCGTAGGTGCCTCAAGGCCGAAGCCTTTTTGGTCTTACCCCGCGTCCGCAGTCAAGTTAACGTCCGCGTCCGAGCCAGTACCGCTGACGACTTGATCTACCAGCCCGATCAAGCGAAGGGCTTCAGACAGGATACACAGCCCGGCATTGTGGTCACGATCCTGCGGAAATTGGTAGTAGGCACAGGTGGCATTTTGGCAGAGGAAGACGCGATCAGACAACTGCATGTCCTCCCACTTCCAGCCACAGCGATGACACGTCTTGCTGGAGGGAAAGAAGCGGCCCACCCTGATGACCTGCCCGCCATGTTGCTCGACTTTGTTCGTGAGCAGCGTGAGCAGTTTGCCGAGCGAAGCATCAGAGAACGAGCGAGCCAACCGCCGGTTCTTGAGCAATCCCTTGAGGTTGAGATCCTCCACCCCAATGATCCCATAACAGTCGGCGATCCTGGTCGTCATCTTGTGGAGCACATCATCTCTCATGCAGGTGATGCGATAATGGAGCCGTGCGACCTGACGACGGGCTTTTTCCCGGTTCTTTGATCCCAGTTTCCTGCGATGCAGTCGCTTGTTGGCCTGGCGCAGCTTCTTGAGCGCAGTCGCGAGGAACTTTTGGTTCTCAAATCCCTCACCAGTGCTCAACGTTGCCAAGCGGTTCAGGCCCACATCGATGCCAACTGCTCCTTTCCTATTCTCTGCGAGTTCATCTGGAATTTCAACCGTGAGACTCACAAACCACCAGTCAGCCGTTTTCGTGATCCGTGCGCCTGTCACCTTCCCTTTGAAGCGAAGATTCTCCGCCAGATTGACCCATCCGAGCTTGGGAATCCAGATGCGATGATCGCCCAACTCGAATTGATCGTTGGCGAGATAGAAGCTGGCTTTGCTTCTCTTCTTCCTCTTGAAGCGAGGACGGCGAGCCTTGCCTTCAAAGAACGCCCTAAATGCTTTGCCCAGGTCGAGAAATGGCTGATCAGAGGCGTTTTTGGTGACTTCCCACGTCCAGGGGAATTGCTCCCGTCTGATCTCATTAAATTGCTTCTTGAGCTTGAGCGCTGTGGGCTTTTCGCCTGCTTCATAGTGTCGATTCCACTCCGCAAGTGCCCAGTTCCATACAAAACGGCTTGTTCCTGCGGCACGGGCAAAGTAATTGGCTTGCTCAGGCGTGGGATGGAGCCGGATCTTGTGTCTTTCCCAGAGCAGCCGCCCGAATCGTATTTTTGTGGGAACGCAGGCCATGTAAACGAGCGGAAAAGACAGTAATGATTGCCAGGAGATCGCTCACTAACTCCTCGTTGCCTTCTCGCTTTTGAACCAATGAGTTCCCTCGCGGGGCAAGATTCCGGCAAATCACCAGAGGTATTATGCGCCCCAAGTCATGGGCAGCTTCTTTACGCCCAAGAGGATAAAGCTATTGATCATTTCCAGCGGCACATCAGCTACCTGCCAGCGCCCGGGCAGGCGGTCGAGCATGGCATTGAGCGCGACTTTCGCCTCCAGGCGCGCCAGGGGAGCGCCCAGACAGAAATGGATGCCGCGCCCGAAGGCGACGTGACGATTGGGCTCGCGCTCAATGTCGAAGCGATCGGCATCGGGGAACTCGGCCTCGTCGCGGTTCGCCGAGCCGATCCAGGCAATGATGATCTGATCCGGCCCGATGCGCTGGTCGCCGAGGATTGTCTCGGTGGTTGTAATACGTGACATCCCCTTCACTGGCGAGTAATAGCGCAGGGTCTCCTCGATGGCACCCGGCACCAGTGCGCGATTCGCGCGCAGGCGATCCACCACGTCGGGATGCTCGTCGAAGCAGAGGGTCATGTTGCCGAGCAGGTTGGTCGTCGTCTCGTTGCCCGCCACCAGCAACAGGCCGCAGAAGCCGAGCAACTCCACGGTGCTCAAGCGCTGCCCATCGACCGAAGCGGCCAGCAGCGCGCTTACCAGGTCGTTTTGTGGATGCTGGCGGCGCTCCTCCAGCACCTGCGTGAAGTAGCCATACATGCTCTGGACCTCCTGGAAAAGCGCCCTGCGCTCCTCTTCCGACAGGCCCTGATCGCCAGCAACGAAGGCATCCGACCAGCGTTTGAAATCCTCGCGCAGCTCGGCAGGGATGCCCAGCAGTTCGGCAATGACGGTCACAGGCAGGGGATAGGCCAGGTCGCGCACCACATCCATCTCACCCACTGCGGTGACGTGGTCCAGCAGTTCGTTGGTGATGGCGGTGATGCGCGGCTCCAGTTGCGCCACCATGCGCGGCGTGAAGGCCTGCGAGACCAGGTTGCGAAGCTGGCGATGGCGTGGTGGGTCCATCTGCAGGATGCTGGACCCGAGCGGGTCGGCATCACCCTGGGAGCCCTCCGATTGCGCCATACGGCGGGCGTCGGACGAGAAGGTCGCATGCTCGCTCAGCACGCGCGACACATCGACATAGCGAAAGACCTGCCAGCCGCCCCAGTCCGGGTGCTGGAAAACGGGCTGCGTGGCACGCATCATACGATACCGCTCGAAGGGAGCGTACAGTGGCTCTTTGTAACCTGGTGTTTGCATCTGTTCTATCTTTCTCGTTTGAACGGGTTGATTGCTCTGTTTTCATTCTCTACGATTCAGAGGGCGAAGGGTTGTAGCAGGTGCGTCGTACTGAGCACAAACCCGTGTCGCACGGAGAGAAGGCTTAGGCCTGGGAGCTACAAGGCAAACTCTTTAGAGTAACTGCCGCAGCTCTTCTGTCAGTTGCTGGACAAGCTCCGGTCTTCCATGGAACTGAGCCGGGGTATTCTGAAAGAGCACAATGCGCCACGTGCCGTCGCGCCTGGTGGCGACAAGTGTGTGAATCGTGTTGAGTGCGGGCTCGATGTCCGTCTTTGTGGGCGGCACCATGCCAGCGACCGCCCGGAGAAGGGCAACATCAGGACTCAACAGACGCACGCTTCTGACTTTGCCGACGTAGGGGGCTGTGGGATGGTCGGCAAAGATGCGCTGAAGCGACGAAACGATTTCCGCTCGCCCTATGAGCTGACTCCCATCGAATCCGATGCTGTCACCGTCATCAGCGAACGGGGCGGCGAAGGCATCGGCACTGCGCTTGTTCCAGCCACCCAAGATCTGTCGATAGAGCGCGCGGACCTCGATCTCATCGGGAGATAGCGAGTCTTGCGGTTGGAATGTTTGTGAACTCATTGTTGACTCCTCCTTTAGGCAGATGCGGACTCACGTTGCAATAGAATTTCGAGAAAATGTGTCCGATTTTGCGACACATTTTTTGGGGAAGGTGATTGTGATGATGAAAGCCAAAGCAGGATGAAGAATGGCGAACATTGCTGCGTATTTTAAAATGAGACTGCGTGGGAGCGAACCCCGGACTATTCAACATTTTGGATCGATGCCATGGTTTTGGAGCGAATATGTGAGCCATTTGTTTACCTTCTCCTCAATATTCAATTCCTGTTTCGCTGTTAATTTACGGTAGGCGGGGGATGCTTGAAGACCTTGCCGGCGGCCGCTCGCAATAATCGATCGCGTATGGCCAGTCCGAGCCCGTATTCGTCGAAGCTCCGGCAGAGAATAACCTCTACGCCGGCAGTCTCCAAGGTACGCAAACCAGCAAATAACGCAGTTGCGACCTGTCCAGGCGCAGCTGCGTTTCCAAGCGAGTGGACCAGTGCGCCACTATCCTGAAACGCCGGTACATCTTCGTCAGCAACCAGGACGCCGACGCGTTCTCCGCGCTCGCGACGGCTCCGTACTTCGGCCAGCATAGCTACATGCATCTCCTCCACTGTACCATCGAAGAGGAAAAGCGGAACAGTAGGAGCATAATGGGTGAGGAGTTGACCCGGCGCTCGCTGCGCCTCCGGGTTTGCATTATCGTCACGCTGTACCTTGTTTTTCACTCGCGGAGGAAGCCGAACGTCAGGCAAGACGGCCCGCAGTTCTTCCAGGCTAACACCCCCTGGCCGCAAAATCGTCGGGACTGTTGAACAAAGGTCAAGCACCGTCGACTCGACACCCACCTCACATGGACCACTATCAAGGATTAACGGTACTTGCCCATTCAAATCGGCCAGAGCATGTTGGGCAGTCGTGGGGCTAATATGCATAAAGCGGTTGGCACTGGGCGCGGCAATAGGTGTACCTGCCGCGCTAATCAATGCAAGGGCAACTGGATGACGCGGCATGCGAATAGCAACGGTGTTCAATCCCGCCGTAACCAGCGCTGGTACAAGCGAACGACGCGGCAGGATCAATGTCAACGGTCCCGGCCAGAATGTACGAACCAGCTGATGTACCTGTACTGGAATATCAGTAACCAGTTCCTCCAACGCGCGTTCATCCGCGATATGTACAATCAACGGGTCGCTCAATGGCCGCCCTTTAGCAACAAATATGCGCTCCACAGCACGAGGTTGCAACGCATCGGCACCAAGGCCATAGACGGTCTCGGTAGGGAAGACAACAACCTCGCCAGAGCGAATCAAAGCGGCTGCACGCTCGATTCTGGCTATCTCAGGATGAATAGGATCAACAGCTAGAACTTCAGTATCTATTTTTGACATAAGCATTAGGGACCTTCAAGATGTAGATGAGAAAGAAAAGTACTATCATTTTTTCCCTGCTGGTCACTCTGAGTTATCTTGAAATCTTTTCACATGTCTACTCTGTTCGCGATAGAGGAGGTAACGGTCAAAAACACCTCTTTGCAGTGGATGTATCTTTACAAGCAACTCCGCTTCATCACACCAAGTAGCCCTTCCCTCGATGCTAGGTTTCAGCTCTCCAGAGAAGACCTCAGCATAAAAGATAATGGTAAGTGTGCTCATACGAGTTATACGATTACTGACGTTCGAGCTATAACCAATGAGATCATCCACTTTCAGCTCCAAGCCAGTCTCCTCCATACATTCGCGCAAGGCTGTTTGTTCAGGATTTTCCTCCCAGCGCATAAAACCACCGGGAAATACTAATCCACCTTCGGGCCGTTCAACAACAAGATAGCGACCTTGATCCTGGACAACGACAGCGACACAACCGAAGGGAGGTAAGTTACCTGCGAGGAGAAAGTTGAGGATATTAAAAAAGATACTCACTGAGCGCTTTAGCAACCGATAGAGCAGGTATATTACCACAGATGATCTTCCACCAATCTTTTTATTGTCTTGCCATTGTACGTGCAAACATCTAAGAGAGCAAGAGCGATGAACAATCCCTGCTCATAATAATCGCGTCACGAGAGACAATCAGATTGGGGGGTTTATCATACATGAAGCACGCAATGAGCGCTCGTTATGCTGGTTTTCGGCCAGCATAACAGTACGCACGCTACGCATTTGACATTTCTAGAGTATTTCTGGTAAACGAACTCCTGGGTTTTAACGCCCGCTGCGGGCCTGCAGACGGCGCACAACAGCATCGACAGTGACAGCGATCAACAAGACAGCGCCTTCTACCATCTGCTTTACGTCTGTAGTCTGGCTCTTCAAATCCAGACCATTCTCCAGGCTACCGATAATGAGTGCCCCCAAGACGATAGACCAGACCGAGCCAACACCCCCAAAGAGGCTGACGCCACCGATTACTGCGGCAGCAATAGAATCGAGCAGGAGCGTCGGGTTAATTTGCGTTGCCACGGCATTTGCGTATGAGGCCGCAACTATACCACCAATGGCGGCAAGCGTCGAGCAGAGCGTAAAGACTGCGATACGTATCCCTGTGACATTGATACCGGCACGGCGAGAAGCCTCGGCATTGCCTCCCACTGCATAAATGTGACGGCCAAATGTCGTCTTTGTCAGGACCAGCCACATAATCAGGATTAATCCAAAGAGGATCGCCGTTGAATTCGGAACGCCAAGGAATTTTCCACCTGTCGAAGGGGTATTTTCGAGCACAAACACAATTCCTTCAACAGCGACGGCCGCAATCACAATTTGAGCGATGAGCCGGAGAAGCGGTTTGGTTCTCAAGCCAGCACGACGACGAGCCACCTGGTCGAACACAAGACCTAAGGCATAGAGTACTAAGACAACTGTTGGCAGCCCGACACCAAGTATATCTGGCAGGAAACTATTGGAGCTCCCAGCAATGGCAAGAACTGTATCGTCATGAATGATCAGCGTTGCCTGCCCTTTGAGCAAATTAATCAGTAATCCCGAGTAGAAAATGGACGCGGCCAGGGTCACGATAAAAGAGGGAATACGAAGCAACGCGATAAACAAGCCATTGATTGTGCCGGCAATGGCACCTGCAAGAATACCGCAAAGAATAGCTTCCCAGGCAGAGAAACCATGATAGTTGATGAGCACGCCCATCACGACGGCGCCAAATGTACCAACCGAGGCGACGGAGAGATCGATCTCACCTAGCAGGAGAACGAGAGTAACACCAAGTGCATCTATACCGGTAGTGGCAATCTGCTGTAAGAGATTGGAAATGTTAACCGGCAGAAGGAATAACCCGTTCGTAGTTATTTGGAAATAGATAACTATGGCTACGAAGGTCGCTAAAACAGGAATAAATCCGAGATCACCACGTAGCAACTGGCCCAGCGATTGCTTTTGAATATTCGATGGTACCTCTACGGAAGCTGCTGAAGCGGGCTGGTTTTTAGATGAGGTTGTATCTTGCTCAATGCTCATTGATCGTCTCCTCCCGACGCACCATTACCATTGGTTGGTGTAGTCTTCAATAATTCGCCGAACTCGGCACCTGTGATTGCTGCCACGATGCGCTCAGGGGTAGTTGTTTTGATATCGAATGTGCCAACCCTCCTGCCAAGCCGCAGCACCACCACGCGATCTACAACCTCGAAGACGTCAGCCAGGTTATGTGAAATTACGACCACGGCCAATCCCTGGTCGCGCAGGCGTCGAATCAATTGGAGCACCTGTCGAGTCTGCGCGACGCCCAGAGCGGCTGTTGGTTCATCCAGCAAGACGATCTTCGCATGACGCAGTATGGTCTTTGCTACGGCAATGGATTGGCGTTGTCCACCAGAGAGTTGGGCGACCTTCGAACGTATAGAGGGAAGTTTTACATCAAGCGTCTGAAGTACTCCTAGCCCGCGCTTCTCCATCTCTACCTCAGCCAGGGGAACGACATTGACCAACTCATGCCCTAGAAAAAGATTGGAGACGACGTCAAGGTTATCACAGAGTGCAAGGTCCTGGTAGACGGTCTCGATGCCCAGGCGGGTAGCGACCTGCGGGCTGCTAATATTAATCTGTTGACCCTCCACGAAGGTCTCGCCGCTATCAGCAGGTCCAACACCTGAGATAGCTTTAATGAGCGTCGACTTACCGGCACCGTTGTCACCAACGAGGCCGACGACTTCACCAGCGTAGACCTCAAAATCGACGTCCGTGAGCGCCCGCACAGCGCCAAAACTTTTGTTGATGCCACGCAAACGAAGACGAGGCTCACCCTGTGGCGGTTGCCCTGGCTCGGGTGTTGACTCACCACCAACGAAAGGAGTAGTACTATCAGCCATATGGCCCTCCAAAGTAGTTGTAAGCTGGTAGCTCTTATCTTGAGAGCTGGGGACAGGAATGTTACAGAAAGTATAACATAACCATTCCTATCCCCATGCTATAGGCAGATTATCGCTTTGATGGCGACAAGCTGCCAATATACTCTCGAAAGCTACTTAACAGATTCCGCCAGTGCCCGCGGGGAGACCCTGACAGATATCAGCCTTTGTCACGAAACCATCAGCGATCACTGTGGATTGAATATTTGTCTTGTCGACCGCTACAGGCGTCTCGAGGACCGACTTAATGCTCGTACCATCCGCCGTTTTGACGGTACCGTTGGTCAGCGAAGAGGCACCAGAGCCATTATAGATCGCCTTCACCAGGTCAGCGGTAGCTTGAGTCTCTTTATCGATAGCTTTATAGACGGTCATCGCCTGGTCGCCAGTGAGAATGTTCTGGATACCGGCAACAGTTGCATCCTGCCCTGTCACCAGCACTTTCCCATTGAGCTTCTTTGCCTTGAGGGAGGCAATCACAGAATTTGCCATACCATCGTTAGCAACATAGGCGATCTGGACATTGTTCTGGTTCGCGGTCAACGCGCCATCCATCTCGGTGCGAGCGGTGTCATTATTCCAGTCAGGAGTGAACTGCTCATAGACCTTTTTGAGCGCACCGCTTGAGATCAGCGGATCAAGGGCTGAATGAGCGCCCTGGCTGAAGAGTAACGCGTTGTTGTCGGTCTGTGCACCATCGATCATGACGAGGTGGTTTTTGCCGGGAGACACGAAATTTTTGTAGTGATCGACAATGTACTGACCTTGCAGTTGACCAACTTTTACGTTGTCAAAAGACACATAATAGGCAAGGTCTTTCGACTGGATCAGGCGGTCATAAGCGATAACCGGCACACTCTTCGCATTCGCTGATGCTACAATTGTAGCGGCCGCCGCGCCGTCGTGCGGGGCTATTACCAGGATACAGTCGCCCTTGGTCAGATCGGCCTGAGCTTGCGACTGCTGTACGTTAGAATCACCACCAGCATTATTGTAGTCTACGGTGGCGCCAGAGGGCAAAACCGCTTTAATTTTCTGCGTCAGCAGGGGCTTGTCTTTACTGTCCCAACGGGCTGAGGAAGCGGTCTCCGGGAGAAGAATGCCTACCTTGGTACAACCTTTGCCATTTGTTGGAGCCGATGTCGTTGTAGTCGTGCCGCTGTTACCACATGCGACCAGCAAAAGCATCAACAAGCCAACACCAAAGACTGCACCAAATGACCTGTGTTTTCGATCAAATAGTTTCATTATGAACTTATCCTTCCACTCTGTGCTTAGTCAAGCACGGAACTTACGACTCAGAAGCATACGCTTCATGAGAACAAAGCTACAATACATTCTCATACGAGAAATGTACTTTCGCTAAAAAGATTTATTGCTCCTCCTTCCTAGCGCTCATGGCCATCATTTGAAAGGAATGGCCTACTTGTTAGCCCACCTTAACGGGTGTTGGTCCTTCAACAGCCTGCTGACTGTGCTGACTGGCGTCCTCTTCCCTGGCAACGAGAATGCGCTCCCAGGCCCTAAAAAACGGAAAGTAGATAAGAGCAGAGACGGCGAGATCAAAGAACTGCAAGATGCTTCCCCTGATGTCACCACCCGTTGCTACAAAGCCACTAATTCCAAGAGGAACGGTAAAGGGTTGTATGACTACAGGTACGTGTACCAGTCCAACAGAGAAAACGAGGTAGTTAATGGTTACGATAATCACTGGCACAAGCACGAAAGGTATCATCATGAGAGGATTCAGTGCCATTGGCACACCGAAAGTTACGGGTTCATTGATGTTAAAGATCGCGGGACCTAATGCTATCTTCCCGACGGTACGTAACTGGGCTGACCGCGACAAAAGCATGTAGACCACCAGAGGCCATGTCGCACCTGAACCTCCAAGATGTGCAAAAATATGGAAGAACGGTTCTGTGACGATACCGTGACCACCAGTCGCGTTACTGGCCAGCGTTGTAAACCAGAAAGGGGCAGCAATTGCCGTGACAATGTTCATTCCGTGAATACCGACCGACCACAGCAACATCATCAATACAATTTCAGCTAACGCCGCTGGATAGCTATCCTGTACAGCGACTAGAGGTTTGAACACCTGCATCAACAAAATAGGCAGCGTCAATTGAGCGTTTTTACCATCTATACTGACGGTATGCGAGCTGACAAACCATTCAAGCCCCCACACAAGGGTCAGCAACAAGAATGTCGGCACGAGAGCCTCAAAAGCGCGCGTCACATTCTTTGGCACACTCTTTGGCAGCCGGATGGTGAAACGCGATCCGCGGAACCATCGCATTACCTCCGTCGTCATAATGCCAATCAAAATCGCAACCAGCAGCCCCTGGCCGCCTAAATATGGCAGAATATCACCTAATTTCAAAGTTGTCAGATCAGTTACCGGGACAGTTGCTACCAGGAACAATACCATTGCCAGTATACCTGGCTGGACTGGTTCTGTACGGCGATACTGCGCCAAACTATATGCAACTCCAAAGGCAAGAAAGAGAGCCATCAAGCCGAACGAAAGTTGAAAAGGGACCAGAATAGCATTTTTATAGTTGCTCACCAGGTTATCAAGGAAGGGGAAAGGCGGATTCGCTATTATCAGAAACAGACTCCCAGCAATGATGAGTGGCAGCGTAAAAATAATAAAGGCGTCGCGCACAGCTTGTAGATAGATATTACTCGCAAGTGTGCCGAGTGGTGGAACAAGGTAGCGTTCAAACCAATCGCTGCTGCGCTCGATAACACTGCTCACGTTGCTGTCTTCCCTTCCTGAGTATTTTGTGGTAACAGGCGAAGTACCTGCTCCAACACTGCCTGTCCATTCATTGTCGCGTAGTGAAATGGCTCAATCATTGCAACGGGTTTCCCCACGGAAGCTGCCAGTTTCTCAATACTCTTGCGTAGATGACGAATCTGAGGTGCGATAAGGACGACATCACATGCATCGACCTTCTCTGCATACTCACCGGCGCTCAAAGCCTCGACGATCAATTCATATTTACGTTCTTTGGCAGCTTCGAGCATGCTATCGACCAGTAAACTGGTTGACATGCCCCAGCTACACACTATCAATACCCGTATCATGACAACTCCCCCTACGAGTTTTGAGCTTCACGCTTGTAGTTCCGTGTAATGAATTGCTACACACTACGGCGTCAATTTCTCACTCACGGGTACACTCTTCTATACAGCAACAACCATGCCAAAATGTGTGCTACACAGATAACACACTAAATAAGCCGAGAGTACGCCTTTCCCCACCTGCCAGGGCGACGCAAGCGTCCCCACTCCACATCCGCTCCACCCCCGCCCCTACGAATGGGACGATCAGCCCCAAAAAACCTGCCTGTGTAAGACTCACTCTCCCAGGCCACCCTGAGATGAGTCTACAGGCTATTTGAGATGAAAATATCGACCTGCCGGAGAATGCCAACTATATTGTATGCTTCTTCATCGGGAAGTGGACGGGCGATCTGTGCGCTCAGGACCTGTAGCGCACGGCGGCAGATACTCAGCTCACGAGGAAATTGTTGCCCTACCTGGGTACGCACCGTCTCACTGACAAGCACTCCTTTATGCTGAATGCCACGTTCCAGTATACAGGCAAGATGGAGCATTAAACCTGCCAGCACATCAATATCAAATGTTTCTCCTACCTCAACCTCTATCAACTCGATCATATGATCAATCAAAGGCATCGCTCGCGCAGGGTTGAGAAATAAAAGACTCTGACTGAGCGTATGGGTAATCTCGCGCACCAGTTCGCTGCGTTGTGTCAACTGGGGGGTAGCACCAGCTGTGAGCAGAGGGGGATCGGTATCACTGGATGAAGGAACGTCGCGCTGTCCAACCGCAGAGGAAGGGTGCAGCAATGCCGGATCTATGAGGGTTCCGCCCAAAAGAGTTCGCAGACGCGCAATACCATCGCCAAAGAGAAAATCAGTGAGCGCTATGAAGGGGTAACTCTCGAGGTGCGGATTGATCGTTCCAACAATTGCCACGACATGTCGATTGCCCACCAAGCGCTGAACATCTTCCTCTGTCTTCCCAGATAGATTAATGTCCATACAGATAATCTCCACCTCTTGCTCACGCAAGCCTGGTAGATGCTCTTCGATCAACTCGGCAATCTTTGCTGCGCTGCCAAACCCTGTCAAACAAACAGAGAGAATCACCTGAGAACGTGCAACGGCAGGGAATTGCGCATCCTTCTCCTGGTATCCATCAGATAATATGTTTCTCTGCGTTAATGAATGAGCGTTTGCCTTACCTGTTTCATCCTCAGGGTGGAAGAAGGTGAGGCTGGCAGCCAATTGATCCAAGGTCACCATTTTTGAGCGCTGCGCCCTACGAACTGCCTCAACCACTAACGGCGCACAGACACCGGATACGGTATGTACCTGCACACCTGCCTGTCGCATCACCAATTCACCCAAAGGGAGGAGCGAAGCGAAGTCGACGAGCAGCAATACTCCACCACCTTGATCCGCCGTGCGTACCCAGTGCGCCACTTGACCGAGCAATTCTTCTGGAGATTGTTCCAGTGAGAGTTCCACCCAACGTACGGAATTCACTCCGACCAGCGTATTCGCTAGCTCAGCCAGTCCTGAAGCAATACCGTGTCCATGTGCCGCTACCACAATACCAACCGTTGATTGCTCGCTGCTCAGGAGAGCATCGGCATTGGCTAACAGGACCGCCAGGACGTCCGTTTCGCTCTCAGGTAGTGATACACCCAGCGCGGAACGGAATTGTAGTAATGCCATGCGCGCTACTTCGTATTCAATTGGATAGGTGAAACGGACTGACTGGATGGCAGGCTCAGCTATCGAACGACCCTGTGATATACGCTCAAGCGTACTGGTCAAGTGCATGGCAAGCACCAACGCCAGCTTTTCGGGAAAGGTACGCGCCAGTCGCTCTTCGGCATATTGCACAATGCGGCGGCTCAATACGCCAATGCGTTCATCAACGAGGTTAGAGGCTGATCCCTGTTTCCCCGCGGAAACCTCGTCCGCGAAGCGCTGGAAATAGTATTGTATATCAAGATGGAGCAGCCTGTTCATTTCATGCTCTTCCAGCCCGCTACGCTGGAGCATACCCAGGTGCCTGCTGATGGTATCGTAGAGGTCCTGGGCAGACTCTGGCAAACCGTCCAGGCTCAGGCCAGTAGGAGTAAAGATGTGTGTGGCCTCCGACAGGTGCAGAACTGGTTCCAAAGCGCGATTCAGCTCAACGGTGTGTAACAGGCCCCGCCGCACATGATCTGGTAATTCTCCCATGTGTATATTCAATTCAGTATGATTGCCGGTGCGATACTCGAGGTAGGCCCAGGCACAGGCGAGTTGTACATCCGTGCGCAGTTGGCCGATGTTGCCAGGGCACTCGTACAGTAAAAGGGCGCGCAGCGCCTGTGGCGAAACGTGGATATGTGCCCCTATACTGCTACACTCGGTGGTAAAGAAGGCCCGCAGCAGTTCGTAGCGCTCCATGATAGTTCTCTCGTGGAGGCCGGGGAGGTTAATTGACATGGGAATGCGCCGACGAAAGGTCGGCAGTAGAGCAGTGTTGGGATCTTCTGTTGTTGCAGCAAGCAGGAGAAGCGAAGATTGCCGTTCTCGAACGTCACCCATGCGGCGAAAACGCTCACGATCCATCAAGTAGAATAACATCTCCTGGCCCTCGGGCGGCAGGCGATGTACTTCATCAAGGAAAAGAATACCCTGGTGGGCCTGTTCCACCAGGCCTTCACGGTCGCGGTCTGCACCTGTGTAGGCGCCGCGCACAACGCCAAAGAGATGCGCCATCAACAACTGAGGATTGCCCGCGTAATCGGCGCAGTTGAAACTGATAAAGGGCGCATCTGCTGGTAGCGCGTGGTGTTCCAGCGCAAATCCATGCATTAAACGAGCAAAGGTCGTTTTACCGACGCCACTTGGCCCATGAAGCAGGGTATGCAGCCCACGTGGTGGATAGAGGATGGCTGCTTTGGCCTGTTGAATAGCGACTTTCAGCCCTTCGCCTCCACCGATTAGCGTCTCGAAGTTGGTTACAACTGCTCCAACGTGAACTGAGGCGACGACAGCCGGCGCTTTACCAGGCTCATGCGTCACCTGTAGGGGAGGTTCTTGACGGTATTCCACCCCATGATGGTAATCTACCTTCCCGGACGGATGCCCGTTGTGAATACTCTGCCTGTTGCCGTTGCTGCCAGGTACGAGCACGGGTTCTGTAGAAGGTATTTTGACTGCGAACAACACAGGGCGTCCAGGGATACGCTCAATTTTCCCTTCCTGTGCAAGCAGGTTAAGGTCGCGGCTCGCGTTGGTTCGATCGACGCCAGCGAAATCTGCTACATCTTCAGCGCTGAAGCCAGCATAACGACGCAACGCACCACTCCGTGCTGGTCGCTGTGCACACATCGATCGTAATGCTTCAAGTATCCGATCTTTGCGGAGCACGGAACGACTCCTTCCAGGCAGGCAATACGAGGCTACCTATGTTTCAGTGTGACATATTCACCGATACGGAATAAATAAATAGCATGCAACTTCAATGTTATAGCGATTATTACCTGCTCTATATTTTACTATATTACGCCGAAAAACAGAACAATGTCACAATGCTTTGACCCCATTTACTTTCTTGTTGATCCAACAATTCTGCTATAATGAGGAAGAGGTATGATGGAGTTCCTCTCCTTTCATCTATTTGGCCTATGTTGCAACCGTATGCGTATGAATTAGCAGAGAGTTCGGCAAGACAGCGAAAGTGAGTAACCATTCATTCAAGATTGGAGAAACATATGAGCGACCAACACGAACAACAAAGGCCTCTCACGACGACCGATGCAGGCATTCCCGTCTCAAGCGATGAATACTCGGTCACCGTAGGTCCCGATGGACCCACGCTGCTGCAAGATAGTTATCTCATCGAGAAGATGGCGCAGTTCAATCGCGAACGTGTCCCTGAACGCGTGGTCCACGCCAAGGGCAGCGGCGCGTACGGCTATTTCGAGGTGACGGAGGATGTGACCCCGTGGACCCGGGCCGCCTTCCTCAACAAAGTTGGCAAGCGCACGCCGCTGGTCATCCGCTTCTCGACGGTGGCCGGTGAACTAGGCTCAGCCGACACGGTACGCGACCCACGCGGGTTCGCTATCAAGTTCTACACCGAAGAGGGCAACTACGATATGGTCGGCAACAACACGCCGATCTTCTTCGTGCGCGATGCCATCAAGTTCCAGGACTTCATCCACTCGCAAAAGCGCATGCCCGACACGGATCTGCGCAGCAATAACGCGCAGTGGGACTTCTGGTCCCTGTCTCCGGAGTCGGCACACCAGGTAACGTTCTTGATGTCCGACCGGGGCACGCCGCGCACCTGGAGGAATATGAACGGCTATAGCAGCCACACCTATATGTGGATCAACGCCAAGGGGGAACGAGTTTGGGTCAAATACCACTTCAAGACGGAGCAGGGGATCCAGAATTTCACTGATGCCGAGGCCAAGGCGATGACGGCCGAAGATCCCGACTACCATCGGCGCGACCTGCGCGAGGCCATCCAGAGGAAGGAGTACCCAGTCTGGCGGCTGGAAATGCAAATCATGCCCTTCGAGGATGCGGCGAGTTATCGCTTCAATCCGTTCGACCTGACCAAGGTGTGGCCGCACAAGGACTACCCGCCCATGACGATCGGGCGCATGGTGCTTGACCGCAACCCGGAGAACTTCTTCGCAGAGATCGAGCAAGCCGCCTTTGAGCCCTCGAATATGGTGTCCGGCATCGGTCCCAGTCCTGATAAGATGCTGCTGGGCCGTCTGTTCAGCTATGCCGACACGCACCGCTATCGCATTGGTACCAACTACAAGCAGTTGCCGGTCAACGCGCCCCAGGTCGAGGTGCATAGCTACAATAAGGATGGCGCAATGCGCTACCGCCACAACGGCACCCAGCCCGTCTACGCCCCCAACAGCTATGGCGGCCCGCAGGCTGACCCGCAGCGCTATCCTGAACCAAACTGGTTCGCGAGTGGGGAGATCATGCGCGGCGCCTATACCCCACACGCGGAGGACAACGACTTCGTGCAGCCGGGCAATCTCTACCGCCACGTGATGTCCGAGACGGACCGGCAGCACCTGGTCAACAATATCGTCGGACACATGAGCCAGGGCGTCGAGCGCTTTATTCAAGAGCGCACAGTCAACACCTACTGGTACGCTGTGGATCCCGATCTGGGAACGCGGGTGGCCGAGGGTCTTGGTTTGAAGATTGCGACTGAGCTCCCCACATCGGTTGGGGGGGGAGAATAGTTGCACGTATGGGGTTTCGTTCCTTCCAATATGCGTACTCTTGGAAAGTTGGATGAGACGAAACTCGCGAGGTATGTCAGAAGCGTAGAAGCATGAGGTTAGACTGAGAGCGATACCTTTGAGTTTGTGCTTCATCTGTTCACGATTCGTCTGGGTATAGCGTGCGGTCCCTACAGGCTGGGAGGGGGTAGACGTGTGCGTCTGCTCCCTCCCCGTCAGCCAACAGTGGCAGCTTCCCCCTGCTAAAGTTGGCTGTAGACGTGGACGTAGTCGAAGTAGGCGGGGATAGTGTTGGCGGGGCCGCCGGAGAAGGCGAAGAGGTCGATTTTGATGGGGAAGTGATTGGGGGCGGTGAGGCTCCAGGCAGCTCCTTTGACCCAGTGCTTGTTGTCTAGACTGACGTAGGGGGTGTAGACATTTCCATTACGATAGATGCGCAGCCAGTTGGTGACGGTGGGGTTGGAGGCTGTGCTGCCGTTGACGGTAGGATTGGGGTTTGTGAAGTAGTCCCAACTTTCGCCTTCGTTGGGGCATTGGTCACGGGTGTAGGTCTTCAGGGCAATGTTGCTGGTGGGTGAGGGCTGCACGTCACATGCCGTGACAGTAGATGGTAGAGGTTCCAGGCTCTCATGCCCTGAAAGCATTTTGTTCAGCGAGTCGCCGTGGAAGGGGCCTACCTTGATGTAGTGATCGTCGTCGCTGTAGACGAGGAGGCCTGTCTGCTGGTAGTTGGCGTTCGGATCGAAGGTGATTTTGGTCTCGATCACGTAGTTCGTGGAGGGCTGATTCTCTAGCAGGAGATTTGTGGCATTGTTAGCCTGGCGGTAGAGGTCACCGTTGACTATAATCGAGAGTTGGCCATTGACAAAGGCGTGTTTGGTTGGGTCTTCACGTATCCATGACCATTGGGGTTTCAGTGAGTTGTTGAACTCATCAGAGAAAGCGTTTAGTATCGTGCCCAGTGGGGGCGTCTGCTGCGAAGGGGCGATAGTTGTGTCCAGCAAAGCGGTAGTGACGTTGTCGAAGTCAGCATGGGCATTGATGGTGAGCAGACCGACGCTGCCACTGTACTGACGAAAAACGGCAGGAAGTGAGCGTTGCTGTACCACTAAGGGGTCCCGGTTGAGGTCGGAGAGCGTAAAGCGGAAGCGAGGTTTGCCCGGTTGGCTGACATCTTCGTCCATGCTGAGGTGATGCCAGTCGGAGGGATCGAAGTTCGTGGGCAAGGGTGTGGCTTGTTCGCCACCGAGGAGGTGCCCGTTCTGGTAGGGAGCGGTGACCAGGGTCTTGTGTGCCGGGTCAATGAAGGCGGCGACGTAGGTGTCGCTACCATGAGTTGTACCATTGTGGCGATAGGAGGACAGGCAGCCGTAGTGTCCATTGGCTGTGGCTTTTTCTAGCCGGAGGTCACACTCGGCGCGGTAGCCTGGTGGTGTGGTGGCACGGCTGACAATCAGGCCTTGTCCGGTTGTTGCGGTTTGCTCGGCAAAGCCACCGATGGTACAGGTGCCAGCGTTGATATCCCAGGTGCCGCTGAGAACGCTCCAGTTAGCATTGAGCTTGCTGCTTTGGCCCGATGGGGGGCACGAGTTTGGTACATTAAAGTGATCTCCGAAAAGGGGCGTGGTGGTCGGCGCATGGTTGACGACTGAGGGCCCGGCTCCATTGTTGACGACGGGCCAGCCATCTGCTGTCCAGTCAAGGCGATCCATCAACAGCTGCCGGTAGGTAATGCGAGCATTGGGATCGGAGGCATTGACCCAGCCATTGTTGGCTTCGACGCCGTGGTAGACGATCCATTCCTGGCCGGAGAGGTCGGTGATGATGGCATTGTGCCCGACACCATGCCACTTATTGCCGTTCTGCTTGAGGGTAGGATAGCCGCCGCCTTGAGCACCGACATTGTCGCCAGCAGGGTCGTGGGATGGACGCTGGGTGGGTACTGGCTGTGCTAGAGGCCGCTCCATAGGGAAGCCATTTTGATCGACAAATGGGCCCAGAGGGGAGGTCGAGCGGTTGACGACTACGCTATAGGCAGTATTCGGGCCGGCGCAGCAGTTTGCGGTCGAGGAGAAATTGTAATAATAGGGATGACCATTGACGTCATGACGGACGATGTATGTGCCTTCATAGCGGTCCCAGTGGCCGACCTGGATGGCACTACCAACGACATGCAGGCCATCGTTGGCCATTTTCTGACCCAGGGTGCCGCCAAAATAACTGCCGTAGTAGAAGTACTTCTGACCATCATGATTCGTGAACTCGGCGGGATCGAAGGTCCAGTAATAGCAGTTGGGGTCGGTATTGAAAACGCACGGACGAGGTGGGACTATGGGGCCATGTTGAAAGCTGCCGCCAGCCGGGTCACCTGCATCTGTCCAGGGGCCAGCGGGGCTGTCGGCGGTGGCAACCCCAATGGCACTGCCTCCGTTGGTGCCGTATTTGGGCAGCGGGTTGGTCCAGGAGGCGGTATAGTACATGTAATATTTGTGGTTGTAGTATTGAAGATCGGGTGCCCATAGACCGGCGTCGGAGGCAGCCCAATCAGGTCGGGCTGGGAAGGCATCGCGTACGAACGTCCAATGAACAAGGTCGGTTGAACGGTAGATAGGGAGGATGTGGTATGAGCCATCTTGCCAGAAGTCCGAGGAAGCGATAACGTAATAGTAGCCGTCCAGTGCTTTGATGATGGCCGGATCTGGCGATGTTTGGGCGATGATTGGATTGGTGTATGTCGAAGCGGTTGGCGCTGTTGCGTGGAGCGATGGCGAAGCGGTCCATGTGGCTGCGCTGGCCCGGGTTGGAGCCAGGAACAATAGTAAGGCGATGAGCAAGGCAATGTCAACATAGACAGAACGTGCCAGTGGTAAGGGTCTCGATACGGAAAATGGCTGCGACATGTGGAGGTCCCTTTCCTTCCTTACTAAGGAGACGGTGATCGACTTCAGTGGTCTTATAATGCAGTTTAACGAAATAATCCGGATACCGCACCATCCACTGAAGGCCGATCAATCGGCTGTGGGCACAATAAATCGGCCCCTACTGTATGGCCGGAGTATTTTGTTCATCTGCATAATAGGGCATCGCTGCGTTACAGCCATCCTTCCAATACTGCTATGTTGTTTGGATGCCTGCTTCATGTAGGATGATAACATAGGAAAGTGTGGGCGTCTAACTGAGCTTTTGTGGATGGCAAAACCTGACACGTTTTTTGGGGTTTTTCGTGTAGTGGGTAGTAACACTTTACCAGGCAGGTTGTGTTCAGAATCCTATGAAAAAGTGAGTTTACTACATGGCGTTACAGTTTGGTTTGCTCGTGCCACAGGGATGGCGTATGGATCTCGTCGGGATTACCGATCCTGTTGAGGCCTATGAAACGATGACACGCGTCGCGCAAGAGGCAGAGGCATTGGGGTATGATTCGATCTGGCTATTTGATCACTTTCATACAGTTCCCGTGCCCACGCAGGAAGTACGGTCGATGTGCTATCGCATGGACGACTGGATTTTGGTATAGGAGCCGGTTGGTACGAACACGAGTACCGGGCCTATGGATATGGCTTTCCCGACGCTCCCGAACGCTTGCGCTATTTACGCGAGGCAGTACAGGTCATCCTGGCAATGTGGACACAGGAAGAGGCTGTGTTCGAGGGTAAATATTATCATGTGAACGGCGCTATCAACCAGCCCAAGGGGGTACAGAAACCACATATTCCCTTGCTGATTGGCGGAGCCGGCGAGCAGGTGACACTCAAGCTGGTTGCGCAGTATGCAGATGCCTGCAATATCGGGCACCTTGATAACGAGGGACTTGCGCGTAAATTTTCTATTCTCAAGAAGCATTGTGAGGATATTGGACGCGATTACAATAGTATCAAGCGCACGGCCCTCTACAACTGTGCTATCGCGGAGACTGATGAGGAAGCCATGGCCAAAACGGGGCCATATACGCGCAATATCCCTGCGGAGCGCATACGCGAACGGACGCTTGTCGGAACGCCCGAGACGATTCGCAGTCGGCTCAAAGAAGTCGAGCAGGCGGGAGCACAGGAGGTTATTATCTTTTTGCAGGACTCGAAAGATCTCAAGTCGGTACGTATGTTCGCACAAGAATGTATGGGATAGATAAGAAAAGTTGATGTGTATTTGGTGGCCAGATGCGCCAGCCTAGCAGCGATCCAGTGCGGGATGCGACCTTTAGACATTTGGAGAGAAGGCTTCCCATGAGCGGGCTTGAGAGGGGTCCTGCCTGTCATCCTGAGCGCGAGCTTTGGATCTGGCGAGACGGCCGCACAGATCCTTCGCGGCGCTCAGGATGACAGGCAGGATCTCCAAATGTCTATGCGACGTGATCTTAGCAGGAGAAAGATATATGATGACACAACAGGGATCAACGCAGGGCGATGCAGCGGATGGGGCGTCTGATGTCACCGTCGCCGAGGTCCGCTTCGAGCACCACCGCGACTCATTTGGTATAGGCGAGGCGCAGCCCCGGTTATCCTGGATTGTCGACACTACGACCGTGGGCTGGCGTCAGACTAGCTATGAGATTGAGGCTTACAGGTCAGAGGGCCAACTCCGCGAACGGACGGAGCGGGTTGAGTCCGACCAGTCGGTGCTGGTGTCCTGGCCGTTCGCGCCGCTCTCGTCTCGTGAGCGCCTCACGGTGCGGGTGCGGGTCTGGGGCATCGACGGGCGATCGTCAGCATGGAGCAAGCCCTCTCCGGTTGAGGCCGGGCTGCTCCGCGCCGACGACTGGACTGCACAGTTTGTGACGCCCGACTGGGAGGAGGACAGCAGCCGATCACGGCCAGGTCCGCTGCTGCGCCATGAGTTCGACGTTCGTACGGGTGTAAGGAGGGCGCGGCTGTACGTGACGGCGCTGGGCGTCTACGAGGCGGAGCTCAACGGCGCTACCGCCGGCGACCACGTCCTGGACCCGGGATGGACCAGTTACGATCACCGCCTGCGCTACCAGACGTTCGATGTGACGGGTCTGCTGCGCGAAGGACGCAACGCCCTCGGGGCCATGCTGGGCGATGGGTGGTATCGAGGGAGACTCGGCTTCAATGGTGGGCGGCATAACATCTATGGCGACCGATTGGCGCTGCTGGCCCAGCTCGAGATCGACTACGCGGATGGCACGTGCGAGCGCATCGTCACCGATCAGACCTGGCGATCTGCGCGGGGACCGATCCTGGCCAGCGATATCTATGATGGCGAGACGTACGACGCTCGCCTGGAACTGCCTGGATGGTCGATGTCAGGCTATGACGACCACGACTGGGTGGGAGTGCGATCGCTGACCAGAGACCTTGCAACCCTGGTCGCGCCGTCTGGTCCACCGGTGCGGCGTACTGAAATGGTCACGCCAGTTGCCATCACAAGATCGCCGACCGGGCGTACCATTGTTGATTTCGGTCAGAACCTCGTCGGTCGGCTCCGCCTGACTCTTCACGGGGAGGCTGGGCAGACGGTCACGCTGCGTCACGCGGAAGTCCTTGAGAACGGCGAATTGTGTACGAGGCCGCTGCGGACGGCGCGGGCTACCGACCGCTACACGCTGCGGGGTAATGGGGTGGAGACCTGGGAGCCGCGCTTCACCTTCCACGGCTTCCGTTATGCCGAGGTGGAGGGCTGGCCTGGCGAGTTGCAGACCGACGACATCCGCGCCGTGGTCTGCCATTCCGACCTGGAGCGTATCGGGTGGTTCGAGTGCTCGGACCCGCTGATCAATCGGCTCCACGAGAATGTGGTGTGGAGCACGCGCGGCAATTTCCTCGACGTCCCGACCGATTGCCCACAGCGTGACGAGCGGCTGGGCTGGACCGGCGATATCCAGGTGTTCGCGCCCACGGCTTGCTTTCTCTACGACACCTCCGGCTTCCTGACCTCGTGGCTGGTGGACCTGGCCGCGGAGCAGGACACTACGGGCGTTGTCCCCTTCGTTGTCCCCAACGTCTTGCGCGTGCCTTCCATCCCGGCAGCTGCCTGGGGCGATGCCGCGGTGATCGTCCCGTGGGTGCTCTACCAGCGCTACGGCGACGTCGGCGTGCTGGCCGCACAATTCGAGAGCATGCGCGCGTGGGTCGACCTCGTCGCCAGCCTCGCAGGCGAGGGACGCCTGTGGGACAAGGGCTTCCAGTTCGGCGACTGGCTCGACCCGAGCGCCCCTCCGGACAAGCCGGGGGCCGGGCGCACCGACCCGCACGTGGTCGCTACCGCCTACTTTGCCCGCTCGGCCGAACTGTTGGGAGAGGCCGCGGGCGTGCTCGGTCGGGCCGAGGAGGAAGCCCGCTACCTGCGCCTGGCTGCCCAGGTGCGGGATGCCTTCGACGCCGAGTACGTCACGCCCGCGGGGCGCGTGATCAGCGACTCTGAGACCGCGTACGTACTGGCCTTGCAGTTTGGCTTGCTCCGTGGTGCCGAGCAGCGCCGACACGCAGGCGCACGGCTGGCCGCGCTCGTGCGCGAGAGTGGGTACCATATCAGCACCGGCTTCGTGGGGACGCCGCTGGTCTGCGACGCCCTGTGCAGCATTGGGGAGTATGAGGCCGCCTACCGCCTGCTTACACAGCGCGATTGCCCATCGTGGCTCTATCCAGTGACGATGGGGGCCACTACCATCTGGGAGCGCTGGGACAGCCTGCGCCCGGACGGATCGGTCAATCCCGGCGAGATGACGTCGTTCAATCACTATGCCCTGGGAGCCGTCGCCGACTGGCTGCACCGCACGGTGGGCGGCCTTGCGCCTGCCGAGCCGGGGTATCGCCACCTGGACGTCAGGCCGCGCCCAGGCGATGGTCTCACATACGCTCGCGCACGACACATCACGCCCTATGGTCTGGCCGAATCGGCGTGGACGATCGAGGAGGGGCAGATTGAGGTCAAGGTCGTGGTCCCGCCCAACGCGAAGGCCAGCGTGACCCTTCCTGGAGGCGATGCGAAGCCAATCGAGGTCGGAGCTGGGACGCATCATTGGTCCTACCCATACCAGGAACCAAGCGTGGCCCGCCCTACACTATCGCTCGACAGCACACTCGACGAACTCATCGACGATCCGGAGGCCTGGAGCGCGGTGTTGACCACGATGCGCCAGCACATGCCGGAGCTGGCTAGTTATATGGAGAGAGGTGTTGGTATAAAAGGTCACGGTGCTACGACATTGAGGCAGATGCTCTCCCTTTTACCGGGTGCCGATGAGCTGCACCCGGCTCTCGAAGGCGCGCTGGCCGCGCTCGGGCGCCAGGGCGGGGATACAGAACCACGATGGTCTCTTCGCGAGTTCGTTGAAATGAATATCGCGCTCTATACCGGAACTACTAAGCAGGCACTTTTTCTTGTTTTCTGTCAGGTGCTTTGCTATACTACCCGTAATTGGCGACAAGGATAGCTGTTTCTTCGCTTATCTATTCACCCAACAATTAAACATAGGAGGTGTATCAAGATGAATGCTCAGGATGTCATTCAACAGGTACGCAACGCTGACCTACGACTTGTGCGTTTTTTGTATTGTGACAATGGGGGCATTATTCGCGGGAAGGCCACGCACGCCTCAAAGTTAGCCACACGCATCACCGAGGGCATTGGTCAGACCCTGGCAATGCAGGCTTTTACCGGAGTCGAAACGCTTGCTGTTGTCGAAGGTATGGGACCGATAGGTGAGTTTCGCTTGATTCCTGATCCAGAAACCTTCGTGATGTTGCCTTACGTGCCCAACGCAGGCAGCATGTTATGCGATATGATACGCACCGATGGTAAACCGTGGGAAGCCTGCCCGCGCTCTTTCCTGAAACGTATGATTGCACAATATGGTGAGCAAGGTATGCGCGCAGAAGCGGCTGTTGAGCATGAATTTTATTTTGCTCGTAAAGAAGGCGATAAGTATGTACCGGCCGACGATAGCCTCTGTTACAGCAGTAGAGGATTGGATGACGAGGCCGAGGTGGTAGACGCCATCCTGGCAGCATTAGAATCAGAGGGCGTTTCAATCGAGCTATTTCATACTGAGCTTGGCCCCGCGCAGCAGGAGCTATCCATCAGGCACACGGGTATTTTACGGGCCGCAGATAACGTTTGCCTCGTGCGCGAGACAGTACGTGGCGTGGCAAGAGCCTTCAATCTTCTAGCATCATTCGCGCCGAAACCTTTCCTTGACCAGGCCGGCAGTGGCGCCCACATTCACCTGAGCCTTTGGGGAGGCGAAAATAGCGAGAGCACAGGGACGAACCTGTTCTACGATGTCGGTGAACGCGGCGGACTGAGCCAACTCGGTAAATATTTTATTGGTGGTGTCTTGCGCCATATTCGCGGGCTTATGGCAATTACCTGTGGTAGCCCCAATTCCTATCGCCGTATTCTGCCTCACTACTGGAGCTCGGCCTATGAAGCATATGGTTTCGATAACCGTGAAGGCGCTATCCGCATTCCTTCACCTTTTTGGGGACGCGAGGCAGAGTCGATCAATTTAGAGATAAAATTCGCCGACCACAGTGGCAACCCTTACCTCTCTATGGGCGCTTTGATGGCAGCAGGGTTGGATGGCATCAAAAATTCCATTGATCCTGGCGAACCAGAGGAGATCGATCCTGGAAACTACAGTGACGAGGAGCGTGAAAGGCGCGGTATTCGCCGGCTGCCAACTTCACTTGACGATGCTCTGGATGAGTTAGAGCGCGACCAGGTTCTATTAGAGGCGCTAGGGCCCTTGCTGGCCCGTTCCTACATTGCCGTTAAACGCGATGAGTCAGCATTTTTTAAAGAGAAAACCGCTGAGGAAGAGGCGCGCCAGCACTTTTATAAGTACTAGTTGAACGGTGAGCAAGGCGTGCAACGAGACCTATAAAGAGGACCGTGTTGCATGCCTGTCCAGAAATAGAATGCAAAGACATGACAGAACAAGAGAACTATGCTTACGAGATAGAGGGTGGCTACCCGGTTATTGGAGAGATCAGGTGCCTAGGTGCGAAAAATTTTGTGATTAAGGCTATGGTAGCAGCGCTGCTGGGAAACACACCTACCACGCTGACAAATGTACCACCAATAGGGGATGTAGAGATAACAGCCGAGATGCTCACATCTATTGGCGTTACAGTGCAACGGGCTGATAACGAGGTTCTCGCTATCGATGCCTCGACGATGAACACCGCCGCAATACCAGTTCCCCACTCAGGAAGCAATCGTACCCCCATTCTTTTGTTGAGTATACTCTTGCACCACTTTGATACCGTTTCGGTTCCTGTCGTTGGCGGCTGTCAAATTGGGGCAAGGTCCGTCGATTTTCACCTGGATGCCATTCGAAAATTCGGCGGCATTGTTGAAGAAACAGAGCAGGGATATATAGCTCATCGCGTAAAGCCACTGCAGGGTACACATATTCATTTACCTTATCCGAGCGTTGGCGCTACGGAAACCTGTTTGTATCTCAGTGTCCTGGCCGAGGGACGGACAGTAATCTCGAACGCGGCGATTGAGCCAGAAATCTTTGAATTGATCACGATGTTACGGGCGATGGGCGCAATCATTTTTACATCACCTGGACGAGAGATTCGCATTGATGGCGTGAAGCAAATGACAGGGACGAAAATGGAAGTGTTAGGAGATCGCGTCGAGGCAGCTTCGTGGGCTTCTCTGGCCTGTGCATCGAATGGTAATGTCACCGTTCATGGTATACGGCCTGATACGCTCGGAAATTTCCTTTCCTATTTCCAAAAAGTAGGAGGTGGAGTTGAATTATTGGGCGCTGAGAGCATACGATTCTTCCGCAGGGAAGCTTTACGTCCAGCAATTATAGAGACAGATGTCTATCCAGGCTTCTCAACTGACTGGCAACAACCCTTTGCTATTCTGCTAACACAGGCGGATGGGATCTCAATCATACATGAAACGGTCTATGAGAAACGTTTTGGCTATCTCAAGGCACTTGACCGGCTGGGAGCCAGAACACAGGTTACCACTCACTGCCTCGGAGAAGCTGCATGCCGCTACCGGGATATGAACTATGATCATAGCGCTATTATTATGGGGCCCACTCTTTTAGCTGCATCTGACTCTATTACAATACCGGATTTACGGGCAGGGTTAGCCTACGTTATAGCTGCCGCTATCGCACACGGCAGAACCACTATTAGCGGTATTCATTTCCTGGAACGCGGGTATGGGAATATTGTGCCCAGGCTCGCTGCGATGAATCTCCAAATTGAACGGGTTGCCGTACATTCCTGAGACGTGATGTTAAGAAGTCTTTGGAACAGATACGGAGGGCCGATCAATCGGGGTGTGCGCGATCAATCGGCACCTACGGGTTTCCTAGCAATGAGCGAATGCTCCTCTTAGCTACCTTAAGGGTTCGGAGTGCTGGATTGCACGTTCTGTTTGGCAGAAGAGGCAGCCTGCTTTGTCGTATCAGCAACATCCTGGCCTGTTTGCTTTACAGTCGAGGTAGCTTGCTGAGCCAAATTACCGAGACTACTGCTCGTCTCTTTTACCTTATTGGCGGCCTGTTGCGCATAAACCTTCAAGTCACTACTGGTCTGCGAGACGCGGTCCGTTACTTGCTGGACATATTGATTTGCATCCTCTGGCAGATAGCCACGCATTTCCTGGAAGCGCTCACTTAATAGGCGGCGCATTTCATCGCCCCGCATGGGAGCTACGATCAGGCCAATACCAACACCAACAAGTACACCTTTGACAAAGCTATTCATTCTTCAACATCCTTTCCTATCTCAGTCAGTTTGGCGCCACACAGCTTGTTAGATAAGAGCTTCTGGCGCTTTTGCCGAGCTTTCAATATGGCTTACGTTAGTGATACGTATTAGCATAACAACTGGTTTCACCAAGCAGACCTTTTCAGGAAGAAGTGGAATCAAGCAGATCGAGAAGCATCTCATAGTACCTGGCAAAAGCCGCGTATGGCCCAACAAAAGGTAGCTCTTTGAGCAGTCCCTGCAAACAGGTAGCGGAATACCCTTTCTTCGCTAAACTGATTAGCCAATCCATAGCTCGCTGCACACGTAATGCGTCCTCTTCGCGCAGGGGTTGATGAGGAGAGCCGCGACCAAAGTTATAGCGCCGTAGTAAATCGGGGTCACGCAGATAGGCGCGCAATAGAGGCAGTATTACATCACGAACAGCTTCCTCACTCGCATTTTGTCCAAGGTATGATAGGAGCGAAACCTCATCCACGGACGGAGCTACTGCCATTGCCTGAAGAAGTTGCGTTCTCTTCTCCAGAGTGGCACGTGCGGGATGTATAAGCAGGCCTTGTTCCCCAAGGCGCATATTGTATAGTTGATCATGAAGAGATGCACAGTAACCTAAACGCCCAACCCACCCTTCAAGAGAGGGCCTCCACGCTGTTCCTTGAGGCCACAGTTGAAGTGTCTCATAGGAAACAGGCCAGCGCAACCAGGCTGCTGGCGGTACCGCCAGGGGATCAAGAAACAGTGCTTCGCGTGCGGTGGCAATAACCGCTTCTATGAATGCCTCTTGCTTTTCCCGCCGATTGTTTCCAATGATCCAGATATCCAGAATTTGGGCATGACGATATGCAGAATGGCGATGTTGCCATTCATGAATGTCAAGTGGAGCACATTGAAATTCAACCGCCCAACACGCTCCATGCTTATGCCGGATAAAGACATCCGCAACGCGGTTAGGTTCGGGCAAACGTTCCTCCAACGTGATGGCAGCTTGAGGAAATTGTACGCTCAGCCAGTGGGCCAATACACTCTTACCACGAGCGTGCCGTACGGATTCAGCTTCTGTACTCCAGGCGCATTCGCCCTTCTGGTGTGCAAAATGGAGTTGAGTGCGTTTTTCTGGTCCCCCGCGTACATGTACTACGCCACGACAGTTGGGACAACGCAGCGCGCGTTCGTGCGACCAGCGTTGTAATTGATCAAGCGGGGTCTCTTCAGCTACAATTGGATGGCCATCGGGGCCGTAGGCAACTAGCATAGGTTCTGCGATCTGTGTTCAGGTGAAAGAACAACTGCCGTTGTATAGTATTATATACAAAGTATGCCCGTATTGAGTTGTTGGAGACTCTTGTTGAGCCTTAAGATAAGAAGTGCGAGTGAGGATCTATGCTCGATTTAACAGGAATTCCCGTTGTAGATAACCATTGCCATCCTGTGCTGCTCAATCAACATATGGATGGAGTACAGTTTCGCGGTTATTGCACCGAAGCCACCGATGCTATATTTGCGGAAGAGCATATTCCCAATACAGTCTACTACCTCTGGCTTCTTCGTCAGATGGCCATTTTCTATGGTTGTGAACGAGACGAAGAGACCATCCTGGAAGTACGCAACAAACTTGCTACGGATGCTTTGATTCCGAATGTTATACACCTGAACGTATGGGACAGCTTGGGCGCTGTCGCGCCGTCAAGATGCTGCGACTGGAGACTCTGATGCAGCAACTCATCCTGCAATACAGTGACTTTGATGATGTTGTCGATCGCTTCTCTACAGCGGTCTCACGTGCGCGTGAAGACGGTTTCTGCGCACTCAAAAGCATTGTCGCATATAGGACCGGGCTGAACATCATGGAGTGGAGTAAAGATGAGGCCGTTGCTTCTTTCGAAGAGGCTCGCGGCGAGGCAAACGGGCGGGAGCAATTCCGTATCGCGCATAAGCCACTGGTAGATTTTCTGCTACACATTGCTTTCCAGCATGCAGCCGATCTACAGCTTCCACTGCAATTTCATACTGGCTATGGAGATAGTGATACAGACATGCGCCTGGGCAATCCATTGCAGTTACGCGAGGTGTTGGAGAGGAGAGACTATCAAGGTATGCGTATAGTACTACTACATGAGAGTTACCCATATAGCCAGCTCGGCGCATACCTGGCGGCAATCTATCCACATGTCTATTTTGACCTGTCATACACCATTCCTTTTGTCGATAAGTTAGAGATGCTGGCTTTCACACGGCAGGCACTAGGCGTGGCGCCTGCCAGCAAGCTCATGTTCAGTACCGATGGCATTCATATCCCTGAAATGCACTGGGCCGGAGCTTTGCGCGGACGGAGCGTTTTTGGCCAGGTACTGGATGAAATGATAGAAGCCGATGAAATTGATGAAGAAGAGGCCTATCATCTCGCGCAGCACATTTTACACGACACAGCATATGCTGTCTACAAGTTATAGCATTTCGGAAGGCTTGGTCATGACGGACGACAAGGCAGGCTCAGCGGGAAGTTCAGCGTGTTTCCGTATAGCGGTCTCGGCGCTGATTTTTGAAGAGGGACGAGTTCTACTGGCACATCGTCGCGATATCGACTGGTGGAATCTTCCTGGCGGAGGGATGGAGGTTGGGGAGACCGTTGAAGAAGCACTATACCGTGAAGTCTATGAAGAAACGGGATTACAGGTCGAGATTGAGCAACTGGTCGGCGTCTACTCGAAACCACAAAAGCAGGAAGTGGTTTTGACGTTCCGTTGTCATGTCATAGGAGGAGTACCAGGCGAGACAGAAGAGACGCGTGAATGTCGCTATTTTGCTTCCGGAGACCTGCCAGCCAATACACTACCAAAGCATCGCCAGCGTGTAGAGGACGCGTTCATCAATCAACAAAGCGCTATTCTTCGCGTACAAGGCAGTAGCACGGCAGAAGATCAACAATTGCTGAATGATTAGGGCATTGCGCTCAAGAGTTCAAGGATATCACTGGAGCGATTGCAAAGCATCCTGCAGGGCTTGCTCAACATCGTTCTTTAGACGTTCAGAAAGTTGTGCTGCCCACTCATTATCCCATGCACCACACTTCTCCAGGTATTGCTGACAGCTGATAAGCGGGTCGTCCTGAATTTGTTCTCCTGAGAGTAGGTCGCCAGGCGATTGGGGGTGTATGTTCAATTCCAATAAGACAGGACCAAGCCCTTCACGGGCATGCTGCAATGCTGCTTGTGTGGCCAGGTAAATTGCGACAACATCAGAGCCATCGATGGAGCGGTACTGCAGGCCAGCAGGCAACTCAGGTAAGTATGAAGAAGTATGATCCTGTTCGCAGATAAAGATGGCGGGTAGCTGGTGATGGGCAGCAAAGGTTATACCTTCAAGGAAATCTGGCTCGCCGGTAGCACCATCACCACAGTATGCGACCGTTACTGCAGAGCCTTTACGCAATTTACAGGCAAAAGCAATGCCTGCAGCGTGAAGGATCTGTGTCGAAACTGGAGCCGATGCTGCCACCATATTATGTTTAGAGTAGCCCCAATGGGATATAGGCTGCATGAAGTTGGCCGAGTGATTGACTTGTTGTTCGGTATTCTCCTGCTGGTTTCTTCGTCCGGCCGCTGCCAGTATATATGTGCGTAACACTTCATAAGGGGTCATACCAATGGTCAGCACGACACCAAGGTCACGATAATAAGGCAAAGTAAAATCTTTCCCGATCTCTATACATAGCGCAGTGCCCACCTGTGCTGCTTCATAGCCACGACAGGTTGGAATGCAATAATGGGTTTCCCGCTGATATAATTGCCAGATACAGTTATCTACTGCTCGCGTCAATGCCATACGAGCATAGAGATCTCGCACAATAGAGAGGGAGAGAGATGGGGAGTTTATCTCCAATGGATTTTCACCAGTACCCTTCAATCTGCAAGGTTGCATTGTCCTACAAGTATTTCCTGGCTATTATAGCCTTACAGGGTGACTTCGGCAATAAGTTCAGGAAGGAGCAACCCCATCTTGCATTGCGCACGTTGCAATTCATGACCATGGATTCTATAATGAACTCGCAATAGCGTTAAGAACATAGGCCTGGAACGTCAATGAAGACGATGAACTCGCAATAGCGTTAAGAACATAGGCCTGGAACGTCAATGAAGACAGAGGAGGCAGTAACTGTATGACGATTAATACTCGCGCTGCAGAAGCTAGTTCTACAGTGCAGTCACTGGACCACATCGCTCTCTATCGTACAATGGTCATGGCACGAGCAACCAACGATCTCCTGAAAACCCGTAAAACACAAGGTAAATTCCCTTTTTATATCGGATGCGCCGGACATGAAAGTATGGCTGCTGTAGTAACAGCACTCGACGAAAATGACTGGCTCTCCCTCTATTACCGGGACCTGGCCGCATGGCTGCAACGTACAGGTGACATTTATGGGCCATTACGCGAAGCATACTCGCGTACAACGGGGCCAATGGGCGCCGGTCGCAATATGCCCTCACACTATAGCAGTAAACGTTACCGTATATTACCCTCCTTCAGTGAAGTCGGCGCACTTGCGCCTTTCGCGGGTGGGGTTGCTTTCTCTTTACAGCGTCACAAAGGTAAGGAAATTATCGCATTCACCGTAGGGGATGGTGGAGTAGCAACGAACGACTTCAATGTGCTTTTCCGCCAGGTTTCTGTCTACCAACTGCCGATACTGATGATTGTCGAGGATAATGGTTGGGCGATTACGACCCCTTCTCCTATTCAATGGGGCGGTAATCTCGTCGCATGGGCAAAGGGAGGAGGCGTATACGCTGAAGAAGTCGATGGTACTGACGCGGTAGCAACTTATGAGGCTACTTCCCGTTTTGTTGCGCGCATTCGTTCGAGCCAGAGTCCTGTTCTCATGCACCTGCGCATGGGCCTTCTCGATGCGCATTCCAGCAGTACCGACATCAAAGCTTATCGTACAAAAGAAGAGATTGAGCTAACAACAGCAACGAAAGACCCGGTGAAAAACTATGGTAGCTGGCTCGTGAACCAGGGATACCTGCAGGAAGACGATATTGCGCGTATACGTAAAGAGGCACGTGCAGAACTGGAGCATGCAGAAAGCCAGATATTGCGGGAGCCTGAACCTACTGGAGATCGTGTGTTGCACCACATCATTCAGCTGCCACAATGGCGAGAGAACACGCCTCGCGGAGCAAGACGGCAGTCAACGATGCTGAGTGCCATTAATGAAGGTCTGGTAGAACTGGCACAACGGGATCCAGATTTCTTTGTCTACGGACAGGATGTGGGCAGTCCTAAAGGCGGCGTCTTTGGCGCAACTGCCATGCTCGTCACTAAATTTCCAGAACGTGCCCTCAGCAGCCCCTTGAACGAACAGCTCATTGTCGGTATTACCGCGGGTGCGGGAATGATTGAAGGGAAGGCCCGCTGCGCTGAAATTCAATTTGTGGACTACCACCAATCGGCTGCGCAGACCTTACGCCTGGCGGCGCGTATTCAATATCAAAGCTATGGAGATTGGAGTGTTCCCCTTTTGCTGCGCACAAAATCTGGAAGTGGGGGTGGTGGCCCCATCTCAAGCAGTTCAGCAGGCGGGGGAGCATTCGGTCACTCGAACGCAGGGGAGCAGTGGTTTACGTCGGTACCAGGTATGATAACAGTCTGCCCTGCCACGCCTTTCGATGCCAAAGGCCTTCTGCTCGAAGCTGCACGAGCACAGTCACCGGTAACGTTCCTGGAACGCGGACGGCTCTATCGCTCTGAACCGCCAAAGGATAGTAATGGCAACATTATTGCGGCAATGGCGGAATACTGGAATGTCCCCGATGGATACTATACTTTACCACTGGGTAAGGCTCGCCGCCTGCGTATTGGCGCTGGGCCAACCAGTATCGCCATCATATGTTGGGGAACCATGGTATTGGAGGCTTGCACCGCGGCTGCGGACACAGTCAACCGCGTTGGTGGTGCGATAGAGGTCGTTGATCTGCGCACTCTCGCGCCTTTCGATGAAGAGGCTGTTGTGGCAGCGGTGCGTGAAGCAAACCGGGTGATCGTGGCGACCGAGGAGAGCGATCTGACCAGTTTCGGGCGCCACATTCATTCATGGATCGTGCAGAATTGCTTCTATGATCTGGATGGAACGCCAGCCTTTATTGGTGCGCTTCCGGCGCCCGCGGCTCCCTACAATGGGCCTGAAGAAATTGTTTTCTTTCCAACGGCAAGGACAATCGAGGAAAAAATTGAGGAGTTGCTGGCAGAGTAAAGTATACCAAGCGACATCTAAAAAAAGGAAGCATCTCAAGTTAAACTAAAAGCTCGAGATTCTTCCCGTTTTTTATGCGGATATGAGATCAAACTCCCAAAGTCCCACGACAGAAACCTGCTTATACACGCTCATTTGAAGCGCATTGCTTGCGCTGTCTCACAGCAGTATCAGGTCTCGACTATTGTACGGGCAGTATGATATACTTGCCAGCGGTCTCAAAGCTGAAATACCTTATTTATTCAATTGAAAGTGTATATGAACACCAACTATGATACGGTTGCTGAAGATTCCTTGCTAAAAACCAAGAAAAAGAGGCAGTTTCTTCCACAAACCGACGCAGCAATGGACTCGCATAGAGCCTCTCTTCCCGTGTTGTTTATTGCTGCGCTTGTGCCGCGTATTATGCTGGCCCATCAGCTTGACCTGGTTACGGATGAAATAATCTATATTATGGGAGGGAAAGGCTATTTTCCTCTTCTACTCCATCTTCGTTTCAGGTCGAATCTATGGTTATTCAACTATGAACATCCCCCCGTTGTAAAACTACTGA
>WNGK01000164.1_pt1 | contig 61214 bp, 51 predicted proteins | sample 5400601 | NCBI WGS metagenome assembly WNGK01 (sample SAMN13153376, study PRJNA577476) | soil metagenome | isolation source: 60 cm soil or saprolite under Garry oak tree replicate 1 | place: USA:California | collected 2016-06-15
TGAGCATTGCCCATGTTCTGCTGGGTGAAGGCGTTCGTCTTTTCGATCACCTGGGCTCAGAGCCTATCCACCTGGAACGCATCCGAACGCTTGAGACACCGGGAGCAACCCATCTCTCGTTCCGAGTGGTGAAATAAGAAGGGAGATGCTATGAAGAAGGTACAGTCAGCCGATGGCACGACCATCGCGTTCGATCAGTTAGGGAAGGGACCGGCGATTATCCTGGTGGGTGGCGCGCTCGAACAACGAGCGATGGACTCAGAGACCGCGCAACTCGCTCCACTGCTGGCACAGCACTTCACCGTGTTTCACTATGATCGCCGGGGACGAGGCGACAGCACAGATACGCTGCCGTATACCGTTGGGCGGGAAATTGAAGACATCGAAGCCCTCATCACCGAAGCGGGTGGCTCAGCGTTCGTGTTCGGTATCTCCTCCAGCGCAGCACTTGCCATGGAGGCAGCCATCAAGCTGGGTGACAAGATCAAGAAACTGGCCATGTACGAGGCACCCTACAATGATGATGAGGCTGCCAGACGAGCCTGGAAGGAATATCGGAAGCAGCTTGCGGAAGTGTTAGCACAAGGTCGCCGAGGCGACGCTCTGGCGCTCTTTATGATGTTGACGGGGATGCCCGCCGACCACCTTGAGAGGGTTCGCCAGCATCCTATGTGGCCGATGTGGGAAGCGGTCGCCCCCACCCTGGCCTACGACGCCGCTGTCATGGGGGAAGACGCCTCGGTCCCCACCGAGAAAGCAGCCAGCGTAGCTGTTCCAGCGCTCGTCATGGACGGCGGTGCTTCTTATCCCTTTATGCACGTCACGGCACTGGCGCTGGTCAAGGCGATGCCCTATGCACAGCATCGCACCCTGGAAGGTCAGACCCACGAGGTAGCCCCGCAAGTCCTTGCTCCCGTGTTGGTGGAGTTCTTCACTTCCAACGCAGCCTGAAGGAATAGCCACAACTACTGGGAGCACAGCGAAATGACTGGGAACGTGTGCGCCATGCAGCATCGGCCTGGCTGTACACGTTCCCGATAGACGAGGCGGCGCAGAGCTGCATACTCGCTCCTGAGGGTGTGACACACGGCATAAAATGGCTCATGGCCACATTCCTCGTTTTTCCCGTCCTTTTTTCCTCACTTGATGCCTGGGTTGATGCCAATTGGGAGGCCAGGGCTGTTGCCCTGGCCTCCCGCCTTATGTTCGCGCTTATGGGAGCAAGCCCCGGTGGAAAGCTTCCTATTCAGTAGCCACCACACCATCTGGCACCTCCGCGCCAGTTGAGAACCCAATTTTCTCTTTGTGATCCTCCGGGTGCAATATTGGCTTCCCGGTCACCATCTTACGCACATACAGGTAACCAAAGCCAACCGCCAGCCATACAAGACTGAAGCCGATTGCGATAATCGTGTCAACCTGCGCAGAACCGCCGCCCACGATGGAGAAGTAGATGACGCCTATCAGCATCGCGACATTGAGCACTGCACCCATTATAGGAGCGATAAAACTATTGTAAAAGCTGCGCTTTTTAACTCCCGCAAACGCCACCAGACAGACGACACATGTCATACCATAGAGCAGGAAAGTGCCAATATTGGAGATAAGTGTTACCTGCGTCAGTCTGTCAACAGACAGTACCCCGTACGAACCAATAGCTGCGGAGATGACCGTTAATACAATGACCCCCACGTGTGGAGTACGATACTTCCCATGCAGGAACCCGAAGATAACCGGCAGTTCAGTATCCTTACCCATCGCGTACGTAACGCGCACCCCCGTATTCAGGCAGGAGAGTGCAGTACCGATCAAGGCAATGACAACGGTAGCCGCCAGTATTGTTGCGAATGCAGTTCCATTGCCACCCAGCAGCTGGTTGCCTATGATTTGTGCCATGTCACCAATCGGCGCACCTGAGCTAAAGGCCGCGCTAAAGCCAGCTCCCCCACTGTTCTTGTAAGCATCGTTAATAAAGAAGTTCGTGGCAAAGTATTCCAGGAAGTAGAAGATGACTGCCTGAATAACCAGCGAAAGGAGTACGGCACGAGGAATATCTCTCCCCGGATTCTTGGCCTCGGCCGCAAGCGCCGTTGCCGACTCAAATCCGACCACCAGCAAGATCGCAATCGTAGACTGAAAGATGAGTCCGCCAAGGCTATGTGGCGTTATCACGCTCAAAGCGCTGGGATGGAGATAATGAACGCCCGGATGTGTCGATCGGTAGACAATAGCCAGAACCGAGAATGTCACCAGCCCGATAATCTGTATAACATTGATAACGATATTCGCCATAGTTGTGCCCGTTACACCAACATATGAGATGGCTCCAACCACCATGGCAAATCCTATACAAACCAGTACTTCCTGTAGCGGAGAGCCAAAGCTTGGTATAAACGTTTGTATGATGTAGGTAATCACCAGGCCCATGAAGGCCACCATCACACCCGGATATACCCAGTAATACAGGTGTGAGGCCCAACCTACGATGAATTTACTCAAACGCGCAAACTTAAAATGGCGATGTTCCTCTCGCTGCAGCACTGAGGCTTCTGCAAAGTAGTAGGAACTGCCTGCACCTGCTTCAGGATAGCGCTTAGCAAGCGCGGAGTAGGCTGTTGCCGTAAACAGCGCGATAGCCGTCGCTACAAATACCGCGAACCACATGTTCATAGCTGAACCCGGCGCGGACTGCAGCTGATAGGTCGTCCAGAGGAAGGCTCCTGGCGCAATGAGCGCCATAGCATTGATAGTTAATCCGGTAAGCCCCAATGTAGGCTTCATACCCGTGGATGTCTTTCCATCCGTTGCTTGAGTTGCCATAGTAATTCCCTTTTTGCGTGTCGCACAAATTCACAACAACATCTATAGCTCCATTACCATCGCCTTAGCCTCACCGCTTGTTCTCCCTGAACGAGCAGCTACCTCGCTTACTCTTCCCTCCTAAAGTATAGGAACTCTCTCTTGCCAATCATACTGTTAAAATATGAGAAGTTATCCCCTCCAATTTGTGCTATCTGCACAAATTGGAGGGGATATCCCTGTTATATAGGGAGAATTTTAAAGTTTCTGGTCAAAAACAACAAATCTCATTCCCTTTTTGTTGTGCATGTTACATAAACAAAACTCAATCCAGCAACAATTGTTGTTCGGGAAAAAGATATGATATCATTCAGCCATGACAACCTTGATACCTGAAGAAGATAACCGGGCCGGGAAAGATGCGCCGCTCCGCCATGATATCCACATGCTAGGAGACGCACTCGGACAGGCCATACAGCAACACGAAGGCACTACCGTTTTTGAAACAGTCGAGCAAATACGCCGCAAGTGCAAGCTTCTCCGTACCTGCGGTGAAGCCCTTATCTCGGCCTCTGGGACAGAGGCCACTCAAATCCAGCAAGAAATTGCTGCGCTCGGCCAGGAGATAGCAAGCATCGTGGAGGGCTGCGACCTGGATACCACTATTGACGTGATTCGCGCCTTCACCATCTATTTCCACCTCGTCAATACCGCTGAACAACACCATCGCACGCGCCGCTACAATTACGAAGCTATCACGTCATCTACTCCCTTGCATGGCTCGCTGGCTGCCCTCGTAACCTTCTGCCGGGATAACAATATCGATGCCACGCACGTACAAGAACTCCTCGATCAACTTTCTATTGATCTTGTCTTTACAGCCCACCCAACCGAAGCTACTCGTCGCAGCCTGATTATCAAATCTCGCCAGCTCACCACGCTGCTAAAAGAGCACGATCACCTGGAGGGTATGACTCCGAAACAGCGAGCTCTATGGCAGCGTGCTCTCGCTAGCACTATCACTATCCTCTGGCGCACCGATGCGGTACGCCACGTACGCCCCAAGATACTCGATGAGATTAAAATGGGCGGCTACTATCTCGACGAGATTCTCTATGAAGCCCTGCCCGAGCTCTATGCGGAACTCGAACAGCTTCTTCGTGATGCCTATCCACAGTACCAGTTGACCGTCCCTCCCTTTTTACGCATTGGTACCTGGATAGGCGGTGACCAGGACGGTAATCCCAATGTGCGTGCCGGCACGCTGCTCGAGGCTCTGCGCTGGCAACGCGCACAGGTCATCGAACACTACCGCTCATCGATCCAGGCGCTGGCCCAGGAATACTCGCAATCGCTCAATCTGTGTTCAATCACCCGGCAATTGCAGGATTCTCTGCGACGTGACGCCGCGCAGATGCCAGACTACGATCGAGAGCTAGGAAACCAGACGACCTTAGAACCCTATCGCCGCAAGCTCTCCTTCATGTGGAAGCGTCTGGGAGCAGATGATGCGTCCATCGCCTACCGCTCTGCGGAAGAAGTGCTCGCCGACCTCCTGCTGATTCAAGACAGCTTACTGGCGGATGGCGAACAGCAGGTCGCTCTGGGACAACTCGCCACACTTATTCGCCAGCTACAGGTCTTTGGTTTTCATTTTGCCGCTCTCGATGTGCGCCAGCACAGTGAACGCCATGCCCGTGCACTTGCCGAACTGCTCAAAGTTACCGGTCTGCGCCAGGATGATTACAGCACGCTCACGGAAAGCGAGCGGGTAGACATTCTGACCGATCTCCTGAGTGATCCGCGCGTTCTGCCGCGTCACGAGCTCATTTTAAGTGAAGAAACGCGGCACGTGCTTGACACCTTTGACGCCATTCGCCAGGCGCGCGAAGAATTCGGCGAGAAAGCTGTCACCTGCTACATCATAAGCATGGCACGTACAGTCAGCGACCTGCTCGAAGTGCAGTTCTTCTGTAAAGAGGCCGGCATCACCAGGCTGCCCATCGTCCCCCTCTTCGAAACTATCGACGACCTTCGCTCATGTCCAGGCATTATGGAAAACACCTTCACTCAGGCAAATTATCGCGGCTGGTTAGCCTCCTGTGACAATCAGCAGCAAGTAATGCTGGGTTATTCTGATAGCAGTAAAGACGGTGGTATCCTCACATCTAGCTGGGAACTCTATCTCGCCCAGACCAGGCTGGCCGCCCTGGGAGCGAGCTGCGGCATCGGCATCACCATCTTTCATGGCCGCGGCGGCGCCATCGGGCGAGGCGGGGGACCCATCTATGAAGCTATCCTCGGACAGCCTCCTGCTACGGTCAATGGTCGGATCCGTATCACGGAACAGGGGGAGATGCTTTCATTTAAGTACGGTCTGCACGAGATCGCCCTGCGCAATATGGAGCTGGTCGTGGCCGGAGTGGTGCAGTCAAGCATCCCGGATGATCTCCTCAAGACTTCTCCGCTGCCCCCACAAATGTCCCAGGAATGGCAGGAAACGATGCAGCGCCTCTCGGCAAAAGCATACGTTCACTATCACCAGTTGATCTATGAAACCCCGGAATTTTTCCGTTTCTTCGAACAGGCTACTCCTATCCTCGAACTAGACTTTCTTAATATTGGCTCGCGGCCGGCACGTCGCACCAATGGGCATAACATTGAAGAACTACGCGCCATCCCCTGGGTCTTCTCATGGATGCAGAGTCGCTACGTGCTGCCGAGCTGGTACGGCGTAGGCGCCGCGCTCGAAGAGTATCTCGCCGAAGATGGTGAACGGCTCGCACAGCTACAGCACATGTACCGCTCCTGGCCCTTTTTACGTGCCTTCCTCGACAATTTACAGATGACCCTCTCCAAGGCCGATATGCACATTGCCCACCATTACTCTTTGCTGGTGGATGACGAGGCCCTCCGCCAGCGCCTTTCGACCAATATCGCCGAAGAATATCAGCGCACCCGGCGCATGCTCTTACAAATTGTCGGAGGCAAAGCCCTGCTCGACACCTCGCCAGTACTGCAACGTTCGATACGTCTGCGCAACCCCTACGTCGATCCCTTGAGCTACTTCCAGGTGGCGCTGTTACGTCGTTTGCGTGCCATCGGTGGTCCCCTCGTCCTCGACGACACGGCGCAGCAGCACGCCACCGACCGGGAACGCGAACGCGCCAACTTCACCTACGCCGTCCTCCTGACCATCAATGGTATAGCCGCTGGCCTGAGAAACACCGGCTAACCCACGAGCTCATGTAGCACAAACAAGAAATGAGGATGATACCCCATGACGATTTTTCGCCCGGCCCATGAGGCCGATCTCAGAGCGATGTACGAGGTGTTTTACCAGAATGAGGTGCTTGATAACCCTCACCCACCCTCACCAGGTGAGATCCCACCGTATATGCAGCACGTCCTTCAGACTGGAACGATGTATGTTGCAGAGCAGGATGGACAGGTGCTTGCCTTTGCGGGAGCTATTACACGGGGAAATATCACATTTCTCACCGATTTGTTTGTCCGGCCAGCTCAACAGTCTGGCCAGCTTGGCAAGACGCTCCTCCACGCCGTTTTGCCACAGGATGACCTGGTCCATTGCACCATGAGTTCGAGTGATCCACGCGCGCTTGCCCTCTATATTCGAGCCGGGATGGGCCCGCGGTGGCCACACTTCGCACTCCAACTGGAGCAGCCCGCACACAACATGCCTTTAACTTCTGATATAGAGATCATCGAGGCAGATCCTGGTGATCCAGCGTTGGTTCACTGGGATGCTCAGATCAGCGGGCGACTGCGTCCTGTTGATCACCTGTATTGGGTACGCGAACAACACGCCATCCCATTGTGGTTTCGTCGGCAAGGACAGATCATCGGCTACGGATACATACGATTGGGCGCAGGAACGCTCCGGTATCCTCAAGCCTGTACTCTTGGGCCCATTGGCGTCAGCACCCCGCAGGTTGCGACGGAATGCGTACTGGCCGCCGTGAACTGGGCCTCGCAACGGACGGAAGTGTTACGCATCGACGTGCCAGGGCCTCACCCCTGCCTGGCGACCTTACTTGAAACGGGGTTTCGCATCGCCTACGTCGACACGTTCGTCTCGACCACAGGCGCCCCTTTCTTTGATGCCCGGCGTTACATCGCATCAGGAGGAGATTTGCTCTAAATGCTTGTTTCTTCTATTTCACTCAGGTGTGGTTTTGACATCATAGTGGCGCGCTATGGGCTCGACTTTCGAGAGGAGTTGCCTGGCCTCCGGCTCAAAGACAGGAATGGTATACTCTGGCCCAGCAAAGGCTCGCACTGCGTCTAGCGAGTCAAACAAATTCATCACAACGAATTCGACCTCATCGGTTCCTTCTTGTCGCAGAATGTATCCGCCTCGATAGCCCTCGATGAGCTTGAGGCCAGGAAGAACCTGCTCCCGAAGCAATTTTTCGTAAGCATCCGCATGCTCAAACGTTGTCCAGCCTCTCCACAAACGTGCAATCATGTGATACTACCTCCAATCATGGGTACGTGATGTGACGACGGCGCATATGAGACCTGCTTGCAGTATAGCATGGTGAGCCAGAAGCTTCCTTGCCGATTCTCTCCCCAAAGAGTATATTCAGGAGAGATGCTGTTTTCGCTCAACAGGAGGAGTACCTTCATGCGTCGATATATTTCCTTGCTCCTTGCCCTCATATTCTTTGTGTCGGGATGTGCTTCCCCTTCCAGTTCAGGTACATCTCAGTCACCTACGAAACAACCTGCTACACCTCGACCAACTGCAACGCCTGTGCCGACAGCGACCCCCAAACTGCCAGCCTCGAGCATTCCAGGGCTTCAACTCCCACCAGGCTTTCAGATCAGTGTATACGCCCGACATCTGGACACGCCTCGCTTTATGACCATTGGACCCAACGGAGTTCTGCTGGTAGCAAACCGGGGAAGCAATGCGATCGTTGCGTTTATGCCTGCATCATCACCAACACAAGCGGCAAAGTTCCTCACGCTGGTGAGCGGTCTCCACGATCCCACGAGCCTGGATATGCACGGGGGCTACCTATATATCGGCGAGGGAAGCAGTATCGCGCGTGTGCAACTTGGCAATGATCTCCAGGCAGGGCCGATCGAACGTATTATTACCGACTTGCCTGACGGTGGCCAACATGCTACGCGCACCGTCCTCATTGGGCCAGATAATCACATCTACGTCTCTATCGGGTCAGACTGTAACGTTTGCCAGGAGTCAAACCCTTACCGCGCTGCCGTCTGGGTCTATAATCTGGATGGCTCACATGGGAGGCTGTACGCGAAAGGGCTACGCAATGCAGTAGGGATGCAGATCAACCCCTGGAATAAACAGATCTGGGTCACCAATAACGGACGCGATCTCATGGGAGAGAATACTCCGCCCGAGACTGTTTATACTCTGACCGATCAAGGCGACTACGGCTGGCCCCGTTGTCATGCTGGAAACATTCCTGATCCGCAATTCGGTCAGAGCGCTGATGCTTGTCAGGGCGTACAGAAGCCGCTCGTCACCATGCAAGCCCACTCTGCCCCGTTGGGATTAGCATTCTACCCCCCCAACGCAACGCAGTTCCCTGAACAATACCAGAACAGCCTGTACATCGCTTTTCATGGTTCCTGGAATCGCAGCGTCCCGACAGGATATAAGGTCGTGAGAGTACCGTTGAAGGATGGAAAGGTCGCAGGTCCTGCCGAAGACTTTGCCGCTGGCTGGTTGCAAGCCAATGGCTCCGTTACGGGAAGACCTGCTGGCGTGACAGTCGCTCCCGATGGCACACTGTTTGTCAGCGATGATACCCATAATGTCATTTATCATATCTGGTATCGAGGGTGAGAAGCAGGGCTTTTCGAAACTCACCTGGGCAATCCTTCGTAAAGAGGGCTGCCCACATGTCTAATTTAGTCTAAACGTCATTGACGGATATTGCGGATATCAAAGGTAACCAGTCGCTGCAGATTGTCATAAGTCCAGAGAGCGCCATCCTCGGGCTGGCCGTTAGACGGATTGATCTGACCGTTATAGGCATCTTGCGCTTGTGACGCGAGATCATTGAGAAGCGAGAGGGCAGCTGGCTGTCGCAATTGCTCATCGTTCATACTCAGCAGCTGCTTCGCATCTTGATGGAGCTGCTCTAACACGCTTTTCTCCCGATCAAGCCCCTGATTAATCTGCACAGCAAGGGTGCGCTGATCGGTTGTCGTTTGAGGCGACTCGATCGCCCCTCCCATGTGTTCGCTGATGAGATACACATAGCCAGGGGGTGCTTCGTCACCATAGGTGTACCCAGGAGGATCCGGATCGGTTGGGGTCGGACCGAGCAAGGCCACCTGCGAAGCGGAAGCATCGGCGAGCAAGGGAGTACCGTGGGGCACCTCCGTCCGCACAAACGCTGCCCCATCGAGGTAATCCAGAACACGGATGACCTGGTTACGGATCGTGGAGCCCTCTTGACCAGGCCAGGCTTCTCTGGCGCCAGTGGCCGCTTCCAGGACTGCGAACGTATTTCTGGCGAACCAGAAGGCCAAACCGCCATGTAAGCCGCGTATGCGTAGTTCTGGTGATTCTACCAGCAGATGGCGCAGGTGATCGAGCATGCTGAAATGCAACTTGTCGTCCGGGCTGGGTTTCTCAGGAATTTCCGCGTAATAGCGCCATGTTCTGGTATCGATCAAGGGGCTAGTCGTGGGGTGATGCGCATCGTCGACGGTGATGAGAAAACGACTGATTACCCCCAATAAGTTGCTATGTTTCGCATCTCCATGGTAGAGAAACTGGATATTTCCATGATCGACCTGTAAGGGACCGAGCGCGATTGGTAACGATTCGCTCACACTCTGATCGGCCAGTAACCAGGCGTAGTAGCTCTTCCCGGTGGGAGGATCGGGGACACGCGAGAGCACGACCTGCAACTCATCATTGATACCCTGGGGACCGTCCTTATTGAACTGTCCGCTATTGAGAAAGTACGCATGTCCCACAAGCTGATTCAGAGCAACGACCTTTGTATGATTCTGTGGGAACAGCAGGAGGGGCCCTATCGTCCCCACACTTACCAGCAACAACACGAGCATACTTATGAGAAACCATGGATTGCGTACACCCCTCCTTCGGCGTCCCGATCCAGCAGAGGGGACATTCGCGTCAACAGCACTCCTTTCAGGGCTCGTCCGGGCGATAGCTCCATGCGCTTGAGATGGTGCTGAATCCGCAAATGGCGACACGTCGGCCGGCGAAAGTGGCTGAAGCGCCCTGCTACTCTCCAGTTCATGCAGGATCGCAGGCATGTTCGCAACCTGGCTCAAGCTCTCGGGAATGGGGAGGTTGAGCGCCTGAGCCAGCGCTACCGTCATGGAAGAAGCGCTGGGGAAACGTCTCTCGGGCTCTTTCGCCAGAGTACGCAGGATGACATTGGTCAGTGCCGAGGACACCGTCGGGTTCATGAGGGCAGGCGGAGTAGGTGGGGTATTCAGGTGCTGCATCATAATAGCGACCGGCCTACTTCCCCGGAACGGCAGGACTCCGGTGCAAAGTTCATAGAGCATCACGCCAAGCGAGTAGATATCGCTCTGTACAGTCGCAGGGTGCCCCCGAATCTGTTCTGGTGAGAGGTAGAATGGGCTGGCGGTTACCGTATCAGTCCCCAGCAGTTTCAGAAAGCCAAAATCCGTCACCACTGGCTCACCGATCTGGCTTCGCGCTTCACCCTCTTTCATGAGCAACACATTGGTGGGTTTGAGGTTCCCGTGAATAATCCCATGCTGATGGGCATCGTCAATCGCCAGGCTCACCGAAGTAAAGAGCTGCACAATCTCGCTCCCAGGCCGTATGCTGCCTCTCCTTGCCGTGTTCTGTACGTAGTCGGCCAACGTCTGTCCCTCGACATACTGCATTACGAGGCAGACCATCGAGGCGATGGGGCCTTCGGCATTCCTGGACGGGATGATAGAGAGGTCGTGGATACGAGCACTATGTGGATGTTGCAAGGCAGCCACTTGCTCAGTCTGCTGGCGAAATCGCAGCATCGCATCCGATCCAGCCTGGAGACCGGTGTAGAAGACCTTGATGATGACAGAGCTTCTCGCTTGTGGATCGTAGCCCGTCCACGATTCACCCATCTTGCTTGAGGTCAGACGCTTATACAATGTATATTTTCCAATGCGCTGCTGTCCTGCACCGATCATGTTCCTACTATGCCTTCCATCGTCGTGGGGTTGCACAAGCTAAGTTCCTTCATTTTTACAAGCAACTTATAGTATAGCTTTTTCACGCTCCATTGACAATCAAATAGGAAGATTATCCTACGCAAATACTGCGCTCTACGGGTGCATGACTCCGACTGCGTTCACGCCAGTAAACCAGAGGGCATGGCTGCTATCCATCACCAGACCCAGCGGTTGACTCCCAGGCTTGGGAATGTGATAGGAGAGCAAACGCTGTGCCGCGACATCCAAACGCGCAAGCACGTTTTCTGCCACATTCGTGACCCAGACATCGCCAGCCGGGGTGACGAGAAGCCCATAGAACGCGCTGCTCTCCTTCCCATCGGCAGGGGCAAGGTAGGAGGTAAAGGTGCCGCTGCCTGGTCTGAAACGAAGCAGAAGGCCGGGAGTGAACGACGTCACCCAGATGTTGCCCTGTGCATCACTGTCCACTTCCATGAGCAGCGTATGAGAACCTGGAGCGGCGAACACGCGGAGAGTACCGGTCGACGGATCGAGGCGACCGAGCTGGTTAGTCCCCGATTCGGTGAACCAGACCATGCCTTGCCGATCGATGGTCACCCCATAGGGATAGAGGGTCTGTACGCTCGCTTGAGCGGAGAGTGTATACTGCCGCATATGACCTGTGCGTGGATCAAGCCGCCCCAGGCGATCAGCGTTGAATTCGGTAAACCAGATATCCCCATGCCCATCCAGAGCCAACTCGTTGGGTGCGCTGGGCAACGACTGGACCTGCTTTGGGTGACCGGGGTCTGGAACCGTGAGCCAGGGAAGGGGATAGAGCTGGTAATGTCTCGTCACAGGGTCGTAGTGTCCGAGATAGTTGGCAGCCTGTTCGGCGAACCAGATCGTATCGTCCGGGGCCACCAGGACGCCCATGATGCTGTGATGTCCGTGCGGCGGCGTCAGGTACTGGAAGGTCTGCGTCCGCGGGTCAAAGACCACCAGCGCGTTCTGGCCCATGGCTCCAAACCAGAGTCGCCCCTGGTGGTCGAGAGCTGGACGCATGACCTCGTTGTCTGGGCGAGGAAAGGGATACTCCCGAAACGTCCCTGCCGCCGCGAGCGCAGGGATGGGAGCGAACGGTCTTTGTCTTCCCAGTGTCTGCCTCGACCCTATACTGCCCGCTTGCATGAGTGCAGCAAGTGAAATCATACAGAGCAGAACGATCATCCCCAGCAGGAGCCAGAGCCTGTGCCGGTTCACCTCAGGTGCTGGTCGTCGATGAGCATGTACAACGACACGTTGTGCTGGCTGCGCATCTATCGTCTCGTTGCCGGTCAGATGTGGTTGAGGAAACTGCTGTCGTTGACTCATCGTTTGCCTCCTTCTCCGCCGTGTTCATCAATCAGCTTATCCCTTCGCTCTTCTCGGCTCTGGATGCAGCCGGGTGGTGGTTCGCTTGCTCGCGTGAGGAAGCGAACCACCCGCGAGTTTAGGAGGTGACAGTGATCGTCGCCTTCATGTAGGGATGGATGTTGCAGTGATAGGGGAACGTTCCCGCCTTGGTGAAGGTGAACGTGAAGGTCTGGTTTTTGGTGATATTGCTCGTGGTACCGAAGTCTCCAGCCGTATCACTGGTCACCGTATGTGGAGCATCAGAGACATTCTCCCATTCCACCTGCGTACCCATTTTGATGGAGAGCGTTGCCGGCTGGAAGGAGTAACGCTCATTCTGCTCGACGATCTTCACCTTGACCACGGTTGGCGTTGGGGTCGGCGTTGGGCTGGGTGCAGTTGTAGGCGTTGGAGTCGGCTGCGACGTAGCAGTCGGCGTGGAAGCTGTTGTTGTCCCTCCGCCACCACATGCAGCTAACAGCAGGGCAACGATGAGCGCTAAAGAAAGGTATGCCCAGAGCGATCGCGTTCGCCTGGCAAACGATGCAAGATAGGTATTCATCATGTAAACCTCCTCACGTTTCAACGGCGCCTCGCTGACAAAGCGTATGAAATGTGTGAGGCGCTCTATGATGAAATACGAACAAGGTTACATTACTCGAAATCTGACGTAGCACCACCCGGGCTATGTATAGAAATCCCGTATCCAGCGGTGCTTCTTCAGTTTCTGAACTTGCTCGAGTGAGAGTCCTTTCCCATCGCCGAGAGCAGTGTTGCGTTCCACATTGCGCATGGTACGCATGCCTGGAATCACGGTCGAGACGACGGGATTACTCAAGATATAGCGCAGGGCGATCTCTGGAAGCTCATCAACTTTAATCCCCAAATCGGAGACCATGTTCTGGACGCGCTCGTACACTTCTTGCTTCCGATTGCCCCGGAAGTAGTTACTGCGGAAATCCTGCGGATCGAAGCGGCTTTCGGGGGTGACCGTGCCTGTCAGACCACCTTCGTCGAGGGGAACACGCACAATGACCCCGATGTTGTGGTGTCGGCAGGCTGGAAAGAGCGTGTCTTCTGGGCTCTGCTCAAAAATGTTGTAGATGACCTGAACCGTATCCACGAGGCCGGTTTCTATCAGTCGGAGAGCATTGTCTGGCTGATGATCGTTAATCGAGACCCCGAAAAAGCGGATCTTCCCCTGCTCTTTGAGTCGTTGGATGGTCTCACGCCAGTCTCCTTGACCAACCCACTCATCATTCCAGACATGGAACTGCTGAATATCAATGGTCTGGGTCCCAAGGTTGCGCAGACTCTGCTCGGTACATTCTTGGATGTAGGTGCCTGGAAAGGCCTCTTCGACTGGGACTCCTGCCTGTGCGGGCCACTGGCCATTCTTTGGTGGAATCTTGGTAGCCACGATAATACGTTTGTCCGGGTTGGTGCGTAGGACCCGCCCGACAAGCCGTTCGCTGTGCCCCTCACCATAGGCCAGGGCTGTATCAATAAAGTTCACACCCAGATCGATGGCCCTTTGGAGGGCCTGAAGCGATTCCTGGTCTTGGGCACCGATCCAGCCAGATTGGCCAATCCCCCAGGCGCCATAGCCAATCTCCGAAACCTGTAATCCTGTTCGGCCTAACGTTCGGTAATGCATCATTCACTCCTTCCGCAAAATTTTTTGCAACAGAATTCTCCATTTTATCACATTCTCCATCAGCGAGGGTGCGTAAGAACACGCGTTTCATTGTCCAGAAAGAGGAAGCGAATGAGTGTTCCCGTAGCTTGTAGCTCACGGAATGCTCAAGCTTTTGGCAGAAATTTTACCAGGGGAAAAACACCTCTTTTTTTCTGAAAATCATGTTTTTTAGCGTGAGGGTTATTTTGACACTCCCAGCTTCAGAAGGTACAATAGGGTCTGTTTGAGATCGCCTAAGACACGGTCTATGAGCATGGCTCACTTGTACGTACGGAATCGCTTTTCCCTCCTCAGAGGATAGCATATGCATACTGACTCAAGACGTTTTTACATGGTTCTCTCCGTCGGGGCCGCGTTAGTGACGATGGGTGTGAAGTTTATCGGGTACTTTTTAACGGGGTCCGTTGGGTTATTCGCTGATGCAGCTGAATCCGTGGTCAATCTGGTGGCGGCATTGGTGGGATTATGGGCCTTAACACTGGCTGCGCGACCAGCCGATGAGGACCATACCTACGGCCATACCAAATCAGAATACTTTTCCAGTGGCGCGGAAGGGGCGCTCATTCTGGTCGCTGCTCTCGTCATTATGGTGGAGGCCGTTCCACGTCTTCTCCATCCACACCCTCTCGAGCAAGTCGGCCTCGGATTAGCGTTCTCTGTTGCAGGAGCCGTGATTAATGGGGTGTTGGCGTGGTTCATGTTGCGTGCAGGAAAGCGCCTGCGTTCCATCACCTTAGAAGCGGATGCGCATCATTTATACGCCGATGTCTTCACGACTGCCGGAGTGCTCGTCGGCGTTCTCCTCGTTGCCCTCACTGGATGGCTCATTCTTGACCCGATTATTGCACTCCTGGTGGCTCTCAACGTCATTTGGACAGGGATCCGATTGTTGCGTCAAACGGGGTTGGGGCTGCTCGATACTGCCCTTTCAAAAGAGGATGTGAAACACATTGAGACCGTCTTTGAGACCTATCGAGCTCAAGGCATTCTGTTTCATGCACTGCGGACACGGCAAGCGGCATCACGCCGCTTCATCTCCTTTCACGTCCTGGTTCCCGGTACCTGGACGGTTTTCAAGGGACATGCTATGTGCGAGGAAATTGAACTCACGCTGCGAAATGCGCTGCCAGAAACAACGGTGTTTACACATTTGGAACCACGCGAAGATCCGGCCTCTTTTGCGGATCAGGGCTTAGATCGTGATCCCCTTGCGACGTCATCTGTTGAAACGTCCTCTGCATTCCAGGACAGGAAGACAAACGAGGAGAGCTTACGCTGATGGCTTGTTTTGAGAAAGACAAGCCTACGAAGGTCTTTGCGCAAGATAGCCTTCCACATCTCAAATTGGTCCATGCTCTTGCCTTTCACGAACCAGTGGAGCAGGATTTTATGCATGCGCTGCCTCTTTCACATGAAGAGCGGTGAGCCCTGTAATCTGTTTGCAGGGCGTCTCCACGGGCATTGAGGTATCCTGCACAACGAGAGACTTTTTGGCGCTCCTAATACCCGCTATACCCATTTGTCGTGGGTGTTGCTTGCGGCGTCCCCTGCGACTTTAGATCAGGGGTGGTAACAAACCAGACCCCGGCAGTCCCGTTGCCGGTGGTCTGTCCTGGAGCAGTGTCTCCCGAGAAGGTATAGAGCGGATGCCCATTGTACTCCACCTGGTTGCCATTGGCGTCGGTCGCGCTCGTCAACTTGCCCGGCAGGGATGTCGCACTCGTGGGAGCAGCTGAGCCAGAGACGATGAGCGGGGGCCATGCGCTGGCGCACCCACCGCTACAGACTGTGGCAGGCGGCGCATCAGACGTTCGGTAGTAGAGCGTCATGCCTTGAGCATTGGTAAGAATGGTCTCCGATTTACCACTCACCGTCGCTGTCGCCGTCTTGAGCCGATTGCTGGCACTGCTGGCTGTGGGAGTGGTTCCACCGCCGTTTCCGTATCTGCCCCCGCCGCTACTTGTTGGGGTCGTATTTTGGGGGGTGCTGGTGCTGGCAGTTGAAGAACTCGATCCTGAAGTGCTCCCACAGGCTGCAAAAAGAACCACGAGTGCAACTGCTGCGAGCACACCAAAGCAGGAGCGTGCAAGAGAACGGGTGAGAAAAAGGTTGCCGTGCATTGTCTTTTTTCCTTTCGCTTGCGCTGAGAATACGCATGAAAACGAATGATGAAACACTCTGGTGATACTTACGAGTTGAAGTTACAATCTCCGATCCCGACCCTGATACGAAAGGGACAGTTGATCAAGCATATACCGATGCACTACTGAAGGGTTTTGGTGTGGGCGGGTTCTCCTCATAGTTCAAGGAGCCTAAGAGACTCCCGAAAATTGATTTGTCCCAGAAATGGCATACTGAACAAACCTCGATAGGAGCAAATAGCTCTACCAGGCTTTTGGCAACCGAGCGCAATTTGTGAAAGATGCGTCGGACCTCTACCCCATCATCGGCGTGGTCACCAGGGAGTGCTCGGCCTATTCACAACACTGGTGCAGATCAGGGACATTGTAGTGCTGGTCGCCCAACACAAACTGGACCTCTGCGGGCACTTCCTGCAACAAGGCTGTTTCGATCCTAGCTGCCGAAGACAAGGACGAAGCCTTCCATTGGGATGGGGGCCTCTGATGCGTCCTTATGTGCCTGAGCACGATGCCATGTTACGTTGACATCGGCATGTGCTGAACAGTAGTAGTAGAACAGACCTGGCGTGGTGAAGGGAATAGCTATGGTGGCACCAGTAGGAGGAGCGGCCTCTGTCCCTTTAATCTGATAGGGACCAATATCAGCAGGATTGATCGGCACAGACCAGCCGTACACTACTGCGACAAAATGTTTGTCGGTGTCGCTGTTGTGCCAGAACACTGTGCCGCCCTGATTGATGGCAATGAAGTCGGTAGTGAACTCATCCTTTCCCTTCGGAATGACGTTGTTCGCTGAAGTTGGAAGACCACTCATATGCCCTTGCACCCAGATGACCCCCTCCATTGCAAGCGGGAAGTTCGGCACACCTGTATTGGCCTTGACACGTTGGTCTACATCAACCCACTTTGCCCTGGTGTTGTCAAAATAGTCGTAGAGACCTGGCTTTGTGAAAGTGAATGAGGCTTTTTGACCTGCTGCTGCCCTCAGGGAGAATGCCTGGGGATTGAGGAAGGTACTTTGATCCCAGGTTGTCATAATCGTGTGCGAAACGGTATCATGGTTCTGCCAGGTCACAATGGTGTCTGGCTGCACCGCCAGAATAAACGGGGTAAAGAGGTCTTGACCTTGTGGAATAGTCACCGAAGCAGTGTGAGGAGGGGTACTGGCACTTTTTGTACCTGGACCACTGCTTGTAGAGCTGCCACAGGCAATCAGCAGAGTAGCACCAAGCACTGCCACCGCAAGCGTGAAGCTTAGTCGCTTAAAATCTAGGAACATGAAAGCCTCCTTGTCATGCGTATGAACCAGGTCTCTATCGGCTTCTCCAAAGAGAAAAGGCCAACGGACTCTACACTGTAGAGCGTTGCTCCTTGCTTCTACCCTAACAAACCGTGAGGCTATCACCATACCAACTACAAATGTACATACGCGATAAAGTTACGTTTGGAAGAGTTACCAAGACAGGGCATATGTATGCTCAGGTTATCGAGGACCAAGTAAATGATGCGGCCGATATAGATCGAGGCCAAGAGCGCTGTTAACGTGACGTAGACCAAGGTGCGATTGATGAGAATATCGATATCATACAAGCGGTAGCGCAGTATAGCGCCTTGCAGATGTGCTTGCACTTCCTGCTGGGAATCCTTTACAATTGGAAAAACGATCAGAGGAAGATGAATACGATGACCAATGAGGCACTCGCCCTCAAAGGACAGGTGGCACTGGTGACTGGGGCCAGTAGTGGCCTGGGGCAAGCCATAGCACTTGCACTGGCTCAGTCCGGTGCAGATGTCGTCCTGCTCGCACGCAGTGGAGATGATCTGCAAGACGTTGCCACGAAGATTTCACAGGGTGGTCGTCGCGCCCTTGCCTTGGCAGGGGATGTAGCACACGACGACTACATTGTGAACGCTGTTGAACGTTCCGTCACTGCCTTCGGTCGCATCGACATCCTGGTGAATGCGGCAGGGATCGATGTCCCAGGAGCCGTCGTCCAGCTTACCACAAGCGATTGGGACTATGTCCTGGCTGTGAACCTGCGTGCTCCCTTCCTCTTAGCCAAAGCGGTCTTTCCGCACATGAGCCAGGCCGGGCGAGGCACGATCATCAACGTCTCCTCAGTGGCAGGCAAACGGGGCTGGGCCAATGCCTCGGCGTACTGCGCTTCCAAGTTCGGTCTCACGGGCCTCACCCAGGCGCTGGCGGCTGAAGGCAAAGCCTCCGGCATCCGTGCCTGCATTGTCTACCCCGGTGCTATGGCCACGCACTGGGGGCTCTGGTCTCCGACAGCACGTCAAGCAACGTCTCGTGCAGCTCAGCCTCCAACCAAAGCGCTCCCTCCAGCAGAGGTCGCCGCACTGATCGTCTGGATTGCAGCAGCCCCACCCGAACTCGTCCTCAACGAGGCCATCGTCAGCCCTTTAGAGGAGGCCGGCTGGCCCTAGCTCCCTCTCTTCTTTCTCCTTTTTGCAGCAAGTGGCCCAAGTCAGCCCACCATGATTTGACGTCATCAGGGGGTACAGCGGGACAATAGCCAAGCGTATTTGCTGCTGGAGATCTCGCCGGTTCTTCGCGTTGGAGATCACACACTTCACAGGGACACAGGTTGAACGTGCCGGTTGTAAATACTTTCATGGCATAGATCACTTTGCCACCAATGGTTTCTACCCTCACAATGTAACCATCTTTCGGCTGGATAAATTGTTGCAAAAGAACAAGCTGTTCCGCTGGCATAGAGATCGAGAGGGGAATGTCCTCGTGGTTTTCTGCTGCGAATGACAAACAGGAAGGCGATGTTTAGCACCAGGCAGCATCGCCCCTTATCGCTACCAGAACCTGAACATGAACACTTGTTGCAAGCTTGCAAACTCAGAACGTATAATGAGTGCAAGAATCTTTTCGTCCAGCAGACTGTAGAGGTACTTTGAGTGATTTCGAGAGGAGCTCGCTATGCCAGCGGAACTCGTAAAACTCGCGGACGAGGAAGTCCAGGCGCACCTGAAAAGGCTCCCCCACTGGGAGATTGACAACGGCATGTTGCAGCGTCGCTTCACTCTCCCGAGCTTCCCTTCCACCATGTTCTTTGCCTGTGCTGTTGCTCACGTGGCGGAAGTTGGGCAGCATCATCCTGACTTGAATATTTCTTACAACAACATTGCGGTACGTTTTGTCACACATACGGCAGGAGGGATTACGGTCAAAGACTTCGAGATGGCTCAGAAAGTCGATGAGCTTTGGAACACATTTGATTAAGCTCAATTGATTGCTATGAGGCACCGAGACCAGTAAGGTTTCCCCCCTGTACTGGCTCCTTGAATTATCCATTCTCGAACTAGCAACACAGAACAACAAAATAGCTATACTTCCTGTCTCATCTTTCGGATGGTGACCCTTGAAACGACCATCGCCGGACCATGGGAGCACTATCCGATCTTCGTCATCCAGATTTCATACTCAAGAGTGATATAAGCCCACTCGGGATTGGCTCTGGGGTCTCGCAACTCTGCCAGGAGGGCTCGGAAAACCTGCTCGTCAGTATCTTGGAACTCAAAGTAGGTCAGAAAGTCGTAACTAAGAGCGGCATGGAAGGAGTGCGAGTGGTATAACTGCCGAAATACGCGATCCGCATACTTGAGTCCGATGCCGATATGGCCGGCAGCGGCCTGGGTTTGCTCGAAGTAGGCTTGCCGCTGATCCAGGGCTAGTTTCCACCACTCCACCGATTTTCCAATGGGAATCAATACGGCGGTCGTGTGCCCTGTTGGTTCCAACTCGGGGCGAGAGTGCTCGTTGAGTTCCTCCCGCTGGACTTGGCTGGTATACTGCAGATGCTGCGTGACTCCATGAAACTGGAGGACTGAGGAACCATCAGGGAGCAAGAGGTCCTCCGAGAGCGAGAACGGCGTCGGAGTCTCAATGCGCACCATGCGCCAGCCATCTACAAGGGCCACTGGAGCTTCCCCTCGCACTGGGAGAACTTCTCGAATGCGGTAGTGAGTAAGCCGACCGCGCTGACCCGTGGTCAATGTCCTCAACTCGGCTTCATCTCCAGCAGTAAGAAAATGTGCCCGCGTCCGCAGCCAAGGCTTGTTTGCCATGGTGATCCTCCTGCGCCTGATCCAGAGTGAAATAAGGGTTTCCTCTGGTGCGCCCCAACAGCATTCCCTCACACGCTCAGAGAGCATCTCAAACTGGTGCTTCGCGTTTTTTATTCCCTTGCTCTCAACCCTATCTAGCACTGAGTTTAACCCACGGTAAGATACTGCACACTAAACAACTTTCGTGGGTCCGTCCACACCCGTTCGACGGCAAAGCCAGCGGTTGCCGCCAGCTGTGCAAACTCCTCGAGCGTATATTTGTACGAACTCTCCGTCCAGATGCTTTCGCCCAGTTTGAAGGAAATTTCACTCCCCCCAATGCGAACCGTCTGGTTTTTCAGACTCACCAGATGCATCTCGATCCGACTCTGACCCGGATTATAGAAGGCATAATGCCCAAATTGGTTCAGCTGGAAGTTGGCGTCGAGTTCCTGGTTCATGCGCACCAGCAAGTGCTTATTGAACTGGGCGGTCACCCCTTGCGAATCATTATAGGCACGGTGCAGGATGTTGAAGTCCTTCTTCAAATCCACACCGATGAGCAGACCACCACCCTGACAGACCCTGGCAATCTGGTGCAGAAAGTGTCTGGCCGGCTCACGATCAAAGTTGCCGATGGTCGATCCAGGAAAGTAGGCGACCCTACGCAAGACGGGTTTTCTGGGCAAGGGCAGTACAAAGTCACTCGTGTAGTCGGCACAGACCGGAAGCACTTCCAACTCAGGATACGCGAGGGCCAATGATGTCGCTGAGCGGAGCAGCTGCTCTTTGGCAATGTCGATCGGCACGTAGCCAGCCGGGTCTTGCAGGGCATCCAACAGCATGCGGATCTTTGTGCTACTGCCGCTGCCATACTCGATGAGTAAGCAATTCGGCCCGAGCAGCGCGACTATCTCGGCCATCCGCTCCTGCATAATTCCCAGCTCGGTACGGGTGAGGTAGTACTCATCCAGCTCACAGATTTGCTCAAACAGCTGCGAACCAACGTCATCGTAGAAGTACTTACTCGGCAGTTCTTTGCGCGCATCTTGTAACCCTTGCAACACCTCGTCGCGAAAGGTCTTCCGCTGCGGTTCAAAGTCGTAGAGCCCGAGTCGGCTCTGCCCAGGCTTTTGGATGTCACACCTCCTTCGCTAATCGGATGCCCATGAATTGCCATTGGGCATTGGCGGGAAAGAAGTTGCGGTAGGTGGACCGAATATGCGAAAGGGAGGTGGCACATGAGCCACCACGCAGGACGTACTGATTGCACATGAACTTCCCATTGTATTCCCCGATCGCTCCCGGGCCTGGCCTGAAGTTTGGATAGGGCGCGTAGGAGCTCTGGGTCCATTCCCACACGTCGCCATACATCTGCGCAAGCTTCCCATCGGTGGTGGAAGCGTTGAGTGGAGCCGGGTGGTACAGACCGCTCTCAACGAAATTGCCTTCGACTGGAGCTTCTTGCGCCGCGACCTCCCACTCGGCTTCAGTCGGAAGTCGTGCATCAGCCCAGCGCGCATAGGCGTCGGCTTCAAAGTAGCTCACATGGCAGACCGGCTCAGCCTTGTCCACCTCACGCAACCCGGAGAGCGTCATCATCCACCAACGACCATCGCGCTGTTCCCAATACAACGGTGCCTGCCATTCTTCCGCACGTACCGTGGCCCAGCCTTCAGAAAGCCACAGGAGGGGGTTGTCATAGCCACCATCTTCCATGAACTCCAGGTATTCCCCGTTCGTGACCAAACGTGAGGCCAGTTGGAAGGACTGGACGAACTGCCGGTGCCGCGGCCCCTCATTGTCAAAGGCAAACCCGCTTCCCTCATGCCCGATCCAATAGAGACCTTCAGGGAAGGAGACCCATTCCAATGGAGTGATGTTAGAAGCACCTGTGGGCGTACGTGCTCTATAGGTCGGGGAGAGCGGATTGCAGGAGAGCACATGTTTGATGTCCGTGACCATCAGTTCCTGGTGTTGCTGTTCATGATTCAGGCCAAGTATCATGATGGGCGCCAACTCTGCCAGCTGTCTCTCATCAATCTTCTCCAGCAGATCAAGGACGTGCTCATCGACATACCGGCGGTACTCATAGGTCTCCTTGACCGTTGGCCGAGAGATGAGGCCACGTTTGGGCCGGCAATGGCGTTCCCCAAGGGTGTTGTAGTAGGAGTTAAACAGGTACGCATATTGTGGATGAAGAGACTGATAATCAGGAAGTGCCGGTGAGAGAAGAAAGGTCTCGAAAAACCAGCTAACATGGGCGAGATGCCACTTGGTCGGGCTAACGTCTGGCATGGACTGGATAACGTAATCTTCAGTGACAAGAGGTTCACACAATTGCTCCGAGAAGTGGCGAACCTTCTGGTATTGCTCTACAAAATACTGATTGGACTGAGAATGGGTGACGAGCGGACTTTCTTGTTTGAACGTTGTCACTGTAGGTTCTCCTTCTGTCATTAGGTCCAAATGAATAGGATCTTTAGGCCAACTCCATATACTATAGACGTGATTAAGCCGATTCTGTTACAGGAAGATTCTCTTACACTTCCTCAAGCAAAGGCTTGTTTTACATGCTGGATAGCATGTAAGTGTACGTTCAACTGATCTTTGTAGATGACTGGACCTCTGCCAATTATACCATAGTGACTTGAGTACTTTGCATTTCCACGTACGGGATGAGGGTTTTGTCAAACTCGGTTTGCTACAGACTTTGCTCACCAAAGAAGGATTTTCAAGTGAGGTGGTTGCCACATTACGTTGATAAGGCATATCCGCACATACTCCCATGAGGTAAATTGACTCTCCAGAAGCTCCGGCCCTTTCCTCTCGCTCCGCTCTTGGTATACTCAATGGTCAGTTTATTTATCAAGTAAGTCATTGACTTTGTGGAATAAATATGGTATAGAAACAGGTAGCGGCAGATCAACTGAGTGAACCATCGGGCCGAATAACCAGGTGTCAAGTGAACCAGAAGCTTTGAGGCATGGGGAAAACAATGTTGAAAGTGTTCACAGCTTTCCAAATGCAAGAGGAAGCTGTGAACACTTTTCGTTCGCCTGACATTCCCATGGCTATGCCTGGCAGCCTATAATGACCCGCGAATTTCATTTTACAATGCTGGGCTGTAACCGATTCGAGTAATTACTTTTGGCTTGAAGGAAAACACAAGGCAACAGGATACGGTTTTGTCCTTGGAAAGGAGGATAGTTCATGTCTTCAGACGTAGTGCAGGGGGTGAATAGAAGTTGGGCCGAGACTCCACCCGTGAACCCGCCGCTCAGACATGCCATTGGGGAGGTGGTTGAGCGCCAAACCTGGCTTGACAAGCTAGCCAACCCAGTTCAGAATTGGCTTCTCGCGTTCTTTGGTCAACCCGGGCAACCCAACCGCAAAATGAAGGATATGCTCAATGGAACGTGGCTTGGGCATTCTTTACACCCGGTATTGACCGACGTGCCGCTTGGCGCCTGGAGTGGCACAATGCTGCTCGACCTTGTTTGGTTCAGCAATGAAGATGAGGGCATCGCTCGTGGCTCAGACCTTTCATTATTGCTCGGCCTATTGGGTGCTACGGGTGCGGCAGTGACGGGTGTGACCGATTGGAGCGATCTGGATGGTACAGATCGCCGCGTTGGTTTACTGCATGGGTTGCTCAACGGCAGCGTAGCGATTCTGAATCTTGCTTCGTTGGTGTTACGGCTTAGGGGCAAGCGCCACGCGGGCGTTGCTCTCTCGACAACCGGCTACGTGGTATCGCTCTTCTCCGCCTACCTGGGAGGTGAACTGGTCTTCGCCAAAGGCATTGGCGTGAACCATGTGGCCTGGGAGGGAGGCTCTGACGACTTTGTCGCGATCATGGACGAGCGAGACCTGGTCGAGGGGAAGCTGACGCGCGTTGATGTCTCTGGAATCCCTGCCGTGTTGCTGAAACAGGGCCAGTCTATTTATGCTATTGGTGCTACCTGTACGCACTCGGCCGGGCCTTTAGATGAAGGCACGGTGGAAGATGGGGTAGTACAATGCCCCTGGCATGGTTCACGCTTCTGTATGCGTGATGGGAGTGTGGTGAATGGACCGGCTGTCTATGCCGCACCGACATTCGCGGTCCGTCTACGCAACGGCAAGGTTGAGCTGCGTCGCTTGGACCACGCATAACAGGCCCATTACGCTCATCTCCTTACTTTTAGTATTGTGCTCCTGGCCCTGGGCGTCACGGCTGGTTTCGGCGGGTACTTCCTGCGGCGCATGATGATCGGGGCCGGGCATAAATCGAGTCGGAAATATCAAGTCCACAACAGAACTACATCCTGGAAGCTATTGAGGCGAACCGAGGGCTCTGACCGCTCGACGTCATCCCGATAAAGCGCATACGCTTCGCTGTATTCCATGACGCGGGCTCCTTGCGATTCGTCGCAGGAAATCCATCGAGCTGCCCCATCCTGGCATAGATCCAGGAGCCCGTACAAACGCTGGTGAGTAAAGTTGTCTGGGGCAGCGAGCGAATAAACTCGTGGAGACGCCGATTGTATATCTCCTGGCGTGTACCATAGCCTCCGGGAATAAGGAACGCATCCATCGCTGGGTAATCAGCGAAACTGTAGTTGGGCATGACGGTGAAGCCCGCGTGTGCTTGCAAAAAACCGTTGCGCTAGCGGCATGCGTTTCCTCCAATCCTGTTTTCAGTGTATCCAACCAGTGCAAATTTTGTCAAGTAAATCAAGCAAATCATTGACTTATCTGAATAAATATGGTATAGAAACAGAGAGCGGTGTTACACCATTGAGAGTACATATCTGGCCTGTGCAGGGATAGGTATAGAAGAGCATTACCGGAGAGGAATGATGTTATTCGATCGAGATGTAGAAGATTTTAACTTGCATACGATGATGGAACTGCAACGCCGCGAAATTTCGCAGGAACAGATGCGGAAGTTCGAGGGTTACATGGCCGAAATCTTCGACGCATTGGGCATGGATCTGAACACGCCGGCGACCGAGGAGACGCCGCAGCGTTTTGTACGGGCCATGTTTGATGCGACCGAGGGCTACGACGGCGATCCCAAATTGCTCAAGGTGTTCGAGACGGAATGTCGCGGAGGGTCAGACTGCCGCCTGAGCCAGGTCATTGAAGGCCCAATCCCGTTTTTTGCGCTCTGTGAACACCACGCGCTGCCTTTTTACGGGCTTGCTTATATCGGATATATCGCTCACGTGCATATCATCGGAATTTCCAAGCTCACACGGCTGGTCCGGCTGTTTGCGAAGCGCTTTACTGTGCAGGAGCGGCTGGGGCGGCAGATTGCAGACACCTTCACCGCTATGCTTGAGCCGCACGGTGTGGCGGTGTACGTAGAAGCCCATCACCTCTGCATGCAGATGCGAGGTGTGAAAGAGACAGCATCGTTGACGCGCACCACGGTGTGGAGGGGTGAGTACGAGCAGAATTCGTCGCTGCGGGTAGAGTTTTTGCTGGGATGCGGAGCAGACGTATGAGCGGAAGGCCATCTGTAAACGTTTTGTATCGTACCGTATGAATCACCAATGGCAAGATAGTACTTATTATTCAGCTCTCTCATGATACTGTGTCTGAGGCGGTAGGGAAGCGCCTCGAGCAAAAGACTGGTTGACAGGATTTCAACTTGCTCCATCATCCGTTTGGAATAACAAGCAAGGAGGTACATTATGGAAAGCAAAGTGAAGGCATTCGGACATCCCATCCACCCCATGCTGATTGTCTTCCCGCTGGGGTTACTGGCGACGTCGCTCTTCTTCGACATCATCCATTGGATCACGGGCAACGGCTTCTTCTCGGTTGTCGCCTTCTGGATGATTACGGCAGGCGTGATCGGGGCGCTGCTGGCGGCTATCTTTGGCCTGATCGATTGGCTCGCGATCCCAGCGGGTACACGCGCGAAAACGCTCGGCCTGTGGCACGGCGTGGGCAACGTCGTCATCGTCTTGTTGTTTATTGTGAGTTGGCTCATCCGGCTGAACGCGCAGGCCAATCCCTCCGTCATCGCCTATATTCTCTCGATCGTGGGCGTGGCCCTGGCGTTGGTGACGGGCTGGCTGGGCGGCGAGTTGGTGGAGCGGCTGGGAGTGGGGGTCGACGAGGGAGCGAATCTCAATGCCCCCAGTTCCCTCTCAGGGCAGCCGGCCACCGAAACGGCCACCGGCACCCCTGGCGCAAGGCGCATGACGAAGTAACAGTGGTTGCGCAAGCAACGAACCATCACACGTCCTGAGGAGGAGCCATGCACCCAGGGCATTGCCAATCTGCACGCTCTGGCCATCCCACAGGCGGAGAACCCCCCTACGTCGCAGCTGGTATGCCCTGGTTCTTAACGCTCTTTGGCCGCGATCCGCTTGTGGCAGCGCTGCTATCTGGCCTCAATGGAGCATGGTCAGCACAGGGAGCATTAGCTGCCCTGGGTGAGCTGCAGGCAAGCAGGCGAGATGACTGGCGGGATGCTGAGCCCGGCAAGCTGCTCCATGAATGCCGCCGGGGGGAACTGGCGAGCCGCAACCGGATTCCCTTTGCCCCGGCCTACTATGGCGCGCACGATGCCCCTGCCCTCTACTGCCTGACGCTCTGGCATACTTGGCGCTGGACCGGCGATGACAAGCTGCTCAAGGCGCATCTTGAGACAGCCAAAGCGGCCATACGCTGGTGTGACGAACGTGGTGACCGGGATAGAGATGGGCTCCTGGAGTATGAGACACGCAGCCCCAAAGGCTACCGCAACCAGAGCTGGAAGGATGCGGGCGATGCCGTGGTGCATGCCGATGACCGACAGGCGGACCTCCCGCTGGCGACTGTTGAGCTGCAGGGTCATCTCTTTGCGGCACACCTAGCCATGGCCGAGAAACCCCGCCAAGACCTCGGTAACACCGGCGTGCAGTATCCTTTGCAAAAAGAGATTTTACTTTAAAGCTCAGCGATAAAAAGTTTTACCGAGGGCTTTGCGCGTTCTGTGGAGAGCATCGCAACAATGGATGCTGCTGTCCTCTTCTTTACTGATGACCGATGATGGGATGCGGGACATACGGCTCTTCCAGGTATGCCACCTCTACCTGAGTCAGGTTCACGGACAAAGCACCGACGGCATCTTCCAGATGCGTGATCTTCGTGGCCCCGATGATAGGAGCTGTCACCGGCTTCTTCTGGAACAGCCAGGCCAGCGCAATATGTACGCGGGGAACCCCATGCTTTTCCGCGATTTCCGCCACCCGCGAAACCACTTGTCCATCAGTTTCGGCTGTCGCATCGTACTTGCTTTTCGCGATTTGATCGGTTTCGGAACGAAGTGTACTCTCCGATGACCAATCACGCGTCAATCTGCCAGACGCGAGTGGACTATACGGGATCACCCCGATCTTCTCCTCGCGGCACAGCGGCAGCATTTCCCGCTCCTCTTCGCGGTAGAGGAGGTTGAGGTGATCCTGCATCGAGACGAAGCGGGTCCACCCATACTTCGAGGCCTCGTACAGTGCCTTCTGGAACTGCCATGCGAACATAGCAGAGGCACCGAGATAGCGGGCCTTGCCAGCCCTCACCACGTCATGCAGTGCTTCCATTGTCTCCTCAATGGGGGTTTGGTCATCCCAGCGATGGATCTGATAGAGGTCCACGTAATCGGTCCCAAGCCGCTTCAAACTGTTGTCGATCTCGCTGAGGATGGCCTTACGCGAGAGCCCAGAGCCATTGGGTCCCTCATGCATTTTGCCATGCACCTTCGTGGCGATGACAACCTCGTCCCGATTGGCGAAGTCCTTCAAAGCGCGTCCGAGGATCTCCTCACTCTTGCCAAGGGAATAGACGTTGGCGGTGTCGAAGAAATTGATCCCCAACTCAAGGGCTTTCTTGATAATCGGCCTGCTGTTTTCTTCACCCAACACCCATTTGTGAATCCAACGTTCCGCGTCCCCAAACCCCATGCACCCGAGACAGATTCGCGACACATCCATTCCGGTGTTTCCTAGCTTCGTGTATTCCATATGATCGTCCTCTCTTTCCTTTGATTGACACTGATGCGCCTACGCTTCACCTGGAAAATCGTCGAACAGTCACGCTATTGAGCAGCTTCCTCGGCGAAGAGTGGCGGTTGCATCACCACAATCCGAGTCGCTCGTTTCGCGTGCTTTCGTGGTCCATAGTGCTGCGTTCCTTAAATATTGTAACAAAACGGGTTAGCCTATAGAGCCAGACTACGCTGTTTTCTCTTTGTTTTTGTCATCATTACATTTAAGGAACGCAGCAATAGGCAGCTGCCTTGATGATGACAAACCACTCCACTGCCTCTTTGGGCCACAGCTCTAATTGAGGGCTTTGATAGGGATGTTCAAGGAGACGCGGATTGCCAACTCGAAGCAGATGGTGGTCATCGGGTTGCCACTCAACGGAGTATTTTGCCAAAGGATGTTCTCCATATTCAAGAGCGAGGGTGTCTTGAAAAATGTTGATCAGTGTCTTTTTGCCAGCCAGAGCGCGCTCCCCGTAAAGCAAGAAGTCGCGAAAGCGAGCATACCCGGCTTTGGTGAGCGTTCTCGTCTCGCAAATCGCCGAGAAGGTGCGATACATGAAGTCTGGCTCAAACTGCTTTCCTGTAACCCAGCCCAGGACCTCTGCTGGCGAGTGACGACCATCTTCCCGCTTTTCATGAGCCATGTGACGCTGGTAGTTGTAATCCAAGACCCATTTTTGGTGCGCTGCAACCAGATCATCCCAGCTCTTCGCCGTTTCAAAATACCAGTCTCCCATCCGTCTTTGCACATTAAAGGCTGTTTCTATCAGATTTTGCCAGCTTTGCCGCTTCTCAATCTCTTTCTTCTCAATCCCGAAAGCGGCGTAGATGTGTATGGCGCGGTGATCTCGAAACACGCTGCCATGATCACTGACCAATGCCTCTGGACACCCATGCTTGCGAATAGCCGCATAGAGTACTGCAACGTACTCCTCGAAGTTTTGTCGGCGCGTCACTGCCGAGGCGAGGATGGCTCGCGAGTAGCCCTCTAAGATACTGATGCAGTAAATCATCCCGCCCCCAAGCGTATGCATATCCAGGTACCTCATGTCCACAAACCAATATTGATGCCTTCGCTCTGAGGAGAATGGGAACTCTTTCTTCGGGCGGCCAGAAGTCGCAGGCATGGGCAGATGATACAGCTCTCGATTCAAGGCTAAAATCCGCCCACAGGTGCGTGGGGAGAGCTTGATCCCCATCTGCTCGAGGGCCGCGCTTACCCGGTATTCGCCCAGTTCCGGGTTGATCTGCAACCGCTTCACTTCCTGCATGGCTCGTAGCGTTGTTTTCGTCGCAGGCTGATGGGGCCGACTCGACTTATCAGAGAGGCCTGCGAACTGCTCAGAAATCCAGCTTTTGAGCGTGGTGTAAATGAGCTTGCGGCTGGTCCCCAAGTAGCCAGCGATGCTTTTGACCGACCATCCTTCAAAATGGAGTCGAATGATCGCTAAACGTCCCTGGACAGGATCATCAAACGCTGCGTAGAGTGGATAGCGGCGTGTCGTGTGTGAAGGTTTGGGGCCGGTTGCCACTGTTACCTGGATGGTATGAGGCGAGGGCCTACGAGCAAATTGCGCGTAGCAGATCGTGGCGATTTCATGGAGCGTGAAAGCAGGATATTCCGCTTTCAAATCGACGATAGCTTGCCGCATGGGAGGAGGGAGACTCCGCTTATCCAGTTTGGGCACTTCTGGTGGTAGGTCTGGGGGCAGGAGACTTGCCATCCCTGCCTGATCAAAGAGATTGGCCTTGTAATAGATGGTTCGCTGGGGCATGCCTGTTTCCGCGGACCGCTCCTTCGGGGTTTCCCAACCCAAGATGACTGGGCGAATGATTTCATAGGTGATCTGAGCTGAGTCTTTGAGCAAGGAACGAAGCTGGTGCCAGTCATGGGTTGACTCATGGCGTTCAAATCGCTGCCTGGGCATGAGCCTTCCTCTCTCCGCACGACGTACCGGCGGTCTGATTGCACGACAGAAAAATAGTTCTTCTCCTCTATCTTACGCAATTTTTCTGGTTCGGACAAGGTTTTGCAAAGGATACTGCACGCCGGTGTTACCGAGGTCTTGGCGGGGTTTCATGGAAAGACCTCGGCAAGACAGGTGGCACCAATCTACGCGATTGTTTCCGCGCGAAAAAACTCCTCCAGAAACCCTTGACCCTGACGTAACGTCATACTTTATACTGGAAGCCAGAAAGGAGGAAACACTTGGGTCAACATTATTATCATACAGGACAATTTGCACAAAAAGCCTCTGTGTCCATACGCACTTTGCGCTACTACGACAAAGTAGGCCTGTTATCCCCTTCCCAATATACAGAAGCAGGGTATCGCCTCTACACCGACACAGACTTTCTCAGCATCCAACAAATACTGGCCCTGAAATTCCTCGGTTTTTCACTGGAAGAGATCAAGCAATTCCTGCGCACCGGTCCAACCATCCTGCAAGAATCGCTTGCCCTCCAGAAAGCCATGATGCAGGAGAAAAGAATCCAGCTTGATACCATCATCCAGGCCATCGATGAAACAGCGGAGTTGCTGCAAGCCAACAAACAGGACTGGGAATCGATCGTTAGAGTGATCCAGGTGATTCAAATGCAACCAACCAACGATTGGCGTAAAAAATACTTCACTGAAGAGCAACTAAACCAGATGGAACAGTTGAGTAATAAGTATTATAGCGAAGAGCAACGGGCAAAACTGGCAGAGTGGGGCAAGGACTGGACGGAAGAGGATCAGCTTGCAGCGAATCAACAGTGGGGCGAGGCTATTGCAGAGCTAAAGCTCCTCGTCTCAACAGCTCAAGATCCCGCCAGCCCTGAAGCGCAGGCCCTTGTCCAAAAATGGCAAAACCTGGTTCACCAGTTCACTCACGGGGATACAGGCATTCAGCAAGGCTTGCGCAACATGTACAAAGACGTGAGCCAGGCACCGGCAGAGCAGGTTCCTTATCCCCTTCCCTACAACCAGGAAGAGGAAGCCTTCCTGCAAAAAGCCATCAAAATATACCAGCAGAACCACAGTCAAAAGTGACCCAACCAGGTTTCTATCTGGGCCCAATCTCCCCTCCTGTGCCGTCAGGGGTGTGCCAGCTGGCGGCTGGCACACCCCTGACGGCATAACAACATCATTTCGAAGAGTGCAACGATGAGGATTCAAACAAATGCAGCCGATCGATAACCAAGAGCCCTTGTTGTCCTGATTCCACACATTGTATTGACAAGTCATAACAAACCTGGTAATCTACCTCAAATATCCTGAAAGGAGAATACCTTGACCATCTCTTGCCATCTTCGGATATTGCTTGCCAGGGTGAACGTGGAACGCGCCAAACAAGGAAAGCCAGCCATAAGCCTGCGCCGACTTGCCGAGGAATGTGGCGTCTCTCTGAGCGTATTAGCCGCGCTGCACAAAGGACGCAGCCGGCGGGTCGATTATGCCACCTTTGACCGGCTACTCAACTACTTCAGTAATTACTTCTCAGTTACCATGAACGATTTGCTGGTCTGGGAACCGGCCCAGGCAGTAAAACGTGAGCCGTACCTTGAAGGCGCACACGTCTAGTGCATCCATAAGATACATGCAAGATACAGGAGAAAAGCATGGCTATAATGCTCAAATCCCGCCAGGAGATAGCGCATCTCCGTGAGGCAGGTCGCATCGTTGCGGAAACATATGAAGTGCTCCGTCCATATATTGTTCCAGGCATGAATACCGCCGAGCTGGATCGTATTGCAGAAGAGTTTATTCGTTCGAAGGGAGCAATACCTGTCTACAAAGGCTATGGAGCGCGGCCACAAAGAAATGGCTACCCCGCCGTTCCGCCATTCCCCGCCACCATTTGTACTGCCATTAATGACGTGATCTGTCACGGCATCCCCAACCCTCAGCATGTTCTTAAAGATGGAGATATCATTGGCATCGATATTGGAGTGCGTTATAGCGGTTGGGTCGGCGATTCCTGCGTCACCTTTGCTGTAGGGACGCCAGACAACGAGTCGCAGCGACTCCTGGAAGTCGCCAAAAGCTGCACTGAACTTGGCATTGAGCAAGCGCGTCCTGGCAACCACCTTGGTGATATCGGAGCAGCCATCCAGGCACATGCAGAATCCCAGGGCTTTTCCTCCGTACGAGACCTCTGTGGACACGGCGTTGGCCGGTCAGTCCACGAGGACCCATCGTACCCACACGTCGGCCGCCCAGGCACCGGCTTACGCCTCCGGCCTGGCATGGTATTCACCGTTGAGCCCATGATTAATGTGGGAAAGCCTGTGATACGCACGCTGCAAGATCGATGGACAGTTTGCACCGCGGATGGCTCTCGCTCGGCGCAGTTCGAGCACACCATCGCCATAACCGAGGGTTCGCCAGAACTACTCACAGTTCTCTAGAGCGGCTAGCGGAAAGATTGAGCCATTCATGAATCCTCCTGAGCGGCGGGAAAATAGCCACAATGAGTAAACCAACCCAAAGCGTCTTGAGGGGTAATCAGCTCTAAGGCTTGAGAAATGGCTTCGAACAAGTCTTCGCGTGTGCGAGCTCCGACCCGACGCAAAAAAGCTTTGAGCTTGGAGAAAGCCTCTTCAATGGGAGACAGGTCGGGAGAATAGGCAGGCAAAAACAGCAACTGGCATCCCCGGGCTTGGATGGCCTGCCGAACCTTGGAACTGGTATGGCTGCTCAAGTTATCCATTACCACGATTTGCCCTGGCTGTAAACTGGGTGCGAGCACCTGCTCAATGGAGAGTTCGAAAGCGATGCTCTCGGTTGCTCCCTCCAGAATCATGGCCGCTCCCATCCCTTGCAGGGAGAGCGAAGCCAGCAACGTGGTCTTCTTGCCAGAGTTGCGTGGCACCCTGCCAGAAGCTCGCTCTCCCTTGGCAGCCCACGCATACAGAGGCGTCAGACCGATGTTGGAGCCCGTCTCATCGACAATCACCAACTGGTTCGCATCCACCCCACTCATTTGCTCTCGCCAAGCGCTGCGCGCCGCTTCTTTGCGTTCCGTGGCTCCCAATGTCTTTTTTTTCGCGTAGAGTCCCCTTGCCTGATTGCCCGGCTCATCGTACTCGGGCTGACCTTGACCCCGTGTTTGCTTTCCCACATCTGACAATAGTCCTCCAGTCTTGCATCCGGGCGCTCTTGCAGCAATTCGACGACGTGTGCTCGCAGCACCGCTCCTTTCTTGGGCGTGCGTCCTGGAATGGGGCGTGGCAGCACCGTTCCTGTTTCTCGTCTCTGCTTGAGGTAGCGCTTGATGGTCGCTCGTGACACATGGAAAAGCTCGATAATTTGCCCTCGCGGTTTTCCTTCGTCTCCTGCGCGAAGCACTCGCTCTCTCAGGTCCTGTGAATATGCTCTCATGCCTCCATTCTATCATCTGGCTCAATCTTTCCGCTAGCCGCTATAGGCTTCCCCTGGGAGTCTATTAGCGAATGTTGCCGTCGATGCAACAAGAGGCGGGGGGTAAACCTGAGGTTTCCTTTTGAACTATTGGGTTTCTAATAGCGTGGCGTACTACTATAATATCTAATCTTATTGAATAAAAGTGATCGGTTTGTAAATCGTAATTGGTTTATAAAAAAAAGAATCCACAGCATCCGTAGACGTCTCCTTCCGCGTCCGTTGGAGCGGCGTAAAGGCTCGAGTGAAGCTCCACGACACCACGAACCAGTTCGCCGCCAATTTCATTGAAGACACGGCAACCGTTGGCTGGTCGTCAGAACAGGAGGGCTTCAAATTTGTCTCTGCTCCAGCAAGCACCTCGACAACCGTTTTTGCTGAGATTGGACGCGAACGCAATGGCGTCTTCTTCCACGATCATTGAGATGGAGGTACCGGGTAGAACGCCTGCAGAGCAGAAACAGAACCACTGACTTCAACGGGTAGTTTCATTGGCAAAATGGTGCTTCTGAGGTTAGTTGGGGAGTGGATTATGGCGGTTGGTGATAACAGTTCCAGTCTATCCATAAAACGCGCCGCAGGAGACTGGCCCCGTTCTAGGGAGCCAGAGGAATGCGGCTCCTCCTTTCCGGTCTTTGCTCTCTCTGATAGAATACGTACATGATACTGGTTGTGACGCGGCCAACGGCGCTCGAAAGAGATGCCTCTTGTGGCACTTCCGTCCAACCGCACATGAGACAACGTGTAAGTCCTCGCATCATGCCAGACCTGGCATGAGAGCTAACGCTCTGTCTGCTAGCTCAACCTGTAGACTCCTTGCCTGGTAGGGCGCTCGGATACGACCGAGAGTGCTTGGTTGAACCGCTTGTCACCCGTCCCAACGTCAGTGAGGATGCGCCTCATTGGTAATGCATGCGGCCCCTGGGTCTCTGTGTCGAAAGGGCTAGCTTGTGCAAGCCCATCCCGTTTACGGGATCGGGTCTCGTGACCCCAAAACAATGTGTCGCAAAATCGGAGACATTTCCTCGAAAATCTATCGCATTTGCTTGCTCTCTATAGACATTTGGAGAGAAGACTTCCCGTGAGCGGGCTTGAGAGGGGTCCGGCCTGTCACCCTGAGCGCAGCGAAGGGTCTGGCTCGATGGACGCAGAGATCCTTCGCTGCGCTCAGAGCCTGCCCTGAGAGAAGCGAAGGGATGACAGCCAGGACAGCTCTCCATTCTTTAGTTGACATTTCACAAATCAACTGGTATGCTTAACAAAGACAATTATTATACACTGACCCGCGTTGAACGAACAGAGTATGAGAGCGGAAACCGACAGCGATCCGAAACAGAGTGGAAGTTCGGAATGGATATCCTCCCTCTCAAAACGCCTTCGTGAGCGGCTGACCGAAGAAAGCCTGCTGCAAGGATACAAAAGCGTACCTCGACAGAGGCAAGTAGGAACAGGTGGGCGGTTCCCACGCAGTACAACAACCAGCAATAAAGCGGTCTTTCCACCCTTGCTACAATGCGGTAAGCCAGGGCGTCGCCAGTGAGTGGCATCTCTCCTGCGAGAGATTGAAAGACAATAGGGGTGGCACCACGGGTGTAGCATAAACAAACTACTCTCGTCCCTTCTTCAATGTTCAGGAAGGGAGCGAGGGTTTTTTCTTTGCCCTGCTCCTTCCACATCACATTTCGTTGAAGGAGCATCAAACAATGACAATCAGCAATCTGGACAGCAAGAATCAGCCTGCAACCCGGCACAGCAGCGCACTCGAACAGGCACTGCACAAAATTGACTCAGTCGATGTGCCAGAAGGCACCAGCATCGCCCTCGCCTACTCGGGCGGCCTTGACTCGACGCTCTGCGTCAAACTCTCCCAGCAGAAATACCACGCCCGCAGTCTGACAGCTATCAGCGTTGACGTCGGTCAGGGTGAAGCCGAAATCCAGGAGAGTATCGAGCGGGCAGAAAAGTTGGGCATCTCCCCTCTTATTATCGACGCCAAACAGGAGTTTACCGAACAGTGGCTGAGCAAAGCCATCCAGGCGAATTCCGACTATAACGGCTATCCTGTCTCGACCTCGATGACTCGTCAACTCATTGCTGCCCATGTCGCGCAAAAGGCCCTTGAACTCGGCTGCGATGCCCTCATGGAAGGCTCCAGCGGCAAAGGCAATGACCAGTACCGTATGCACAACGTCTTCAGCCTCTTCGCGCCCGGCCTCTCCATCTTTGTTCCCGTGCGGGATTTTGACCTCACGCGCGGGGAAGAACAGCTCTTGATGGAGCACTACGGCGTACCGGTTGAGGAGGTCATTGCCGGAGGCGATGACAAGACCATGTGGTGCCGCTCAATCGCAAGTGGCGGCATTGGCCTTGACACGGAGCTGCCCGATTCAATCTGGCTCTGGCTCACGCCACCCGCGAAGGCCCCAGATGAACCAACAACCTTGAAATTGACCTGGCAGAACGGCCTTCCGGTCGCCTTGAACGATACAAAGCTTCCTCTTGATCAGATCATCGAGCAACTCAATACTATCGGCGGCGCTAACGGTATCGGGAAAATCGACCTTTTTGAGGACGGGATCATGGGCTTGAAATCTCGCGAGATCTATGAAGCGCCAGCCGCGACCATCTTACTCAAAGTGCACCGTGACCTCGAACAGTTCTGCCTCACCAAAGAAGAGATTCAGTTGAAACGCCAGCTGGACGCGCAATGGTCCAAACTCGTCTATCACGGTGAATGGTTCCACCCGCTGAAAGATGCCATCGACGCCTTTATTGCCTGCACGCAAAAGGCCGTGAACGGGGAGTATGTCGTTGAACTCTACAAGGGCAACGTCGATATTCGTTCCCGCTCGTCGTCCAGCGGTCTTTTCTTCCCGGATATACGTTCAATCAACAGCGCCAGCTTCAATCAGAAGGAATGTGCTCCGGCCGCGCACATTCGTGGCTTACCCTACGAGCTCATCGCACGCCGCAACCAGCTCGCTGCTACCTCAGGGGAAGGGAAACAACAATGACAAAGTTGTGGCAGAAAGGGTATCGCCTGAACGAACAGGTAGAGCGCTTCGAGGGCGCGCAGAACAGTGCGCTCGATACAAGCCTGATTCGCCACGAGGTATGGGGTTCTCTCGCTCATGCAGCCATGCTCAAACACATTGGCATCCTCAAGGATGCCGAATACCAGGCGCTGAAAGATGCCCTTCGCAGCATCCTGGAACTGGAGCAGGAGCAGGCATTTACCGTTTCACCGGCCGATGAGGATGTACATACCAGCGTCGAGAACTACCTGGTAGCGAAGGCGGGCGCGGCCGGTAAAAAGATCCACATGGCCCGCTCGCGCAATGACCAGGTCCTGGTGGACTTGCGCCTCTATGGCAAAGAGCAACTTCACAGTATTGCTGCTAAACTATGCGAACTCTGTACAGCGCTGCTGGATTTCGCGGACACCCACGCGGATGTTCCCATGCCAGGTTATACACATATGCAGAGAGCCATGCTTTCCTCCGTGGGTCTGTGGGCGTCCAGCTTTTCAGAGGCGCTGCTCGACGACGACCAATTGCTTTCCGCGGCATACCGCCTCAATGACCAGTGTCCGCTTGGCTCGGCGGCTGGCTACGGCGTGCCACTGGATATTGACCGGCAATATAGCTCTGATTTGCTCGGCTTCTCGCGCGTGCAGCATAACGTCATTTACGTGCAGAATAGCCGCGGCAAGATCGAAGCGGCCATTGTACAGGCGCTGGCACAGATCATGCTCGACCTGAGCAAGCTGGCACAGGATATCCTGCTCTTCACAACGGTTGAATACGGATTCTTCCAGGTCGCGCAGGAGCTTTGTACGGGAAGCAGTATCATGCCGCAAAAACGCAACCTCGGCATCATGGAGTTGGTCCGCGCCCGTACTCAGACGATGCTGGCTCTACAACAACAGATTCTCGGCATCGTCAGCGGACTGCCATCGGGCTACAACATGGACTATCAGGAGACGAAGCGCCCCTTTATGGAGGCGCTGAACCTGGTGCAGGAGAGCCTGGAGATTTGCACGCTGGTTGTGAGTTCCCTCGGTGTCAATACCGAACGCCTGATTGCCGCGTGCACCTTCGAACTGTTTGCGGCCGACCGTGCCTACGAACTCACGGCTGCAGCAGGTTTACCGTTCCGCGATGCCTATCGTATCGTTGGCGCAGAGGTGACAGCGCAGCTAGACCGCAATATGCCACTGCCCGTAGAAAGCCAGCAGCAGCTTAGCAAGCGACTCTCAGCGCGCAATCACCTTGGAGGCGCGGGTAACCTGGGATTGGTAGCCATAAACAACCAGCTTGAACAGGTAAAATCGCAGTGGGAAGAGCGTACAGAAACATTCGCTAAAACAATCGAAACATTGGTTGGAACAGCTTCAGAGGAGTATTGATTGTATGTCAAGTGTCGTATTAGCTTACTCGGGTGGCCTGGATACCTCGGTGGCCATCCGCTGGATAAAAGAACAATATAATCTGGACGTGATCACGCTGACCATTGATATTGGCAATGCACGTGACCTCCCGGCTATCGCTGCACGTGCACAGCAAATAGGCGCGGTCAAAGCTATGGTCGTGGATGCCCGGGCAGATTTGATGCGTTACTTCGTATGGCCCGCATTGCAGGCTGGTGCAATCTACGAGGGGAGCTACCCCCTGGCAACTGCCCTGGCACGCCCGCTGATCGCCCGCCTGCTGGTCGAAGTAGCGCGCGCGGAAGGAGCAATAGCCGTCGCTCATGGCTGCACAGGCAAAGGCAATGACCAGGTTCGCTTCGATGTCTCAATCAACACCCTGGCGCCTGACCTGAAAATCATTGCGCCAGTTCGCGAGTGGAGCATGACCCGGGACAGCGAGATCGCTTACGCGAACGAGCATGCTATCCCTATCAATGTGAGCATTGCCAATCCCTATTCGGTAGATCAGAACCTGTGGGGGCGAAGCGTTGAATGCGGCGTTCTTGAAGACCCCTGGGCAGAGCCACCAGAAGATGTCTTTGCCTGGACGGCCAATCCTGATGGGGACGAGCACATTGAGCCTACCTATCTGGAGATTATGTTTCAACACGGTATCCCCGTGGCACTAAATGGTGAAGATACAGATGCCGTGCTGCTTGTCGAAACACTGAATAAGCTGGCGGGGAAATATGGCATTGGACGCATCGACCATATTGAAAACCGCCTGGTGGGCATCAAGTCTCGCGAAATCTACGAAGCTCCTGCCGCCGTTGTCTTGCATGCAGCGCATCAGGCGCTGGAGAGCTTGACACTGAGTCGCGACCAGGCCCGTTTCAAAGAGATGGTAGCGGCTGAATACGCGCGCCTGATTTATGATGGTCAGTGGTACAGCGCTCTACATCAAGATCTGGCGGCATATGTACAGAGCACCCAGCGCTTCGTAAGTGGGACCGTGCGCGTAAAGTTGTCGCGTGGGCATTGCGCCGTCATTGGACGCCGCTCAGAGCATTCCCTCTATAACCACAGTTTAGCGACCTATGATAGTGGAGACCAGTTCGATCACAATGCCGCGCTTGGTTTCATCAAATTATGGAGCCTGCCTCTCTCTACACAGGCACAGGCGCAGCTGTTGCCCTCCGTCGGTATTGAAGGCAATCTGCTATCACTCGAAACATCATCATAACGGTTATTGCGCAATGTTCAATCCTGCTGATGAACCTGATACAATGTTACTATTCGGGATTCATCGTCGCCTTCGGCGGCTCACCCATTCAATTGGTACTCCAGGCTTTACTGCCGCTAGCGGCAGCAAAGCCTGGAGTACCAAAAACCCTTGCGAGCTGCTTCAGGCAATAGGAAGTTGAAACATGTCTGTTTTCGAAACAATCAAAAGCCGCCGCAGCATCGGTAAAATGACCGAACAGCGCCCCACGCGCACGCAAATTGAGCGCATATTAGAAGCCGCTACCCACGCCCCTAACCATCATAAAGTGGAGCCGTGGAAATTCTTTGTGCTGGCGGGTAGAGCTCGCGCAGAACTCGGTACCATCATGGCCAGCTCGCTTGCAAAGCGTTTAGGCAACGCTACAAACGATAAAACGCGGGCTCTACTCAACAAAGAGCAAAATAAGCTTCTGAGATCACCCGTTGTGCTCGCGGTCGCCGCGGAACAATCCCATCAACCAAACGTTTTGTCCATTGAGAATATCGAAGCGGTGGCCGCCGCAGTACAAAACATGCTACTGACCGTGGAAGAAATGGGACTTGCAGCCATGTGGCGCACAGGGGATGGCGCTTATGATCCGCAAGTCAAACAGTGGCTTGGACTCGCCCCCGAAGATCACATTGTGGCTTTTGTGTATCTTGGTTTCCCTTCGATACCTAAACTCGAGCGCCATCCTACTCCCTATGAGGAAAAGACGACCTGGCTAGGCTGGGAAGAGTAATGCAGGAGCGCCAGGACCCACCAGCAAAGTAGCAAGGTTTCCCAGGTCTCCCTTTTTTGCCACTGGCACCCCGTTCATCTTTAGTATTTAATCAGCGCGAACACGTCATGCCCCTTCAGCTGCTCTCGCCCTTTCAGGAAGGTGAGTTCCACCAGGAAGGCGATCCCCGCGATATGTCCACCTAGCTTCTCCACAAGTTCCATAGCCGCAAAAACGGTACCCCCCGTCGCTAACAGGTCATCGACAATCAGGACGCGCTGGCCAGAACGAATGGCGTCAGTGTGCATCTCCACAACATTTGTGCCATATTCCAGGGCGTACTCGACGCTGACAGTTTCAAATGGGAGTTTGCCAAATTTACGGACTGGTACAAATCCGCAGTTCAATAGATAGGCCAGCGGGGCACCGAAAATAAAGCCGCGGGATTCGACGCCGACAACGGTCTGAATTCCAGCACCCGCATAGTGAGCCGCTAGACGTTCTAGAGCTGCCCGGAAGGCGGCAGCATCCTGTAACAAAGGCGTGATATCCTTGAAAAGGATCCCCTTCTGGGGAAAATCAGGAATATCCCGCACCCAGTCTTCCAATCGTATAGACTCAGAAGTTGACGACATCGCTGGTTCTCTCCTCTACAAACACATGAAAATAGACAACAACACAAGGGGGCAGCCAGAAAGCTACCTCACATGACAAATCCCCGTCGTCATAATTATCAGAATTGCGACAATCGATAATGGAATGGCGTCAGTACATATCACTCCATCACGCCTTGCAGTATACCCCAGCCTTGCATCACGCGCAAGCATTATGCTCTTTGTGTTGTCGCTGGTGATGTCTGATCCTGCTCTGCTGGTGGGAGCTGGGCAGTGCAATAGGCACAGCGAGTGGCATGAAGCGGAATGGTGCTCAGACAATAGGGACAATCACGAGTGGTTGGAGCGTCTGCAGCCTTAGGTTTGTGCAAAGCCATCAGCGCATTTACCGGTTTCACGATAAAGAAATAGATAACAAATGCAAGGATCAGGAAGGAGATGATCGTATTGATGAATGTCCCAATATGAACCGTACCTCCCCAGGGAACCTTATACGCCCATGCTGAAAGGCCAGTATTACCAATAGGGATAAGAGGCGTAACCACATCACCGACAAGGGCAGTGACAACACCACTGAAGGCTGCGCCTATCATAATACCGACGGCCAGGTCGACTACATTGCCGCGCAAGATAAATTTCTGGAAATCGCCCAACGTTCCTTTTGCACGGCTGCCTACATTATGCACAGTCTCGTTATTCCAAACAGCCATAATTGTTGTTCCTCCATTTTGCGTACTTCTATTGCTTTCAAATAGAGCCGATAATACCCACTATATTTTTACACGCATGAGAGGGCATAATTTATGACAAAACAGGTATTTGCTAGCTATTATATCCTATACATAAAGTATAACTGTGCCATTCTTCACGTTTTTGTTCAGGTGAGACCTGAATAGTTACGAAATTTTGTGACGTGTGTGCTCTTGATAGCGCACCAGAGTGCGTGCACAAAAGCGCCTCCTTCTTATAGGATTGATGCAGCCATCTTCCCAGTTCATCAAAGGCCTTGTTGGATTCACGTTGAAACGCTAAAATCAATCATGAATAACTCATACATGGAGAGAATATGCCGCGTAAACTGAACGCCATTGAGATAGCGGAAAGTGCATTGCTGGTAGATATTGCTATCGTTTTCCAGCTGCTCGTCCTTTACCTTCCGATAGGTGGCATTTTTTTTAGCCTGCTCATTCCCCCCCTGTTTACATTACTGATCCTGCGTCGTCGTTTTTATGCCGCTATCATGGGTTTGTGTGTGGCACTTTTCGTTATAGGAATGCTTACTGGCATCGGGAACATTCAAATCATTCTACTTGAAATCGGCGCTGGTATTTACCTGGGCCTGACAATGAAACATCGCCTGCACTATTTTCCTCTTATCCTTCTCGGTACCACCGGTAGCTCGCTGCTTTTGGCGGGTCTCACGCTCCTGAACATCCTCTTGTTTGGTAAAGCTTTTTTCAACAGCCTTATGTTCGGTTTTCGCGCGGCCTATAACCTGCTATTTTCTGTCTTGAATTTCATTACATCGCAAATTGGACTGGGTAATTGGTGGGCGAGCGTTTATCCCGTGGCCAGGCATCTGGCCGACCTCACACTGACCTACTGGCTGGCAGCCTTGCTAATAATTGAATGGATTACGCTCTTGCCGGTCGTTATCGTTGTGTACTACAGCACAACGTTTCTTGTGCGCCTGCTTGGCTATGACGTACGTCCATTCCCTGATGGCAGAATCAATACCTTTATGCAGTGGATTATCCGTTTGCTGATAAAGCTGGCGCTTAAATTGGGGCTTGGAAAGTTTTGGGTTACACGTACCTTGATAAGAGAAGTTCGTCGACAAAGTATCGGGCTTGGAAGGCAGAAAACGTATTGATGAATGCATCTCCTCTCATCGACATCCAGCAAATAACCTATACCTACCCATTGCAAAATAGAGGAAAGAGCAAAGCTCAATCTCCCAAAGCGCTTCAGGATGTCAGTCTCCAGATACAACCCGGTGAATATCTTGCGGTACTTGGACATAACGGCAGCGGTAAGTCCACTCTGGCACGTCACTGTAACGCCTTACTTATTCCTGATAGCGGACGTGTCCTGGTTAAAGGGCTGGATACAAGCAATAAGGCAGACCAGCGCGCCATTCGAGACTGCGTCGGTATGATCTTCCAGAACCCTGATAACCAGATTATCGCGACGGTCGTGGAAGACGATGTTGCCTGGGCGCTGGCGGTTCGAGGCCTCCCTGTCGACCTGATTGCTGAGCGGGTGGAGCAGGCTATGAACGCGGTGAGCATAAGTCACCTGCGGAAACTACCACCTCATCACCTTTCTGGTGGACAAAAACAAAGGCTGGCGATTGCTGGTGTGCTGGCTTTGCGCCCACAATGTATCATTGCGGACGAAGCTACCTCACAACTAGATCCACTATCCCGAAGAGAGATCACAGCTTTGCTCCATCAACTCAACCAGGATCTTGGCCTGACCATTATCCATGTAACCCATCTCTTAGAAGAGGCCGCATTGGCACAGCGGGTTGTCATCATGGAACAAGGACGCATCGTCATGGAAGGAACGCCATCAACAATTTTCACTGATATTGAGCGACTGCGCCAGCTTAAACTTGCTATACCTGAACCGATTGAATTGGTCTCACGCTTGCGTGCCGCAGGTCTCACCCTCTCAAGAGAAGCCTTAACAGTGGATGCTATTGTACGGGAGATCGCGCGTTGACAGATCACATCATCAGTGTCAAAAACCTCTATCACACCTATCAGTCAGGCCCGTTACAAAAGGCTGCCCTGATAGATATCACCATGGAGATTGAAAGGGGTAGCTGTGCTGCGATCATCGGCATTACTGGTTCCGGTAAATCAACCCTCGTGCAGCATTTCAACGGACTGTTGCGCCCCACTTCCGGAACGGTTGCCGTCGATGGCGTGGACGTGAAAGCCAGGGGCGGCGATCTGAAAGTACTGCGGCAGCGCGTGGGAATGCTTTTTCAGTTTCCAGAAGCGCAACTATTTGAACATACTGTCTATGCAGACGTTGCCTTCGGGCCACGACGGTTGAAATTGAGTAAAAGAGAAGTGCGTACTCGCGTACTGCAAGCTCTAGAAACCGTCGGCCTACCTCCTCACACATACGCGCAACGCTCTCCCTTTGAGCTAAGTGGAGGGCAAAGGAGGCGTGTTGCACTGGCAGGCGTACTGGCAATGTCGCCGAAGATACTGGTGCTTGATGAACCGACAACTGGCCTTGACGCGGATGGACGCGCAGAGTTTTACTATTACCTGCAACGCGTTCAGCAAAAGGATGGCGTCACGGTTATCCTGGTCTCGCATGATATGAGCGAGGTGGCAACACTTGCCGATCAACTCTTTGTTTTGCACAACGGCCTCCTGGTCATGCAAGGGACGCCTCGCACTATCTTCGGCCAGGGAAATATATTACACCAGTGGGGTTTAACAGAACCGCCTCTCAGCGAGTTGCTCATCCAGTTACGTAAACAGGGTTTAGCCATACCTTTGGATGTATTCACCCTTGAAGAAGCCTTACATGCGCTGCAGGAAATAGAGACTACACGTCACGAGAAAGAAAATGTTTAAGAATATTTCATTAGGAATTTATTATCCCGGCAATAGCCTTCTGCATCGTTTACAGGGCAGGACAAAATTACTATTACTTGCCTGGTTCACAGTGTACATTGTGATTGCAAACAACTACATGTGGCATTTTGTGCCATACCTTGTCTTAGCTGCTTTATCTTTCTTAGGAGTGGTGATTTCAGGTATCTCACTCCACCACGTGTGGCGTCGCATGCGGCTCCTACTATTGCTTATGCTGCTTGGCGCTATTCCTACTCTCTTCACCACCGACGGAACGGCCAAACCACTCTATACATTTGGACCTCTTCCCACCTCGTTTGACTTCATACGCTGGTCGATTGTTGCTTATGGCGTTTTGTTGACCACTTACATCGCCCTTTTCTTACTCCCTATTCCGGCACTGCAGAACATATCGCTACGCTCATGGCTCAAGCGTTTCAGGATACCGTTGATCTTCATCACATTGGGTGTAATCGTGCTTCTCTGGCTCATTCGTAACATTCCACCAGGCGCCACATTTCCAGTGGGTCCCTTCGTCATTACCAATCTTGGTGTATGGTCATTATTTAGCCTTTATACAGTATTCATCGTCCTGTATATCTTTTCTCTACTCCTGACGATGACGACTACTCCTATTGCACTGATAGAAGGTTTGACGATGTTGCTTACTCCTCTACGCTGGTTGAAATTGCCGGTGGACGATTTTGCATTGATGACACTGATAGCGTTGCGTTTTATCCCTACGCTGATTGAGGAGGTGGAGCAATTGTTGAAGGCGCAAATTTCGCGTGGGGCGGATTATGCTCATGGTACTCTACGAGAGAGGACACAGAGCCTGATTGCACTGTTCGTACCGCTCTTGCAAGGTGTATTCAGGCGTGCCTCTGACCTAGCAACAGCTTTAGAGTCTCGCGACTATGAGATTGGTAGTCATCAGACACGCCTGCACGAAAAACGCCTCGGAGCAATCGATTATGGCGTTTTAGCTCTGGTCGTCATTATTACGGTGGGCTCTTTCTTTGTATAGCGATTTATACAGGGGGCACATATCACCTTCACCACCAATAACGAACATGAGAGACATCCACTAAAGATGCCTCTCATGTTTACAGAAACCCGAGCGCGAAAGCCCCCGTGATTGATCCGGGGGATGAAGCGCCGTTGCTTGTGTGAGGAGGCGAGGGGAGTGCGAGGCGCTCGACAGCGGCGATGAACTGCTTGACAGAGGCAAACCAACCTGCTATGATTTGAATAGATGTTCTACCACCAGAGAAGCGTGAGGTTGATGGGCACAAAGCAAACCAAGCAGAGCAAGCACTCCAAAGAGAACACGCCCACATTTCTGCTCGAACTGCCCCTCGAGGTCGAGGCAGGCCAGGCCAGGCGCCTGCGCTCCCACCTGGAAGCAGGTCGGCAGTTCTACAATGCGGTGCTCTCGGAAGGACAAAGGCGCCTGCGCCGGATGAAAGCCGACCCGGCCTGGGGAGCGGCGCAGGCGCTTCCACGCACGCGACCGCTGGAGAGGCGGGCCGCCTTCTCGGCCTTGCGCCAGCAGTACGGCTTTTCCGACTATGCCTTTCAAGGCTTCGCCAAAGAGCTGCGCGTCTCCTGGTTGGCCGACCACCTGGATGCCGTCCTCGCCCAGACGCTGGCGACGCGTGCGTATCGCGCCCTCAACCGCGTCTGCGTGGGTCAGGCCCGGCGCGTGCGCTTCAAGAGCCGTGGCCGCGGGCTCGCGAGCCTGGAGAACAAACGTAACGATACCGGGCTACGCTTTGTCTTGCAGACTCCAGAAGAAGGACACGCCGGCTACCTGGTATGGCACGACGACCAGCTTGGGGCGCTCATCGACTGGAACGACCCGGTGGTCAAGCATGGCCTTGATCAGCCGATCAAGTACGCCCGTCTGATCAGACGCCCTGCTTCCAGCCCACGCGCACAAGGTGCCGACCGAGAGGGAGATCGCTACTTCGTGCAACTGGCGCTTCGCGGGGTGCCCTACCAGAAACCGAAGCACGAAGTAGGCAAGGACACCATCGGCCTCGACCTGGGCCCTGCCAGCATCGCCATCGTGCCGCGGGAAGCGGAGGCCCGGCTGGACTTGCTGTGTGCAGAACTGCGCCCCGATGAACAGGCCATCCGCCGCCTCCAGCGCCAGATGGACCGGCAGAGGCGTGCCGCCAATCCCGAGCACTACGACGAGCAGGGTCGGGTCAAGAAGCGCGGCAAAGGCGCTCCCCGGTGGAAGCAGAGCCGTGGCTATCAGGCAACCCGGCGGCGCAAGGCGACCAGAGAACGGAGGCTATCGGCCCATCGCAAGAGCCTGCATGGCCGGCTGGTCCACCAGATCGTGAGTGTGGGCAACACGATCCTCACCGAAAAGATTTCCTACCAAGGCTGGCAGAAACAGTACGGAAGGAGCGTGGGTCTTCGCGCCCCAGGGATGTTGATAGCACACCTCAGACGCACCGTTGCAAGCACGGGCGGCACCCTGATCGAGGTTCCCACGCGCAGCACCAAACTCTCGCAATACTGCCATGGCTGCGGCCAGATGGTGAGAAAGCCGCTCTCGCAGCGTTGGCACCAGTGCTCGTGTGGCATTGGGCCGGTGCAGCGCGACCTGTATTCCGCCTTTCTGGCCGCCTACCTCGATCCAGCAGAACCCATCCCCTCGTGTGCCCAGTATGTCGTTCCCTGGGAAGGTGCGGAGGCGCGCCTGCGGGCAGCACACGAGCGAGTCAAAGAACGCGCGAATGAGGGGCAGGTCGTGCCCCGAAGCATGGGCATCCCTCGTGCCGGAGCGCGTCTGCCCCAAAGTCGGAGCGAAGCCACACCAGAGCTGCTTTTCCTCTCCAGGAGGGGAAACGTAGAAGCGTGGAAGCACCGCCCAGAACCTCCCGTGCTTTAGCTGGGGGAGTCTTCAGTCGTTGTAACTCTACACGCTCAGTTTCACGATCGTCACCCCATCGCCACCCTCCTGGGGAGGAGCCGAGGTATAGGACTTGACGAGAGGATGATGTGCAAGATGCTCGCGCACGGCAGCCCGCAGCGCACCTGTACCCTTGCCGTGAACGATGCGTACGGAGGACATACCGGACATGGCAGCATCGTTGAGGTAGGTTTCCAGTTCCTCCAAAGCAGCATCAACGCGCCAGCCACGCATGTCAAGCTGCATCGCTACCTCCGGGCGATCTTCGTAACGAGGCAAAACTACTGATGGAGCCGCCCGTTCACCAGCTGCAGGCTGGCGCTTGCCCAGTCGCTCTAAATTATCGACATTGACGCGGATTCTCAAGGGGCCCATCTGTACATCTGCTTCGCTGCGATCTGCCGAGAGGCCAAGCAACTCAGCGTTTTGACCGAAACTAAGCACTCGTACTGTATCACCAATCTTCAATAGTCCCTGGCCGGCTTCAGATATCGCTTCCGCATCTGCACCAGCTCTCTTGCTGGAACGACGTGGCTCTGGAATACGAGTGACTTTATCTTCGAGATCTTGCACCCTTTGACGGGCCTCCCCCAGTCGCTCGCGGGTCATATTCACGCGACTCACGTCAACCTTGACTTTGGCCAGCGAAGCTCTTACCTCGTCCAGTTCGCGTGCTGCTTGCGCACGTGCATCGTTGAGAACTTTCACCCGCTGCTCTTCCAGTCTATGTCGTTCCTCCTCGAGCTGTTTGCGTTGATATTCGGCTTCAACGCGCTCCATATTGAGATGGAAACGCTCGTCCTCCACCGCTTTGCGCTCAGATTGCAGACCTTCCAGCAGATTCTCCATGCGCACGCCTGCGCTCCCGAGGAACTCACGGCCGCGCTCGATAATCCGGTCATCGAGCCCAAGGCGATTGGCGATCGCCAGTGCATTGCTTCTACCTGGCAGGCCGATACTCAAGCGATAGGTGGGCGAGAGCGTTTCGATATCGAACTCGACCGAGGCATTGACAACTCCTGGCTGCTCGTGAGCAAAAGCCTTAAGTTCCGAATAATGGGTGGTAGCAACTGTCGTCACATGCCTTTCTAGCAGGAAGGTAAGTATCGCACGCGCTAGAGCGGAACCTTCACTGGGATCAGTGCCAGCCCCTAGCTCGTCAAGCAACACCAGTACTCGCGGCTGCTGATTCGCGTTTTTCCCGGCCAACGTTTCGGACAGCCTCCCACGTATATCGGGCGTTCCACTCTCTTTCGCGGCTTCAATATGGCGTAGGATCTCAATAATGCGGCTCAAGTGAGACGAAAAAGTACTCAGGCTTTGCTCGATACTCTGCTCATCGCCGATATCGGCGAAGACATCCTCAAAGACTGCAACTTCTGAAAACTCCTCAGCAGGTATATGCAAACCAGCCTGTGCCATGAGCGTCAAAAGGCCGACCGTTTTCAGCGCTACTGTTTTACCGCCTGTGTTCGGACCAGTGATCACCACCATAAAAAATTCGCCGCCCAGGTGGAAGCTGATTGGCACGACCTTACCTGTCAATAAAGGATGCCGCGCATCGCGCAGGTTAATGCGGCCCGTATCGTTCAAACGCGGCTCGGTAGAACCAGTCATTCGCCCGTAGCGAGCCTTGGCCAGATGGAGATCAAACTCAGCTAGTAGTTCAACAGCTACTTTGAGCGCTTCTGCCTCATGCCCAATCTCTAGAGAGAGCACACGCAGTATGCGTTCAATCTCCTGGCGCTCCTCTATCTGCAACTGCCGTAGTCTGTTATTAAGCTCCACCACAACCATTGGCTCAATGAAGACCGTCGCACCGCTGGCAGATTGATCGTGTACAATGCCACGCACCTGCCCACGATTCTCGGCTTTGACCGGCACTACATAGCGATCATTGCGAATCGTGATGATATGTTCTTGCAGAGCGTTGCCAAATTCATTCACCAGGGTACGTAGACGATCCTGTAAACGCTGGTTAGCGCCACGGATATCGAATCGCAACTTTCGCAAGGTGGGACTGGCAGTATCCAGTACTTCACCCTCCTCGCTGATTGTCTCTTCAATACGCCGCACAATATGTGGACGCTGAGGAATATCTGCTCCTAAGCTATGGAGCAAGGGAAAAGCTTCGGCATCGAGCTTGTCAAGCAACCGCCCGACATATATAGCACTCTGTGCTGTGGTAAGGACTTCAAGTAGATCACGTGGGCTGAGGACCCCCTCGCGGGCCGCGCGAACCAATAAGGCCCGAATGTCGTGAGCGCTCCCCACTCCTGCATCAGGAAACTGGTCGATCAACTGAGAAGCTTCAGTGGTATAGGCGAGGCGGCGCCGTGCCTCTTGTAGATCTGGTGTAGGCTGTAATTCCAACACCAGCTCTTTACTGGCAGAAAAAGCAGCTTCTTTCGCTACTTTGGCCATGATTTTGGGATATTCTAATGTAAGTATACTTTTCTCGTGCATGATAGTACTAATAAGTCCTTTTATGAAAATGTGTTTACAATTGGCAGGTGGCGAGACGTTCCGTATAGTGTAACTAGAAAGTGTATGCGTATGATGCCAGATAGATATAACACTGAAAGACGTCGGAAACTTCCCTCGTACTCTTACGTATTCTATAATGTACACGTCAATATAGCAATGAAGCGGAGCAACAAGATATGATCCTCCATCTTGGAGAGCGCGTTTATTGGGGCGCTCCCGAAGTTATCTACCTGGAAGGCACAATCTCTAAACTTGACGAGGCGGCCCAGACCGCCGTAGTACACATCGATCGCGCGACGCCACACTCGGCTCACCTGATTGGCTCGGATGTTCCCTTTGCCGCAGACGGCCTCTCGCCGCTCAAAGGTCAAAGCCCTCCTGGAGTTACGAGCGAACGAAACACGCAGCGCCAGCCACCAATCCATATGAACGATGATGAGAAAATCCGGCGTGCTGCCGCAGTTGCCGTCCATCAACAATATGGCTACACGCTTCCCTCAGCCCAGGAAAGCGCATTGATTGAACAGGTAGCTACAACGCTCAATAATGATCCTGCCATGCGAAAACGCATCATTGCTTCGATGGACGAAATATTACATCGCGAATTTTGAGCAGAACCTCTAAATTGGTGAAGTAGTATATAGACGTACGTGCAAAAGCAGCGTATAGTTTACATACAAATGGTCGGGATGCCCTACAATTACATCAAATGATAGAAGGTGGATAACCCATGAATTGTATAAAATGCAAAGCACCCTTAGAAGCGAATGCACGTTTCTGCCCCAATTGTGGTGAACCCGTCTCCAGCATCGGACCCAACAGTACTCCAGCTCATCCCGCACCACCATATCAACAGGCATTCAGGGCTGAACCACCAACTCTCCCACTAGATAATCAGAAGATCGAACCACTGATATTGCGACCAGGTAATCAACAAGTTTCACAACCACAAGCATACGGACCAGCGCAACATCGGCTTCAACCGCAGGCAGCGCAGCCTCAACAATCCCCGTACTATCAACCAGGAGTGAATAGCCTTGCCAGAAGCGGAAACACAAAAACTCGCCGCAGAGGAAGGGGATGCTTTGTAGGTTTGACCATTATTCTCCTGCTGCTATTGGTGCTTGTAGGAGGCTGGTTCTTGCTGCTACGGCCCTACCTGAACAATCAAGCTCAGAACAAACTTGATAGCGTTTTAAGTGATGCAGTCAACCATATACCCGCCCAGGTCGCCGTAGCTCCCGCTGGCTCTGTTAAAGTAACTGAAAATCTCCTCAACAACCTGCTGGTCCTTAACTCTTCTCCAAATGACATCGTGAAAAATATGCAGATACACATCACACCAAACACAATGAATATGCAATTTCAAGTGTACGGATTCGACAGTACAGTAACTGGGGTGCCGCAGGCGAAACAAGGTCATCTTGTCATTACCAACGTCACAGTCGATGGTGTCGCGGGACTCATTTTATCGGCAGATGAAATAACAGCGCTCGTAAATAGGCACCTGGCCGATGCTCAAGCCAGGATAAATCATTCTGTTGTTTCCGTTCAACTCAACAATCAGGAAATGAACCTGGTACTAGGTCAATCGACTAGCAGTCCGACACCTACAGGTGGCCCGGGTGGCCTACCGCTGCCTACGGGCACGCCAACTATTCCCCTTCCCTGATCTTGCCTTAATTGGGTAGCGTCGCGACATCATGACGAAAAAACAGGGTATAAGAAGAAGGAGCATGCCATCTATATCAACCGCAACTCCGTTATGCCGGGAACTAGGGATGTTGCCCGCTTGATGAACTTTTGCAAAGACAGAGGATACATTTGGTAGAAGCCCATTATTGCCCTGCCCAAGGGGCCAATAGACAAGGGCAGCTCGTCCAATGATATTGCTACGTGGCAACACTCCCCAATCACGCGAATCAGAGCTTCCAATGCGATTGTCGCCCAGCACAAAATAGTCGTTTGGCGGGATGATCATGTTGGAAATGGTTTTGTAGGCGTAGACATTGCCCTGGTGATGCGGATCAACATAGGTCTCGTTCAATGTAACGCCATCCACGATCACGGTGGTATCATGGATGGTGATTGTATCACCAGGGAGGGCAACGATGCGCTTGATATAATCTTGATCAGAATGTGTCGGCGCTACAAAAACTACGACGTCACCACGCGAAGGTGCATGAAAAAGATAGGTCCACTTATCAACAAGGATCAATTCCTTATCATGGAGGCTGGGCTCCATACTCATCCCTTCTATATTGAAATTCTGTACCGCCAGGCGGATCACCAGAAACATCAAGATGGTAAGGACGATAGTTTCAATTACCTCCCGTACTAAGCGATACCGTTTCTCAAAATCAAGTTCAACGTTCATGCAGGCTCCTGTGCATAGCTTATCATCAGTTTCAATTTAAAGTGTGTGTTTTGAATGTACCAGATACAGCCTGGAGAAGCAAGGTACAAGAAGATTCGACTTTCCACTCTCTTACAGTATAGCCTATCAGCGGATTGACTGCATAGGAAATAAAGGCTACGATAATGTTTGTTTAACCAAAGTAGGAAGCAAGAATGACCTTGCTCGAAGAGACGGTCGACCCGTTTTGGTTGTCCCTTGACATTATATTGTATTATAATGACTGATATCGAACGTTTGTATCAACAAATTGTAGCCCACAGGTTTTGCAAATAAGCCTTGTCTGAATTAACGACGACCTGTGGGCTAACATTTTGTGGGATGGGTGGTCCTATATTATGCCTCAAGATAAAATCGTAATTCGTGGAGCTCGCGAACACAATCTAAAAAACATCGATGTAACTATACCGCGGGATAAGCTTGTCGTGATCACAGGACTTTCAGGCTCGGGCAAAAGTAGCCTTGCCTTCGACACCATCTTTGCTGAAGGACAACGCCGTTATATAGAATCGCTGTCCGCTTATGCCCGTCAGTTCCTGGATAAAATGGAAAAGCCAGATGTCGACCACATCGATGGGCTCTCTCCGGCTATATCTATCGATCAGAAGGGAACGACACATAATCCACGCTCGACGGTAGGAACAGTTACCGAGATTTACGACTATATGCGATTGCTGTATGCTCGTATTGGCCATCCACATTGCCCTAATTGCGGTCGAGAGGTAAGCCAGCAAACTATCCAGCAAATCGTTGACGCGGTCCTCGGTCTGCCGGAAGGTTCTCGTATTATGCTACTCGCGCCACTTATACAGGGGCGTAAGGGCGAGTATAAGAATATCTTCGAGGAGATGCGTCGCGCGGGATATGTACGTGTACGCGTCGATGGCAAGATCTACGATCTGAGCGACGAAATCGATCTCGACAAACAGAAAAAACATACCATCGAGGTAGTTGTTGACCGCCTGGTTATCCGCCACGAACGTGCAACAACTTCCACTGACGATAATGAGAATAACCTTTCAGCATTCAGGCAGCGTTCCAACCTGAAAAAGGTTGCAGAGCGCCCTACGTTGTATGATGTCAATGCTGAAGATCATAACGAACAAATAAGGGATGACGAATTGTCCTCAGGGGTAATACCTGCCCAACCTCAAAAAGAAAAAGGTGACTCTGCATTGCAACAGCGGCTCTCCGACTCGCTGGAGACAACGCTGAAACTCGGTGGCGGAGTTGTACTGGTTTCAATTATTGACGGGGAAGAGATTCTCTTTTCGGAGAAGGCGGCCTGTGTTTACTGTGGTATTAGTTTACCTGAAATGGCTCCTCGTTCCTTTAGCTTTAACAGTCCACATGGTGCATGTCCCACCTGTACAGGTCTCGGCACACAATTAGAGATCGACGTGGAGCGAATCGTAAGCCATCCTGAATTGAGCCTGTTGCAAGGTGCAATAGCGCCCTGGAGCAAGGTAGTCAATGGCAGCCAATGGCATGCGTCTATACTGGAAGCTCTGTCGAAAAGATATGACTTTAGCCTTGATACACCCTGGCGTGAACTGACAGAAGAGCAACGTCAGATAGTGCTCTATGGCACGCCTGAACCGCTGACTATTCGCTATACCCCCCAACATGGGCATACGCGAAAGTACACGACCAACTTTGAGGGGGTTATTCCCAATCTGGACCGCCGCTACAAGCAGACTGATAGCGAAGGTATACGCGAAGACATTGAAAACTATATGTCTGCACGTATTTGTCCCGACTGCCATGGGGCGCGACTCAAACCGGAATCGCTGGCCGTCACCGTGGGCGAACGAAACATTGTGCAGATTACCAATCTTTCAATTGTGCTGGCTCAGCGCTTTTTCAAAGACTTAGAGGCTGAAGCTACGGTAAATGCAGAGAGCGCGATCTCTTTTACTAACGGAAGCGGAAATGGACAGGGGAAAAAGAAAAATGGAAACGGTAATCCTGTTAAAAGTGATCCGTATGCGAAGATTGATCTTCATGAACCTCTTGTCCTGGTGACGTTAACTGAGCGAGAACGCTTTATAGCCCGGCAGGTGCTCAAAGAGATTCGTGCTCGTCTCCAGTTCCTGGTCGATGTCGGCCTGGAATACCTGACCCTGGATCGGGCCGCCGCTAGTCTTTCTGGTGGAGAAGCACAGCGCATACGCCTGGCAACGCAGATCGGCTCGGGATTGATGGGAGTGCTCTACATTCTTGATGAACCAAGTATTGGCCTCCACCAGCGCGATAATGAGCGTTTGATCAAGACGCTGGCACGCCTGCGCAACCTGGGTAACACGCTGCTGGTAGTTGAACATGATGAGGACACTATGCGTGCTGCCGATCACATCATTGATATTGGCCCTGGTGCAGGAGAACATGGCGGCGAGGTCGTTGCAGAGGGCACTTTCGATGAAATTGCGGCTAATGCTAAATCTCTTACCGGAGATTATCTCTCCAGGCGCCTCCGCATTAAGTTGCCCGAGCAGCGTAGAGAAGGGAATGGTCATTCCTTGACGATCAGAGGAGCGCGTGAAAACAACCTCAAAAACATCACCGTTGATGTCCCTCTGGGAGAATTCGTGGTTGTGACAGGCGTCTCTGGCTCTGGCAAAAGTACATTGATCACCGATATCCTCTATCGCAAGTTGGCCCATGTCTTCTACCGTGCTCACGATAGACCGGGAGCGCACGATGCCATCGACGGCCTGGAATACCTGGATAAAGTAATTGATATCGATCAATCGCCCATCGGGCGCACACCTCGATCCAATCCCGCCACGTATACGAATGCTTTCACTGGCATACGCGAGTTATTCGCCCAGGTGCCCGAATCCAGAATACGTGGCTACCTGGCAGGCCGCTTCTCGTTCAATGTCAAAGGTGGCCGGTGTGAAGCTTGCAAGGGCGAGGGAATCGTCAAGATTGAGATGAATTTCCTTCCGGATGTATATGTTCCGTGTGAAGTCTGTAAGGGCAAACGCTACAACCGTGAGGCGCTGGAGATACACTATAAAGGCAAGAATATCGCTGATGTGCTGAATATGACGGTAGAAGAAGCAATGGGTTTCTTTGCCAATGTGCCTTCGATTTACAACAAAATGAAGACGCTCAATGAAGTTGGATTGGGCTATATGCGTCTCGGTCAACCAGCCACCACCCTTTCTGGAGGTGAGGCGCAGCGCGTTAAGCTGGCAACGGAACTTTCGCGACGAGCAACTGGCCGTACGATGTATATCCTGGATGAGCCAACGACTGGATTACACTTTGCCGATGTGGATCGATTGCTCCAGGTTTTACAGCGTCTCGTCGATAACGGTAACTCGATTGTAGTGATTGAACATAACATGGAGGTAATTAAGAGCGCAGACTGGATTATCGACCTGGGGCCAGCAGGTGGAGACGATGGCGGTGAAGTCATCGCTCAAGGCACACCAGAAGAGGTTGCAGAGAACGAACAGTCATTTACCGGTTACTTTCTGCGCCGCATGTTCAATGAGGAAACCGCGCATGCAATTGCTCATCATACGGAGAATCAGGTCGTGATTGGCCAGGGCTTGAGTTGATGAACTTCGAGCCCTGCTGCGTTATAGCTTCGGCTTTCTCATCGCTGTCGCTTCTCTCCTTTGCATCTCCATTCGGCGGCGTCTCAGGGCCACCTAAATTGATACGCACTCCCCTTTGACGCTGCCGATAGTCCATCCATATAATCAACCCGACCATTGTCAGCACAACCAGCCCGAGGCCGATAAACTTGAAAAAATGGGCATAATGTTGTATTCCCGAGAGCGTCACAGCCAACAATCCGAAAATCAGTGCCAGTCCGTACATGACATAACAGATTTGCTTGACGCTCAAACCAGTGGCCATTAGACGGTGGTGCAAATGTGTCTTGTCATAGTGAAGGGGAGATTGGCGTCGCCGGATGCGGTTCATGATCACAACAGCAACATCAATAATAGGCACACCAAGTACCATCAGCGCTAGCGCTAACTTCGCCCCGCCCATAACCGAAAGTACGGCCAGCCCCAGACCTAAAAACATTGAACCACTATCACCCATGAAAATCTTCGCGGGATTCCAGTTGTGAGGAAGAAAACCGAGAACTGCCCCGGTGAAGATAGCAGCAAGAATTGCAATACTCTGTTGCTGCAATATAAAACTAATGATCGTGATAAAAAGGCCGGCAATTCCTACAACGCCCGTTGCCAAACCATCCATTCCATCGATCCAGTTCACCGTATTCATCATACCAGCAGCCCAGAACCAGGTGAGTAAGACAGCAGGGATGGCTGCCAAACTTATGCCTGGTTGGGCAGCAGGTGAAGCCGGGTGAATGAGCAGAAAAAACGTGGGTTGCTGATACCATGGCAAGTTAGGATTCATTATCTCTCTACCAAAGGGGTTATTGAAGGTAAACAGCAGTATCCCATGGAAGACCCCATCCCAGGGTCCGAGAATAATCAGCACGGCGATGGTTTGCGCCAGGATCTTTGGCAGTGGTTTTAGTCCCACAATATCATCGTAGGCATTGACAATCACCAGGAACAAAGAAGCAGCCATGAGTAACCAGTAAATAATGACTTCGTTACTCGAACCGGGTTTGTAGAAAAGGAATGAGGCAAGCGCAAAAGCCACAAACATTGCTACACCACCCAGGCGAGGCACGGCTTTTGTATGTACCCTTCGTGCCGCCGGTTGGTCAAGCCAGCCTAGCTTATAGCACAATGCTCTCACCGCAAAAGTCAGCAGGTAAGCGAATAGAAATGCAGCTACTCCACCAATCAATAGCGTTATTATATCTGGGATGCCGGGTGGGACGAGTAACAACCTATGCAAGGAGAAGATATCTGCTAGAACCATAAAAAACGCTCCTGCCTACCCCCCTGAGGATATGATCTTTCACCACCTGCACATCTGGGTGATTAACGCTGCTATACACCCTCGTACCGTAGTTCGATTATATGCTTCCGTTCAAGAAAACGCAAACAAATAGTATGTTTATCTCAAGCAGCTACCACCCACCTGACTTATGGATTTCCTCCTTCATTCACAATACCACCTTTAACAAACGATCCCACCCGGCAAAGTCTTTTTCAAATGTCACGGACGCCTGCGGCCAGAGATTACTGAGCAAATGAACAAGCCTTTCACGCTGTTGATAGCCAATTTCCAACAACAAAACCGCATGTTCCTTCAGCTTCCCTGATTGTTGCGCTTCCTTGAAGAAGCGTTCTAACAGGTCTAACCCCTGTGTACCACTGAAAAGGGCAAGATGCGGTTCATAGTCAAGCACATCCCGAGCCAGTATCTCCATCTCGTCGGTGCCCACATAAGGCAGGTTAGCAGTGATAATATCAAGAGGTTCGGGCAAGGCTGAGAGGAGGTCACTATGAACTAATCGAACGCGCTGTTCAACAGAGTGACGCTGACAATTAATGCGAGCAACTTCAAGGGCTTCGGAGGAAATATCACTGGCGTAGAGATAGGGCAGTTCTGGTACCTGTACAGCAATAGTTATGGGAATGATACCAGAACCGGTACCAATATCAGCCAAAACAGGTGTTTGTCCGGTAGCAAGCAAAGCGCGGACTATCTTTATAGCTGCTTCAACCAGTAATTCTGTCTCCGGCCGTGGAATGAGAACCCGTTTATCAATATAGAAATCAAGGCCGTAAAACTCTTTGTGCCCTACAAGGTAGGCAACTGGTTCACCATGTTTCCGGCGCTCAAGCAACTGGTGATATTGCCGTTCTTGTTCAGCAGTAAGAGGTTCTCCTGAAGACGCGATTAGCGTAGCCCGGTCTACCTGTAACACATGTCCTAACAGGACCTGGGCATCGAGCCTTGGGACGGGTTGTCCTGCCTCTATCAAAGCGGATGTACCTAGTTCCAAGGCTTCAATAACAGTTGTCATACAATATACTGTTCCCTGTTCCTGGAGTCACAAAGGTTGACGACCAGCGAAGCCCGCCTCAAGATCGTGCCAGAAATTGATACGCTCTTCACCAAGATACCAGCAGAGATAGATTTCACGACCACTACGCAGGCTGAGAAAATCGATCAGACCTCGCTCGGGGTCTTTCAAGACGCAGCCGAAACCGGTCAGTTCATCAAGCAGCTTACGCAGCGTTTGTGCCTGCTGAGATAGCTCTCTCTGAAGGTTCACGATGCGGTCTTGCAGGTGATAGCCATTGCCAGCCGCCTGCATACGCAGGGCGTCAAGTTCCTCCTGGGTTTGCAGGACGGACTCATACTTAACCTGTATCTCGCGCAGTACAACGGAGATCTGTGGCAATAGGGCCTCAGCCTCTTCACGAGTGAAGTAATGTGCCATGATACATTGCCCCTCAAGCAAGATTAATGTTTTGGCGTTGGGCTTGGTGTAGGTGACTTGTTTAGTGTTCCAGTCGGAATTGTTGTCGGTGTCTGTGTACCTCCAAGATTAATAGTAAGGTCATCAAAAGTCTTGAAGTTTACTACTGTGCCTCCTGTCATATAATCACCTTTGATTGTATCACCGGGCTGTACAAGTGGAAGCTTAGGCGAAAGAGACAGGTTGGCGGTGAAGATGGTATTTTGCCCACTGATCTGGATGTAATAAATGGTGTTGCTACCCTGCTGCACGGATGATATACGCAACACTTTACCAAGCACTGTCTGAGTCGTTCCCCCACTGGGCGTATTCCCTCCATTCCCTTGCTGTGTGAGCCATTGCTGATAGTCCTGCAAGGCCTGAGGAAGTGATGCTTCATATTGTACATTACTACCGTTCAGGTTTCTGGCATCTACTACCCCGACTGATTGGAAGCCTCCATTGCCCGAACTTTGTACGTAGATGGCGATCCAGGTCGGGACCCCGTAAATCTGGTAGAGTTGAACGCTGGCCACGTTGTAATTGCGAATATTCTTGCTATTAGACTGAAAAGTACTCTGTACGTTACTCCCGATACCCAATCCGGCCAGCGGATAGAAATGTGCTTCATTTTTATGAGTATCAAAAAGGAAGATACCCGTACTTGACTGGTCATTGGTCGAGGAAGAGGTCATGGGGATGAGCCATACAGGCTGGTCGACATTATTATAGAGCAATTCTGGATCATTCGCTGGAGTCTGCTGCCCCATACCGGAGGGGTTAAACCAGGGAGCGGCATGATAAAGTCCCCACCATGTGAGGTAGTCGGTCACAGTTTGAGCAGGCATTACACGGTCTACCCAGGTTGGCACATTCTGTGGTTGATACTTCTTGATCTCGCCTGTGTGTGCATTTACTATGAGCACCTCCGAGAGTACGTCGCCTATGTAACCGCGGCTCGGCTGCATGAGCGATATGGTCCAATAGGGATGAAAAGAATCGTCAAGTTCCAGGGTTGGGTCAACCAATTTTCCATAGGTATAGCCATTGAGGTAGACATGACGTAACAGATCCTGGTTGAGGAGCGCACCGGGCAGGAAGGCAAGAGCAGCACTTGCTTCGGTATGTAAGACTGGCACTTGTTCAGGGTTTTCCGCGTCTACTACTACGAAACCCGGCGTCGTCGGGCTGTTCAAATTGGCAAAAACGTTATTATACGACAACGGCCCAACATAATAGAGATGATGGTTGATAGATTGCAACGTATAGCTATCCGGATCGATGCTATATGTTGAGCCAAGGTTCTGCCCGTTAGAGCCAAGTACCTGCTGGCCTTTGTAAATCGCAATGCTCTTGCTGACCAGTACAATATGATTTTGATCGGTTGGTGGCAACTTAGGAGAGGATTCGGTGCGCACCTGAGGTATAGCGGCAAGGGCTTTGGCGTTACTGTCAAACCAGGTGGTGAAGACGACGATCAAACCGCTGACAACGATACCAATGACAGCCGCGACCACCAAACCAAAGATTCCTGCCGCGATAGTTCCCCGGGAGGCGCTCGTAGGCAATTTGGTGGGACTATTCTGTGACGAACGAGAACGCCCCTGGCTTACAGCCGAGGCATCTTCCAGCGCATTGAGGGCTGGGCGAGCGAATGCAAAGAGATTCGCTATGCTGCTAATGACAAGCGGCCACAATAACCACTGCCAGCCCCAAAACGGACCCGTCAGGGCGGGCTCTGAGAAGTAAAGAATGAGCAAGCACAAAATGTAGTTCAGGACAAAGTACGCGGCGAACCACCTGGAAAATTTTTGCCCATCAAATGCCTCGCGGCGACCAAAACCAAGACGGCCGATCGTCAGGATAGCCATGACAATAAGCGTACCAATGAGTGCAAGCAGGAAAATGATCATTTCAGCCTCGCTTTTTTTATTGCAGGTAGTGTGGCCTCTCATCAACCGATGTCGTTTTGTAATATGACATCCAAAGGAGCCACACGCCACGTATAGATTGCGTATGGAATAAACCGACGCTATTGTAGCGTTCTTTTTGGCAGGTGCGCAACTGGTTTATCCTCTGTAATAGAGTATACACCTCCACTTCAATGGTTCACCTTTGGACTACGAGGAGAGATTTGTAACACTTTACGGTTTTACAAGTCTATATTGTATTATCTTCTCCCGAACGTCTATTGGAGGCGTTTTTCTTAAGAAGAGTTCGGTAGTAGTACACCTTTGATAGATAATGATAGAGATATATCTCAAGGAGCATTTGACCCATGCAATGGTTTGGTAAAAAATCTGCGCAGCGAGCGCTAGATGAAAAAAGGCCCGATGGCAAAGATCGTCTTCCACCAGGACAATACTTGACGAAAAAGTGGCCGGTGTTAAGCTATGAGCGTACACCTCAACAACTCCCCCCGGATTGGAAACTGAAAGTAACCGGGAAAGTCGAGCATCCTCTTGAGTTGACGTGGGAGGAATTCCTCGCTCTGCCACGCACCACCTTTACGGCCGATATCCACTGTGTGACGACATGGAGTCGCTACGATAATACCTGGGAGGGTGTGCATATCCGCGAGATTTTAAGGCGCGCCAAACCGTTGCCGAGTGCAAAATTTGTGACGGCGCACTCCTGGACGGGCTATACGACGAATCTCCCTCTTGCTGACCTTGATGACGATGATGTGA
>WNGK01001387.1_pt1 | contig 61085 bp, 31 predicted proteins | sample 5400601 | NCBI WGS metagenome assembly WNGK01 (sample SAMN13153376, study PRJNA577476) | soil metagenome | isolation source: 60 cm soil or saprolite under Garry oak tree replicate 1 | place: USA:California | collected 2016-06-15
TTGTAGACAAATTGGTTATCAGTTTGGTAGCGATTAATCGGGAACGATCCTGCATTGCCGATGATCGACTGGACCAGAGTGCTGGGGAAGCGAACAATAGGGGTAGTGTCACCCGCTTTGATGCCAACCAGTGTCGTGCGCAGTCCCAAACCGTAACGGAACTCGCCCACGGTGCGTGCCGAAAAAAGATGCGTCCAGGTCATGCCTAGATTCTGCTGCTTGTTGTTCTGTTTGGTCGCCTCGCCGACTATGATGTCCTGGTTATCGAAGATCTGCCGCGTGTATTGCCAACGAGCCGAAACGTTATCGGATTCCCGAGGATTCCAATCAAGCCGGCCAGAGTAATCGTCTAACGGACGGTCGAATCCGACCTGTCCAACGTAAGTACGGTTGCTTGTAGATGGTTGGTTTGGAACCAGATCTGCCGGAAAGCGGTCAATGATCGATTTGATGAAGGCGCGATTGGCAGGCGTGTCGTTCGCGGGCACCTTCTTAAAGAGCAAGCTTCCATCACGTTCCGCCGGCAGAAGGATATCCCGCCTATAGCTGAGAGCGCCACTTTCCCGTTTTTGGTCAAAGCTGACGAACATGAACAGATGGTTCTTAATAATGGGAAAGCCAGCCGTAAAACCGTACTGGTTGCGGCGGTTCACCGGTTTCGGAATGATCACTCCATTTGCATCCGTCTTGGGCGAAAAGTAACTCCTGGCGTTAAGGAAACTGTCATTATGAAATAGATAGGCATCACCACGCAGTCTGTTCGTGCCCGATTTGGTTTGGACCAGAACTACTGCTCCGTAGCCACGGCCAAATTCAGAGCTGAAATTATTGGTGATGACCTGAAACTCCTTGATAGTCGAAAGGGCTGCACCTTGGCGGTTCTGATTTTCTGAGGAGTCGTCGTTGTTTACCCCATTAATCTGAAACGTCGCACCGCGCGTTCCCGTGCCATTGAAATTGATTGACGAGCCGGAGGAACTCGTGGGGTTATTCTGTCCTGACGTTGGATTCTCCTGAAAACCCGTAAAAGTCTCGGCGAGTGTGAGGAAGCTGCCAGGATTGAATGTCGGTTTGTCGAGAATCTCTTGAGTGTTCAGCGTGCCTTTGATCTCAGCATTCGTGGTATTGATGGGCGTTGCTTCAGATGTGACGACCACCGACTCAGTCACCCCTGTAGGATTGAGCGTGATATCGATCACTCGTGTCTGATTCAGATTTATTTCTATGTTCTCTTTAGCAACTTTCGAGAATCCCTTTTGTGAGACGGTCACGTTGTAACGACCAGGCGGCAGGAACGAAGCTACGTAGAATCCGTTACTGTTCGTGGTCAATGTTCGCTCTTGTCCCGTGTCGACGTTGTGAATGCTAACCTCGGCGTTTGGGATAACCGCGCCATTCATATCGCTGACAGTACCTTGCAACGTGCCGGTAACCGTTTGCGCGGTCACCGGACCTGAACACAACAGTGTCAGTGTTGCACCAGCACAGAACAAGATTGCAACTGCATGTGCACGAGTGTTCTTCGATATCATGTTGTCCTCCTATTTAGACAGCCAGCTGGACGTGCCACGCAGCAAGGTGACAAGGTCCGCGTCCACAACGGTGCGGCCAATGCGGTTCCCCTTATTGGGAAAAATGTTCAAAAGAACTGTTGGACTGCTAAAGGCCTCGCCGATTTTTGCGGGAACCACTAATTCTATTAGGGATAGAGCTACAATAAAAACTAAAAGAATTTATCCTATCGATAAGTCATCTTGATAAAGCAGAGGCTTTGTTTGCTGGGAGCGCGGACGTCCCGTCCGCTTTGAGCGCTCGTACTGGTCACTTGGATGCGGGCGATGCGGCCGTTTTCGATGAGGAGGCTTGCGTCTTCAACAATTCGATCCGGCAGGACGAGGCGGACATTTCGAAATAACACGACATTTGCGGAAGCCTGATTCACTGCTTGCCGTTGCGCCCATCGCTTATCTGGCGTTCGACGACGTTGATAAGAGCGTTCAATCGGCCATCGGTCGCGCGAGTGGTTTCCCCCAGAGCACCAATCTCGCGGCTGAGAGCGGCAATATCGCGGCTGACGGAGCTGATTTGATGGCCTAGCGCATCTATTTCGCGCTCGTGGATTTGGGCAATTGATAGTAGGGCCTGGATGCCTTCTGTATTGCGAGTTTGAGCTTCCGTCAGGGCGTCGATTTTTGCAGTCGTCTGCGCTTGCTGTTCGACGATGAAATCCATTGCTCGTTGCATTTCCTCGTTCGTCATGAACAACTCTTCCTCCGATTAGTCACTCGAGTCAGCAGCGCACGAATGCGTTTTTCTGTTTCCTTCCATCTCTCGTCAGAACATGCATGCGGCGATGACATCGAAGGGCGTCTGTTACTTAATTGCTGAAGCTTTGCGTCAGTTCGGACATTCATTTCGCGAATAAAGTCCATCATCCGTTGCAATTCTTCACCAGTCATAAGTTGTGTCTGCTCCTATCGAGACCGCATCTGTTAACCGGCACCATTGTAACATCTGGGCCACGAGTTTCGACACGAAACGCAGAACTGAAATGCGAATGCTCGCGGCAAATGTCGCGGGCATTCGGTTGATCGCGAGGGATAGAATGTCCAATCTAAAAGCTTAACTTCGCCCCGAGCTGGACCGTGCGCGGATCGCGGACAGTTGTAACAGCACCAAACGTGCTTGCGGTGTTAGCAGTGCCAAGAGCTCTAGTGTCCTGTCTCTAAAGTGCGCTGACAAAATCCCGGGGCGCTAGCCCGACCGTGAGGGAGGGCTCAGTTGCTGCCGCAACTAAAGGCTGAGCCCTCCTTAACAGTCGGGCTAGTGCACCAATGATTGATCCGGTATGGAAACAGAGTCGGCAACCACGCCCTGACACCATTGCGCGCCAGAAACTCTACCACGCGACTCAAATCGTCAGCGCTTGCTGCCATCGTGTCCACTCCGATGATTTCATGAATGTGAATGTCGATGAAGCCGGGAAAAAGCGTAAGGCCATTGAGATCGATTATCGAATCAGCTTTGATGGATTGATCTACAGGAGACTCAAAAATGCGTGTGATGCGACCATCTTCAATCAGCAGGCTGCCGGAGTCAGCAATTCCCTGCGGTAAGACAAGAAGGGCCATTTCGTAGCAGCAAAGTAGATGAGCGGGCGTCTTTCACTATTGTTTATTTGTCGAATCGTGTGTGGCGGCATTGTAGCATCTGATTGAGGAGATAGTTGGATTGCTCGGTATTGAAAATGCGAATGCCCGCAACGTTTCCGCCGCGGGCATCCGGTTACGTGAGACGAATCAGACGGGTCGCTAGAAGATAAGCTTTATGCCCAGTTGAATATTGCGCGGATCACGCACTGCGAAGACTTGCCCGAAAGTCGCGGACGTAATGCTGATTTTGCTGGTGCTGGAAAGGTTTCTAAAATTCGTGTGGTTGAAGACATTAAAAGCCTCGGCACGAAGTTGCAGACGGGCCCTTTCACCAAAATGAATGTTCTTAAATAGCGAGAAGTCAACTCGCTTTGTCGGCGGTCCATTAATAATGCCGCGGCCAGCATTACCGACTACATTCGCGACAGGAGGAGCTGTTGGATTGGGTTGCAAGCAGGCAGTGTTGAACCATTGTTCGAATGTATGCGGTGCACCTGAATTGGGATCGCACAACACGTTCGGTCGATTGCCCGCAACTAAAGCCGGTATGTTTCCCAGGCCCGCTGCATCAAAATTCGTCGTGGGCGTAAACCCCAGCCCCGATTGCAACGTTACGAGGCCGGAGATTTCCCATCCGCCCAAAACGTTCCCCGTCAGATCATGCCGTTTGTTAAAGAACGGCAGATCATAGATGTAATTCGCCGTAAAGACGTGCCGCCGGTCAAGCGTTGCTCTGCCGCGATCCCCCCGGATGTTATATGAATTTTCAGGAGCATCGCTGCGGTCGCTGATATTATCTGTAAGATTCTTTGACCACGTGTAGGCAATGTTGACTTGCGATGCGCCGGTAAAGCGACGTTGCCCGAGCACCTGGAGACTGTTGTAGTTAGAATTGAACTGCGGCGTGATCATGTTGATTGATCGATAGCCGAGGTAAGGCCGGATTTGGTCGAGAATATTCGACGATACCCCACCTATTGTGCTGCTGCCAAAATACGTTCCCGAGGCTTGGCAGGCAACGAGAGTTGCGCCCGGTGTTTGCAGAGTATTGCTGCCCGTGGCGCAGAGTGAGTTAAGAGCTTTTCCAGGGGGTAAATCATCCAGCTCGTAGGAGCCAATCAGATGAGTTCCCTTCGAGCCGAAATAACCGACACTCAGCAAAGTTTTGCTTCCTAACTGGTGTTGGACTTCGAAAGACCAATGCTGCATGTAGGGGTCTTTCCAATTCGGTTGCAGGGCACGCACGCTCAACGCTGTTAACGAAGCGCCTGCGGCTACCGTTACTCCGCTTGGGACAGGCTGATCGAGACGCGGTGTGGTTGCGACGGTTCCCGTTCCCCCGGAAATCGCGCTCACGCTGAATGTTTCCTGATAGGGTGGATTCTGCCCGATGTTTTGTTCGTACGTCCCGTTCAGGACCTGATCGTAGTAGATGCCGTAGCCTGTGCGAATGGAAGTTGTACCTTTGCCAAATGGATCCCACGCGATGCCAAAGCGCGGACCAAAATCACGTTTGGGAGCTTTCACCACATATTTTCCATAGGGCGAGACTGCGGGGACGCAACCATTGGCGGCAGTTTGGACGTTTTGGGAATTCACAATCAGGCCGTTGCAGAAATTCCCAGTGCCAACAACCCGGTTGCCGGCTCCGGTAACTTGCGGAGCCGTCGCCGGGTTGAAGACCGAAGGATCGAAATTGGACAGCCGGCCGTTCTTATCGTAGGGAGCCCCAAAATAGGAATAACGTACGCCGTAGTAAATTGTTAAATTCTTTCGGAAGCGCCACTCGTCCTGCGCGTAAGGTTCGATGGCAATCTGGCGCATGTCCGCCGTGTAGTCGAAACGGGCCTGGGTAAAGCTGACGTTATTGCCGAGTAAGAAGTTTGCAAAGGCCTGAAAGTTGGCGTATCGCGCCTTCAGCGTGGCATTTGTTTCGGCTGAGGCCGCCGGTGACAGCACGTTAGTCTGGACAACACTGCTCGGGATTGTGTTCAAGAATCCGCTGAAAACGCCCTGATTACTTCCCGCCAGAGCATTCTCATTCTTCCGGTAGTACGAGTACTGGCCGCCGAACTTCATAGTATGGTTTCCACTGGTCCACGTCAGGTCACCGGCAAAGTTGTGTTTGTAAGAGAAGTTATCGTAAGGCCCAAACTCCGTCAGAGTGCTAAAACCATTCCCAGAGATATTGGGAACCACGTCTTTCGTGTTTGGATACGCGAGAGGCGGAGTTATTGGCGAGTTGTTTAATGCCAACGTGCCGATGTCATGGCTTAGAATTGCGCCATAACCGTAGTTCCACCTGCCAACGACTACTACCTTTGGACTCATAACGTAAGTCGCCTGAAATGTGTGCGTCCGTCCCGGCGAATCAGTCGCACTTGTCGAAACACCGGGCAGGTTTGAACCGGACGAGAACAACGAGTTCACGTCAATCGTCGGAATCTTGTCGTGCTCATACCGATAGTAAACCGAAAACTTATCAGAGAATTGGTGATCGATTCTGAAAATTTCCTGACGGAAATCGGCGACATTAATTGCCGGATAAGTGAGTGCGCGAGTAACAGGATCAGTTGGAGGAGGCAGCTTGTTGTAGATGAAATTCAGATACTGTTGAGCTACAGGATTGATCGTGGCCTTGGATGAAAGTGGCGTCCCGGCCGGAAGTACGTTCAAACAACTCGCTGTTGTTGCTGTTGGAACATTCGCACTCAAACAAATGTCGATCGGGAAAATACCCTGGCGCATGTTCAAGTCTGGCACCGTTCCATTCAATGTTGGATAACGACGATCCTTACGTTGCTCCTCGGAAAAGAAGAAGTAAGTTCGGGAGAGTTTTTTCGTCATCCTCCCGCCCTCGCCGAAACGAGGAACGTAAATGGGGCCGCCGATTGTGCCGCCATAATTGTTATACCGGAATGGCGCACGCTTAACTTTACCGTTTGAGTCGCGGCCAAACGGTGCTGCTGTACTGCGGTTTGAGATGAAATCGTTTGCATTCAATCTTTCGTTGCGCACGAATTCAAAGAGGGAACCATGAAACTTTTCTCCACCACCACGAGTGACCACGTTTATTTGACCGCCGCCGCTGCGTCCCGATTCTGCGGCGAATAGACTACGTTGCACTTTGAATTCGGCGATCGAATCGACACTTGGGTACGCTTGAATAGTTATATTCGAACCGCGGTCAGTCACATCCGCCCCATCGACCGTGTACGTGTTTTGAGCGCTACGGGCACCGTTTACTGCAATATTCATGATGTTGGCTTGCCCGGCGGGGTTGGTCGTTCCCACATATACTTGATCGGCCAGATCGTTGGAAACACCCGGCGCGAGGGTGATTAGCTGAACCCAATTCCGATTATTCAAAGAGAGTTCACGCGCCTGATCCCCGTTGATTACCGTGGCCACCGTGGGTGTGGCCAACTCAACCGCCACTGGATTTGCTTCCACCGTAACAACCTCGGCCACATTGCCTACTTCCAAAGTCACGTCCAACGTTCTACGATGGCCGACGTCGACCTGAACCTTGCTCTCAATGTGCTTCTTAAAATTTGGCGCTTCGACAGTAACGTCGTATGTAGCTACCGGCAGGTCGCGTACCGTGTATCCGCCATCGTCGTTCGTCTGAACTGTGCGCACGACAAGTTTCTTTTCGCTGTCGGTTACCGTAACAGTTGCGCCCGCCACGGCCGCACCGTTTGGGTCCTTTACCGAGCCGACGATCGAACCGGTAATTTCCTGCGCGACTGCGATGGTGCTGAATGCAAGCAAGAGAGCGAGCATTCCAAACAGAACACGACTAAGCTGAAAGTGATTTTTCATGACGGGGTCCTCTTTATTGGAAAGAATTTTCAAAACAATAGTTGGACAATTAACGGCCTTACCATTACGGGAAGGCCGTCATTCTATTCGGAGAAGTGTCACAAGCAAAGCTAAAAGAACTTATCACATCAATAAACGGGGGTGATAAGTACGATGACTGCCATGATTCGAATGCGTAGTGTCCGTCTTGCTCATGCAACTGTAAGTTCAGAATAATGGATCAATCTTCCATAATTTCGTAGACGAATCCCCCTTACGCTACTTATGGTTTAGCGCCACGAGTAACGCTTGGATCCTGACTGAGACCTGAAATGCAATTGTACAAAGGCTTATTGCGTTTGACGCCGCGGAGAGAGCCAAAGGCTTGGACGATCGATAGCGGCGGCAATACAATTGCGTGCAATTTGTGTGCAACGCCGAGTCAGTCGTATGTTTTCGAATCGCAGATGGGACGTATGAGTCCCAGCGTTCTAACCAGGCATAGATTGGCAAGGTCTTAGGAGTCCGACAGCAAAAAAAATCAGGAGCTTTCCGGTACCGACTTTTGCACTGAAGAAGTCAGGTTGGCATTACTGTTCTTAATGATATGCAAAAACTTGGAGATAACGACAAGAATCGGGAAAAATAAGTATTGACGCTGAAAGGTTTCGCTATATACTGTCGGCCCATAGCTGGTTAGTCGTGATTATCTGAGGCTCCATTTCGGGAGCGTTGAACTATTTAACTCGCCGTAGTTTTAAGGAAGTGGCAATCACTCGCCATTGGTTTTCACTTCGTTGCCAGGAAGCTGACGCTCGGTAAAGCCGTGCCGAGTGTGAGGTCCCTGGCTCGACTTCTATCACAGGAGGATCTCGTCAATGAAAAGACTGTCTTTCTTTTTGGGGCTGGTCGTTTGCATGATCCTGTTCCTTGCCGCCAGCGCTACCTCAGGTTTCGCTCAGGGAGAAACAGGTAGTGTCACTGGAGTTGTAACGGACCTGCAAGGAGCTACTGTCGCGGGTGCTGATGTCACTCTGACTGACATTGCAAGGAAGAGCCCGCGATCTACAACCACAAACGATTCGGGCCGCTACCACTTTGCAAGTGTTCAGCCTGGCCTCTACGACCTTACGATTAGTAAGTCGGGGTTCAAGGTACATAAGGCTACGTCGCAGAAAGTCTCGGTCGGCTCGGTAACGACACTAGACGTTCAGTTGGAGGTCGGGTCGCTTTCTGAGACAGTTGTGGTGACTTCAACCGCCGCGGGCACAGAGTTGCAAACTGCGAATGCGACCGTCGGAACGACCATCAGCCTAAAGGAACTCGAACTACTACCGAATCTGGGCCGCGATGCCAGCACTCTGATGGCCCTTCAGCCGGGAGTGACGCCAGCCGGTCAGGTTGCAGGCGCGGTCGGGGATCAGAACAGCTTTACCATAGATGGCGGTCAAAATACCGACGATATGTCTGGAGACACCGTCGGCTACATCGTGAACTTTACAGGAACCGCGGGTGGTCAGACTAACGGCATGGCCTCCGGCGTTGTACCGACCCCGATCGAGAGTGTTGAGGAGTTCAGAGTCAACACTTTCGGCCAAACCGCGGACTTCAATAGTTCGATTGGCGCACAGGTCCAAATGGTAACCAAACGCGGCTCGGATCAATGGCATGGCTCCGGATATGGCTATTATTGGACGCCGAATATTCTGGGAGCTAATTCGTGGAAAGCCAACCACACCACGTTTACGAAGGGTAACCCACCTACTCCGCGACCGTGTGCTGCGGGAACAACATTACACAAGGGCGACAACAACTGCATCATGCCCTACACGCCAATCATTCCGAATCAACGCAAACGGTTTGGTTTTACCGTGGGTGGCCCGATGATTCCGTTCAACTTCCTCGGTGGCAAGACGTATGTGTTCGCGAACTACGAGGGCTTTCGTTATGGCGGCGTTCAGACCTTCGAACGTGCCTACCCAACGAGCGCGATGCGCGCCGGCGTGATTCAAATTCAGAACACCACGAGTACTGCGATCCCCGGCGTAGAGAATGGCGTGGCAGTTTCTTACGGCAAGGGAGCCTATGTTCCGTATAACCTCAATCCTTTTCCGGTCTCGGTAACAATAGGGAATCCGAGTTCCAGTGCTTCACCTCTGCGGACGGTGATATTGCCGGCCTGCCTGAGAACGGGCGGCTTTTGCGATCCGCGCGCCAATGGGGCCAACGCGACGCCCAATCCTCTAATAACACAGCTCTGGAACACGATCCCCCTGCCTAACGATCCGTTGTCCGGCGGCGATCAATTCAATACGCAGGGTTTTCTCTCGACCATTAGATTGCCGTTGACCTCAAATGTTTACGTTGGGCGCATTGATCACGACTTCAACTCGAAAGAACGCTTTTTTGTTTCCTTTCGCGCTCAGCATCTGATCAATACCACCAATAATCAGGTTGACGTCGGCGGCCTACTGCCCGGCACAACCCGCGGGCAGTATCAATCCACGGCTCCGCGTGTACAGACACCGGAACTTCTAGTGTTCGGACTCACCAGCACTTTAAGTCCGACCCTCACCAACGACCTCCGTCTAAGCTATCTTTGGAACTGGTGGCAATGGGGCACTGCTAATGATCCGCCACAGTTCTCGAGTCTCGGTGGGGCTCTCGAAATCGCCGCCGCCGGCACTGACGGCACGGCGGAAAGCACTGCTGCGCTCATTCCATATAACGTAAACAACCAAAGCACGCGGCAGCGATTTTGGGACGGACAGGACAAGACGATTCGAGACGATCTGACCTGGGTCAAAGGAAATCACCTGTTCCAGTTTGGCGGGCTCTATCAGCATAATTTCGACTGGCACTCGCGGACGGACAATGGCAGCACGATCAACAACCAAATTGTCTACCAAGTCGCGTTCAACAAGATTAACTTCGGGGCTTTCTTTCCCACCACTCTAGGAACCGACTCAACGATGCAGGCCAATTACTCGAACCTCGCCACGTCGGTGCTGGGTTTGGTTGGCTTGACACAAGTGATCTACACGCGCACTGGCAGTACCCTGGCCATACAGCCGATAGGTACGCCCGCGCAGGAGCGGAGCGTCATCAAGACTTACAACGCGTATTTCAGCGATACATGGCGCATGAAGCCGACGCTGACTTTGAGCTATGGCCTCGGCTACACGGTCGAGACTCCACCCGTCGAACAAAATGGAGCACAGGTCGAGCTAGTCGATCAGAGTGGTGCTCTGGTTCACACGAACACCTTCTTAGCGGCTCGGAAAGCTGCTGCTCTGGCCGGACAGGCTTATGCTCCCATCCTTGGCTTTGAAACCACCCAGAACCTACATATCAAGTATCCATACAATCCTTTCTATGGCGGCATTAGTCCTCGCTTCTCGATTGCATGGAATCCTCAATTCAAGTCGGGTCTTCTTCACAAACTTGCGGGAGGCGGTGATACAGTGATCCGCGCCGGATATGGCCGCATCTATGGCCGGTTGAATGGAGTCAATCTGGTTCTGGTTCCGCTGCTTGGCCCAGGGCTGTTGCAACCTGTAACTTGCGATGCTCCACTGGCAGCCGGAACATGTGGTAGCAGTGTGGATGTAAACTCCGTGTTTCGCATCGGGCTAAACGGCAATACCGCTCCGCTGCCAGGGCCATCAGCCACATTGCCGCAACCATTCTTTCCCGGTATTGCGGGACAGCCGGTAGCCGGAGACTCGACAGTTCTTGATCCGGATTACAGACCCGAATCGACCGACAACATTGACTTCACCATCCAGCGCAGTTTTGGAAGGAAGATGTCGATGGAGGTTGGTTACATCGGCAGAAGAATACGACACGAGTTCGAGGAGATTGATCTGGATGCCGTACCCTACATGATGACGAAGGGAGGCCAAACATTCGCCGATGCTTATGCGAACGTTTGGCGAGCCCTCTGCGCTCCTGGCAATGGCGGCGCGTGCACAACACTCGCAGCAACACCGACCTCGGGTATTCCCGCGTTAGTTTCGACAATTCCAGCACAGCCTTTCTTTGAGGCTGTGTTGAGCGGGAGCCCAGCCTACTGTGCTGGCTTCGCCAATTGTACCCAGGCGTTGCTCAATCAATCCGGCGTACGTTCGTTTATTAGCGGGGTACGCGTTTCCGATTTCTGGGCCTACCTCAACACCGCTGGGAACGCTCGTAATTGTACGAGTAGTAGTCCAGCTGGCTGTATTTCTGGCACGCTCGGTTCATGGCTCCTGGGTAAGACCATGCTCAGTGACCAGGCAACAGCAATCAACACAACTACTAGTCTTGGCTACGGAAACTACAACGCTGCGTTCTTCACGTTGAGATTGCGCGACTGGCACGGAGTCACGGCTGTCTCAAACTTTACCTTTGGCAAGGCTCTTGGTACGGGCGCCTTGACTCAACGCAGCAGCTCGAATACCTGGCTCGATATTTGGAACGCCAAAGCTAACTACGGACCAGCAACGTTCGATTACAAGTTTCTCTATAGCCTGGGCATCACGTATAGGCCCGACTTTTTCAAGAGCAGGAAGGGTCTTGTAGGCCAACTCCTGAACGGCTGGTCGGTTTCACCATTCGTTAGCGTGCGAAGCGGCTTACCGACCAGGATAAACTACAGCGGCCAGGGTGGCTGTTCGGCTGATTGCCAGGCGTTCGGCCAGGTGGGAAATTCTTCCAGCTCATCCAGCGCTTTCGAAGCGGCGATTCCGATTGGCAGCTATAACGTTCGCCCGTCAGCGCATCGTGGCGTTATTCCCACCACGGGACCAGGCAGCAACAACGCGGAAGGCATCAACATGTTTGCCGACCCAGCAGCTATCTTTAACCTGTTCCGAAGATGTGTGCTCGGCATCGATACGAGTTGCGGTGGTATCAACAATCTACGTGGCTTGAACCGATGGAATGTGGATGCGACGCTCGCTAAGGACATCAAGGTCACTGAGCGCGTGGGTCTGCAATTCACGATGCAATTCACTAACGTCTTCAACCATTTCCAACCAGGTGATCCGCGCGATGGCAGCGCGAATAATCTTAGGCTCACCAGCTCAACGAATTTTGGCAAGATCACTACGGCCGTATTTGACCCGCGGCAGGTGGAGTGGGGACTGCGACTTCACTTCTAAAGTCAAAGCAGACTAAACCACTAATTCTTAGGGGGCCGAACCTGTTCGGCCCCTTTTATTATCCAGCGAATAGTTGCTAAGGTCGTGAGCTGTTATCGGGCTGGGAAGAAGTGAATCAAGGGAATCGCATCTAAATGGAATGAAGACAGTAAAGGAGTCCGATTTAGTTAAAGTTAGGTGAATTCCGCCGACTGCCTATTTCTATCGCCAGCCGCAGGTGTAGATAGCCCCTTGCTCCTTGGCGATTTCGGCGAAGCGTTCTTCATAGTTCTTGGCATATTCTTCGACAGCTTGTTTAATCTTGCCAAATAGCCGGCAATGAAACTTTTCCTTGGCAACCCTGTCACGTAAAAAGAGCATAGCGTTTGCTTCGCCCCAGTATTCGCGATCCTCCCACAGCTCTACCGGGTTGCCGCCCATCTTTTGCGCCAATTCAACCAGACGTGGATCCTGAACATTGTGACCGTTACTCAAGAAGATCTTGTTGTATACCGGCACCAATTGAACTTGCATACTGTAAAGTTCCTGAGGAGTGCCGGATATTTTCATGACGTGCCCAAACTCATGCGCGATCTTTGCTGCTGCCAAAACACTGCCGCCGATCAACTTTCTTGATTCAAAAGGTTCAAGTGCGTTCATTACCGGATAGTAAACCGAGCTGGGGAAACCCTCGTCAACGCGGCTGCCTAAGGTGATGGCTGCCGCGACCAGTTCACCGGCTTCATTCCATTTGTACTTTCCGGAGCCTGCACCGTTGGGGTTCTTGCCACTGATACTAATTGTCAACACCAACCGTGGATGATGAGCATACATCTCCCATTGTGCTCGGCCGATATCCGTGGAAAGAAACTCATCTTTCCATTCCTGGTATCGCTTCTGGTATTTCTTATCTATGACTTCCCGTATGCCGGCGGTTTCGGATGGCGTAGTGACATGGCCTTTAGTCATATCATTTCGCACAGCACTCGTTCGCTGCTGTGCTTCGACAGAACCTAACCAAAGCAGTGAAGTAAGCGGCAGGAATAGGCCGAGCATTTTGGTCGTTTTCACAATCGGGTCCTCCTTATGGCTAGAACACTAAACTGAAAGCGAGGGTGGCAACCGCAACTTTGTAAACGATCTCCAGGGACAAGTCAATAAAAAGATTTGGGCGATAGATGATGTCCTAATATTGTGTTGCTATTTACCTCGCGGGGCGCTAGCCCGACCGTAAGGGAGGGCTCATTTCATGCGACTCGACTCTGAGCCCTCCCTGACGGTCGGGCTAATGCACCAGCAACACAACTTTAGGACATCACTCCCATTTGGGCGGAGTCTTGAATTACGTCGCTGAGCGCTTTCGTCTTGCAAGAGCCTTTCCGTTCATAAGCAGATCGCACAGTCCCTCGCGGGCACTCGAGCTGCGCCACATTGTGCCGTCGCTGTAGAGAAGACAGTGGATCGCGGCTCTCTCGATAAACTTTGGCTGATTTTTAGTGCGCGAATTGGACGCTTGGACAATTCGTGTCGGAGGCGAGCGTAATTGGCTTCGCAGCGTCGCGATCTTATCGGTGGAAATCTTCTCGTAGCTGAGGAACTCATGCTTGCCCAGTTCCCGGCTATCGTTCGGATCGAGAAACAAGTAATCCCAGGCGACTCCTTCGATCGTCTTAGTTCCGGAATTCTTGATTTTCATTGAGTACACATAAAAGACCGGCAATCGCCGGGGGGTCTCTGGAAAGGCGCTATCAGAGCTGGCGGCTGCACTACGTGCGGCGGTCGCTGTTCTCACGGCGTCCGCAGGATTGACGGGGGCTGTAGTTCTCGCTCCTGGATCGCTGAAGGTGCCGTTGGTGGAAATAATACCAGGATCGAAGTTGCGAGGAAGCCTGACCTGCTTTTCCCACCTTAGTTTTAAATTTCGATTTTCGAACCAGCAGAGTCCTGGCCTCCTTGTCCAGCCGAACTGACGCCTGCGATAAGGCAGACCAGAAACGCCCAAGCACTCGTCATTCGAACTGGGCGTCTCTTCGTCAAATCGCTAATCATGTGAGCTGCGGAGGTCGGACTCGATTGAATCGGTCCCGAACCAAACGTTAGTCAAGGAGTTCGGTCGCTTAATATACTCCCTTTGGGGAACAAAGACGACCCCCAATCTTTCTCTTTTCCCTCACAGTTCTCAGTCAAAAAAATACGCGCTCGCGATACCCGCAAGCGCGCTCTCATAGTTATCGAAAACAAACAGTCTAGAAGTTGAATTTCATCGCCAACTGCATTCTGCGCGAACTGCTCAAGAGGCTCGTGGCGATATTGCCGAAAGAGCTGCTTGTGATTGTGGCGACCGGGATGTCGAAGGAAGGATGGTTCGTCAAGTTCTGCGCTTCCATACGCACTTCAAGGTTCATTCTCTCGTTGAACTTAATTCTCTTGCCAAACGTCATGTCGAGTTCGAAGAAAGGCGGCCCGATGAAGAAGTTCCTGCCTGTGTTTCCGATAGAGCCTGGTGCGGGGACGGAGAACTGACCCGCCGTTAATGTGGTCGAGTTGAAGCTCTGGCCGATTTGACTGCGGTTGAAGTAGTAGAGTACTCCAGTGTTCTGGTCGCTCTGCAAGCGCCCCATGTGACGGCTGCATCCGTTACAATCGGCCGACGCGGGGGCGACGTTGCTGACTGTATTGACGTTCGAATAGACTGTGAACGGACGACCAGAAGACCAGTTGATGATGCCGCCCAACTCCCAACCGCCGATTATTCGGTCAAGCCACGGGCTGCTATTACCGCCAAAGCGTTGGCCTTTACCAAACGGCAGATCATAAACGAAGTAGCCCTGAAGCGCGTGCCTTCGATCAAAATCGGAGAGCGCGTAGTTCAGGCTGCGATTGCGCAGGTCGAACGGCGTGCTCGACGCAGATTGCACCGCGCCACGGCGGATCGTGCTCAAACTTGGATCGAACGAGCGCGTGTCCTTTGATTTCGCCAGTGTGTAGCTCAACTGGTAAGTCAGACCTTTGGTGAATCGCCTTTTCAAGATTACTTCCAATGCGTGGTAATGCGAGATGTCGTTGGTATCTATCACGTTCAGCGCGCCGGAAAACTGCGGGAATCGCTGGAAGAAGAAGGGACTGAAAGGCTGGCTGGTCGCAGGGTTGGTTGCTGACGTAAACGCAGGCAATGTTTGCCCCGAGTTGACACGTTGCGTGACATCAAGAGCTATCGAAGCCACGCCGCCCTGATACACAGTATTGGCAAACTGACGTACCAGGAACTGCGAGCCAGTTTCGGTTCCGCCCCGGCGTGTGTCGGTAGAATAAAGCGCGTTTATCAGCGCACTCGTGTTGGCTGGCACGGTGCAGCCCGTAAAAGACGGCGGAACGCAGGCCGGGTTGGCCAGCATCGCGGCTCTCAGGGCGTTGAATGCGCTGAGAAAGCCATTGTTGAAGATGTCAACCTGATTGATATCATAACCACCCAGAAGTCCGACGCCGCGATTTCCTATGTAATTGACTTCGACCACAGAGCGCCAGCGGACCTGGCGCTCGAAGCTCAAACCCCATTGGTAACTTTTGGGCGAGCGCAGACTGGGGTCGATGACGTGAATACTATTAGTTGAGAAAGGAACGGGCTGCGTAAGCTGCGTCGGTGTAACACCAGCCGGCGGCGCAATCGCTGGGATGCCTTGGCGCAAACGGCCGCCCGCAGCACCGAACGAAGTGTTGACGACGCCTAGCGTTTGCCCGGGTGCGGTCGGATAGATCGTGCTTGAGAAGAGGAAGGTAGCCATGCGGTCGTAGGCTATTCGATAATTTGCGCGAATAGAAGTCTTTCCAGTTCTGAATGGATCCCACGCGAGCCCCACGGCCGGACTAATGTTGGTCCAATCGTCGTCGAACAATTTTCCGGGCACCCATTGGACGGCGTTCGATGGCGTCGCGCCAAGGCGAATGGGGACGTTTGGCTTAAAGATAGTATTGCCGTTTCCTGCGTGCGGGGCCATCTTCGGTTCCCAACGCATCCCCAGGTCCACCGTCAAGTTGGGACGAAACTTCCACGTGTCCTGGAAGTAAAAGTCGTACTCGTTGTAGCGCGCGTCGAAGAAGTATCTCGTGCCCGGGGGTGCATACTGCGTGTTGTCCTGGGCTACTAAAGCTCCTCTTACGCGACCCACACGACCGAGGAAGTTATTGATCATGCCCTGCAAGAACGGGCGATCAAAGCTGGTGTTGATTCCTGTCAGAGAGGTCAATCCGAAGGTAGTTACGTCAACCGTATTGAAGCCAGTTTCAAACGTCACTTCGGGAAACGAGTTCAAGCCCGCGACCGAAGTCCGATTGTCCTCGTGCCTTTGGAAACGGAAGTTGATTCCGGTCTTGAAGGTGTGTGACCCATGAATGTAGCTGGCATTGTCAACTAATTGAATGGTTGTCAACTGGCGTGCGTTCTGCGTGCTTGGGATGTTAGAGAAGGGGAAGGGCACGCTGTTGTTTAGCGAGAAGGAGAAAGGAAACTTGTCAGTGGGCTGATCGGCGGGGGTGGCGAAGTCGAACTTGAAGCGGTTGAAGCCAGCCACGAACTCGTTCGTTATTTTGGCCGTAGGCGACCAGCGATAATTGACCGCTAAATTCTTAGGCGTGCGGAACGTATCAACGAGGCATGGTGTGTTTAAGAAGATTTGCAAGCCGCCATTAACGTTGTCGCAGATGGTTGTTTGACTTCCCTGCGCGTAGCGTCCGTAGATAGTGTTGCGCTCGTTGAATGTGTGATCAACTTTAACGGCGAAATCGTACTGGCGCTCGCGCGAGGGCGCGACAAAGGCGAACCCCGCCGTATTCAGCCCGTCGCCTATAAGGAAGTTATTCGGCGCTGGCATGTTGCCAAATAATGATCGCATGGTTGGGTCAAGTCCCAGGCCATTCGGATCTCGCGCGCCAATATCGTATGAGCCGATGCAGTTTGTCGTGATCGTTCCACCGCACGCTGGGAAAAGGGGGTTGCCTGATGAATCAACCGAAGGCGCGCTGCTCGTAGAGTTAGCATTTCGCCCGCCTGCGACGTAGCGGAATATACCCTGACGCGCACTTGCGGTGTAGACGATGTTATTCACGCCTATACCTTGATAGGTGCGCAGGAGTTGAAGATTAGTAAAGAAAAAGGTCTTGTTCCTGATGATCGGCCCGCCAAAGCTTCCGCCAAAAATGTGCTGAACGAACTGGCCTCGCGGCAGGTTACTCTGTTTGTTCTCGAACTCGTTGGCGTTGAAGCGCGGGGTGCGGTAGAACTCGAAGCCCGTGCCGTGAAAAGTGTTGGAGCCAGATCGCGTGACCAATCCAACTTGCGCCCCGCTGCTACGCCCCAATTCGGCCGTGAAATTGCTCGTCAAAACCTGAAATTCCGACAGCATATCGGGGTTGGTTCTAAGCGGGGTGAAGTTCGAGCCGCCGGCACTCGTCTCGTTGATGTCAATGCCATCAAGCGTGAAGTTGAAAGCGCGGTCGCGCGAGCCGTGTACGTGTACACCACCGCCTATATTCGCGCCCGAAACGACGCCCGGCTGCATGTTGATGAAGTTGAGCGGGTTTCGCCCGCGCGTTCCGACGATTGGCAATACTTCGAGCGGGCGTTGTTCGACCGTCTGGCCGAAATTGCCCGAACTGCTGGTTTGCACTAGCTCCCCCGAAGCCACAACGGTTACGACGTCGGTTACTGTGCCAACTTCGAGGGCCGCGTCCACAGTAGTCGGCTGGTTCACACTAATCTGGTTACCCGTCGAGACAAACTTTTTGAATCCTTGTTTCTCGATCATCACCGAATACACGCCAACCTGCACGGAATCGAAAACGTAGGTTCCCGAGTCGGTGGTCTCTGTATTAAAGGCTACCTTTGTCGCTTCATTGGTAAGCGTCACGGTCGCTCCCGCGACCGAGGCGCCATTCGGATCTTTCACCGTACCGATAACCCTTGACGCGGTACCCTGCGCCCATGTCGAGGAACCAAGTATGGTTAACAGCAGTATTGTTACGGCCGGTTCGAGTAATCGCTTCGTTTTCATCATGAACTCCTCCATTTTCCAGCAGTGGGCGATCTAAGAAGTACATCGCGTGGCTCACGAGCACGAGGTGGTCTTCTGGAAACAACTTCTGCTTCGTGCCCCGACGTTTAGCGCAACTATCGCAACTTCCGCTGCGAATTATAGTAAGGACGATAAAGCAATGGTAGCTAAACGTTCTTATCAGATCGATAAATAACAGTGATTACGATCTCAATGTGAATCTGTTTCCGCATCGCCACTTACTGGAATCCAATCTGAGATGAGTGCAGAGAGATCGGAAATAAAAGCTTGACGCTTCGGCTTTTGGTTATATACTTCCGCAATATTTTAGTTGTTATCTGAGGCTTCGGTCTGAGAGTTTGCACGGATTAGCACAATTACTCACCGTCTTTATTTTGTAAGTAGGGAATCTCTCGTCATTGGTTTTCAGCATCGCTGCAAGTGGGTTGCGCTCGCCGCGTCGTCAATTGTCAATCAGAAGACCTTAAGTGCTTGGGATTCGATTCGCTTGACCCGCACATTCGGAGGAAAGACATGTCTAAGCTCGCACATCTGAACTGCTCTTTATTAATTCTCATCCTGGTCGGCACTGTTGCTATGGTCGTCGCGCAGACCGGGACGTCCAACATCAGCGGCACCGTGAGGGATACCACGGGAGCAGTTGTTCCCGGAGCTACCGTTTCAGCGAAGAACGAAGCTACCGGTGTCACGAGCACGCAGACTACAACCGATTCGGGCGTATATGCGTTTTCCTCGCTTCCTGTCGGGAACTACACGATTACGATCGAGAAGCAGGGATTCAAGACTCTTCAGAAAATTAATAACCCTTTGGAGGTGGGAACGCCATTAACTGTTGACGCGGCTCTGGAAGTGGGCCAGGTATCCGAAACCGTGACCGTCACTGGGGGCAGTGAACAACTGCAAACCGCAAATGCGACGATCGGAAATGTGGTTGAGCAGAAGGCTATTGAAGCCCTGCCGCTGAACGGGCGCAATCCGCTTACACTGCTGCTTCAGGAACCGGGCGTGGTGCAAAGATCGGCCGGCGGTGCCGGCTCAGGAGTACACGTTAATGGCTCGCGCGATCGCGCCTTTAACGTGACCATCGACGGAATCGAAGCGAACGAATCGTCGGTGCCAAATCCGGTCAGTAACCTCTATCGTATTAATCCCGATAACGTCCAGGAGTTCAAAGTCACGACAAATAATGCTACCGCCGAAGAAGGCCGGAACAGCGGCGCGTCGATTTCGATCGCCACCCGCAGCGGGACGAGCGAGTATCACGGCACGGGTTTCTTGTTTCTTCGTAACGAGGCTCTCAACTCCAATGAGTTTTTCGCGAACGCGCAGAACACGCCGAAGCCGTTGATTCGAATGTTTCAGTATGGATTCGAAATGGGAGGCCCGATCAAGAAGAATAAGACGTTCTTCTTTGGCAGCGCTCAGGTAAACCGCATTAACTTTACGCAGCCGATAGATCAGACATTTGGGATACCGCTCGTTTACACGCCGCAAGCGCGTAATGGAATCTTCCGCTACTTCGTGCCGGATCCGACGTGCAATACAACAACCGGGACAGGCAACTGCTTCAAAATCGGCACCAGTATCATCACCAGGAATACGCCACTACTCGTTAATCCAAGCACTGGAACTCTAGCTTCAGGAGTCCGGAACTGCACAAGCGGTACGGACACCAATTGCATTGCCACCTATGACATCCGTTCGGCAACGAACAATACCACCGGAAAAACATTTGATACTGCTGTGGCGGCACTCATCAATCCGTTCCCCTTGCCGAACAATTTTAGTTCTGGTGACGGTCTGAACACCGCGGCCTTCTTGTGGAATCCGCCCACGGCAGTCAGGGGCCCGGCTTACGCCGCGCGCATCGATCACAATTTCAATGCGAATAACAGTATGTTCGTGCGCTACCTCTTTTCCGACTACAACACTCTGGAAGGTGACCCGCTGAATGGCAGGCCGCAAGTCTTTCCCGGTTATCCACCGCAGGGCGAAGTCTTCCGACGCACTTCAAATCTGGCAATCAGTTATCGCCGGGTGATCTCACCGCGGGTTGTTAATGAGTTTACCGCCGGCTTCGCCCGCTTTGGTTTCCTGTTCACTCAGGGCGAAGCCAATCCCGCCTGGCCGGACGTGCCGCCTTTTAATTTTGACAGCATTAGCGAGCCCTGGCTCAACACGCCGCGCACGGCGCGCTGGGTTACCTCGCCGCAGGTATTGGATAATTTGAGCGTCGTTCATGGCGCGCACGTTTTCCGTGGCGGGCTCAACTTCCGCTTTTATCGTCACGTCGACCAGCGCGGCCAGCCCGGTGGCATCAACGTAACGCCTTCAGTTACGTTTGCTTCATCGAACCGAGACCCGTTTATCTCTGGTACTTGTCCTGGTCCCGAATGTGTTATTCATGAAGGTTTCCAGCCGGCAAAGAACATCAACACCTCTAACGATTCGGGCACGCTTGGAGGACTCATCCTTAACTTGTTTGGCCTTCCCGCCAGAATCAACCAGGTCTTTATTTCAAATCTGACGGACAATGTCTTCCTGCCCTTTAAGGTAGGCGACAAGATTAGCTTGTATGCCGAAAAGCACAACCTGGATCAATATAACTTCTATTTCCAGGATGAATGGAAAGTTCGTCCGAACCTGACTTTGAATTACGGCGCGCGTTGGGAATTCAATCCGCCAGCTAACACATCGCCGCAGGTCAACGTTTTCGTTCCGAGCACGCCGATTGTCGGCACGCCGCTTCCGGCGACTCCCGTCGAAGGTGCAGCCGGTGCGGTAACTTTCGTTCCAGCCAAGCACTGGTACGAAGGCAGCTTCAACGGCGCCATTGGACCGCGTTTCGGGCTGGCTTACAGCCCTGACTTCAAATCGGGAATACTCCATACACTGTTCGGCGGTAACAGCAAGAGTGTTATCCGTCTTGGCTACGGCATCGCCTTTGACACGATCTCATCATTCCAGGTGACCGCAGCAGCGGGCAGAGTTCCCGGCCTGGTCCAGAGCTGCACCAGCACTTTCCCGTTTACTACGATCACCCCAGGATGCGTTAGTTCGCCGGATATCACTAAGACTGTTGCCGGTGGTTTCCCGCAACTGCTTCCGGCGCCTTTAGTTAAGCCCTCGACATTCTTTACGCCGCCCCAGCAGAGAAGAACCAACGCTCCTCCAATCACGGTCTTTGACCCACACATGAACCTTCCAACAGTTCACGAGTGGAACATTGGCATTCAACGAGAGCTGCCCTGGGGCTTGGTGATGCAGGCCTCTTACATTGGGCGGCGGGGTGAACGTCTGTTCATGGCGTATGATGCCAACCAAATAAACGCGGATTCAATCATTCCCTCGTTCCTGATGCTCCAAGCCAACAACAACGCGACGAACTGTTTGCCGAGCGGCGCCACCCGAGACACTACTAAACCCGCATGCGTTCCCGTGTTCACCTCGACCCAGATTCCGCTGCTCGCCGCTGGTGTCACGAGCATTAATGCCTCGTTTGTCAATTCAACAACTTCACAGGGTGACCTGAATATCAACAGCGCGGGCAATTTCGCGCGACGAATTGAAGATACTACGCTGGCGTTCAAGCTACGGCCCAACCAGCAGTTCGCCGTGATTACCTATCTCTCCAATGAAGGCGATTCAAACTATCACGCCGCACAGTTCACCCTGAGACGACGGTTCAGCAGCGGTCTTGGACTTAGCATGGCCTACACCTTTGGCAAGTCAATCGACAACCAGTCCGTTGATCCCGTCGGCGCATCATCAGGCGGTGGCCTCTCGACAACCAACCCACGAACGCCCACAGACATTCGCAACTTCCGCAACGAACGCGCGCGCTCTGACTTTGATCGTACGCAGGTGCTTACAGCAGCTTCGGTGTGGGAAGTCCCCGTGGGCAGCGGCAAGCGTTTTCTGGGTTCCTCTCACGGAATCGTTAACCAGATCCTCGGCGGTTGGACCATCAACAGCATTTACACGTTCATGACCGGCGAGCCGTTCGCCGTTCGGAGCGGCTCATTCACGGCCAACGGAAATCACGAGTCACGCGCCGGCGTGCAAATTCCGGTCAAGGCACAGCTTCAGGAACTTCCCGGACAGACTTTCGCCGGTCCGGTGCTGTTTAAGCCCGTGAATGCTCTCACCTGCGGCGTGGATCTGACGCAAGCTTTCTGTATCCCGGCGCCGGGTCAGCAGGGCGCCGGCAGAAATATCTTCACGGCGTCGAACTATTGGAACCTGGACCTCGGCTTTATCAAGACGTTCCGGCTCACCGAGCGGTTCAAGCTGCAGTTCCGAACTGAACTGTTCAATGCGTTCAATCATGCGAACTTCGACAATCCGCGAGACGCGTCTGTAGGTTCGCCCAGCATAAGGTCAAGCGTCTTCGCGCAAACCTGCTGCGCCACAGTAGCGCCGCCATCAACGCAGACCGTTGTGCAGACTGGCGAGTCAGCGCGCATCATCCAATTCGCGATGAAGTTGCAGTTTTAGCCGACCCGTGAACTAACAAAATGACGGCGGGGCATCGCGACGGTGCCTCGCTGTTCTTATTTCTGAGCGTAACATCGTAGAACGAGCAAGATGAAAACTCACCAAGCAGAGATAACCTGTCTGGCTGTGGTCTTATCGCTGGTTAGCTTATTTCCTTTATCTCTGTCGGCGACTGAGAAGATGAAGCCTGAAGAACTGGTAGCCCGGCACCTGGAATCCATTGGATCAGCGAAGGCGCGAGCAGCCATTAGGACTCGAATCATCGCCGGCACTTCTCAAGTGATTTTTCGCACGCCTCCGCCCGGACAGGCTGTGGGCCGGGCCGTGTTGGCCTCAGAAGGAACAAAGAGTTTGATGGGAATGAGTTTTCCCAGTCCCGTTTATCCGCGCGAGCAACTGGGATTTAACGGAAATAATTTTATGGCAGCCTTTGTCACACCAGGCGTTCGCTCCGTCTTAGGTAATTTCCTGATGACTAACAATCTGGTATTCAAGCAAGGTCTGATGGGCGGGACGCTATCCGCGGCCTGGCCGCTACTGGATTTAGCGGCCCGAAATCCGCAGTTGGAATATGTCGGTACCAGGAAAGTGGATGATCGAATGCTGCATGAACTTAGGTACCTGTCACGGGGAGGCTCTGATCTGAAAATCACTCTATTCTTTGATCAGGAGAATTTCCAACACGTGCGGACAGAGTATGAGCGCGTAATTGCAGCTCAAATGGGAAATCGTTCGTATACGAACGTCGAGACCAGGGAGACCCGCTACAAGATGGTAGAAGAGTTTTCACTCTTCAAGCCTGAAGGCGGTCTCAATTTGCCACACATTTATACGATTAAACTATCCGTGGATGCGCAAGGCGGAACATTTTTGGCGGACTGGGTCCTCAAGCTAACGCAATTTAGCTTCAACGAGAAAATTGATCCAAACTCTTTCAGTATAAGCGTCAATTAAGAGATAAGTTCATTCGACGCAATCAAGAGGAAATTCGTCGCCCGCGAATTCAATTTGGAAGTGCAACGCGCATTAATACAGCGGGCTTTAACATATTTTGCGCCTTTGGCGCTTGAGGTTCGCATTCCTCAAAGTTGCACTTCAAACTTGAATTCATCGCCCACAAGCTGCGAGGGTTTCTGACAAATTAGTCGCGCGAATCCGCCGATCGTAAGGCCAGTGAAAAAGCCCCTCGGCATCCCTTTCCCGCACGGTCGTTACTCGCATCCACCATCTTACAATTATATGAGTGAAAAAACCGGACTTGGTCAACTTCAATGCAAATGTCCGACAAACTTTAGGAACTTCTGAACAAGTCGGAGGTTACGCATTAATTGGCAGTTGTTCTTGGTCTTTCTCCCTTCTCCCTCAGGGAGAAGGGCCGGGGAAGAGGGGCCTAGCTAATGATAGGCGCGAGCCTTAAGGCCCTCTCCCCAACCCTCTCCCAGCGGGAGAGGGAGTCAAAGCAGCTAGCGACAAACTTCAGTTTGTCGTCCAAGTTCGACAGGCTAAAGGTTGTCGGACATCAAACTGATCCACCACTAAAAAATCGGAAATAGACCTTGACGCTGAAGCTTTTGGTTATATACTTGCCCAATATTTTAGTTGTCATCCAAGGCTTCCGTCTGGGAGCTTGCACAGTTCAGGACAATCGCTCGCCGTCTTTATTTATACAGTAGGAATATTCGTCGTTGGTTTTTAATATCTGGGTACGATGCTCGCTACCGCAAGCTAAGCGTCGCACTCTTGCCAAGACTTCTATCACAGGAGGATCTGCAAAATGAAAAGGGTTTCTCTCTTCCTAGCGTTGGCTGTTCTCGTCACCCTTTTGTTCAGTCTTGGCGCGTCACCAGCGCGAGCGCAAACGGCATCATCCGGCAGTGTCACTGGCCAGGTCTCAGATCCCCAGGGCGCCATCGTGCAGGGCGCGGAAGTGACCCTGACTGACAACGCGACCAAGAGTGTGATCACGACAACAACGAACGACGCAGGACGCTATAGCTTTCCGGTAGTTAATCCAGGCGTCTACGACATCATTGTCACCAGGCAAGGTTTCAAGACCGCGAAGTTCACCGCCCAGAAGGTGAGCGTCGGCGCCGTTTTGACTGTGAACGTTTCAATGGAAGTTGGCGCGCTTACGGAAACAGTCGTCGTCACCTCGACGCCAGCGGGAACCGAGCTGCAGACGGCGAATGCGACGGTGGGTACGACGATTAACCTGAAGGAACTCGAGTTGCTTCCTAACCTTGGTCGTGATGCGACCACACTCATGGCGCTTCAGCCCGGAGTGACACCCGCCGGTCAGGTTGCCGGCGCCGTAGGTGATCAGAATAGTTTCACGATCGATGGCGGCCAGAACTCGGATGACATGTCTGGTGATCAAGTCGGTTACACGGTGAATTTTACCGGCACTGCTGGAGCTCAGACTAACGGCATCGCTTCAGGTGTAGTTCCGACTCCGATCGAGAGCGTCGAAGAATTCAGGGTTAACACATTCGGACAGACGGCCGACTTCAACGGCTCGATCGGTGCCCAGGTCCAAATGGTCACGAAGCGCGGGTCGGATCAATGGCATGGTTCGGGCTACGGTTACTACTGGACGCCCAACATCCTGGGAGCTAACTCATGGTCAGCCAACCACACGAAGTTTACGAAGGGTAACCCAACGTTTACGGGCAACCCACCCAAGCCGCGAGCGTGCGACCCGGGAACAACCTTACATAAGGGCGACAACAATTGCATCATGCCCTACACACCGATAATTCCCAATCAACGAAAACGTTTTGGCTTCACGGTCGGCGGACCGATGATCCCGTGGAAAATATTAGGCGGTAAGACCTATGTGTTCGCCAATTATGAGGGCTTTCGCTATGGCGGCGTCGGGACTTTTCGACGATCATACCCGACACCGGCGATGCGCGCAGGAGTGATTCAGGTTCAGAACGCCACCTCCAGCGCTATAAGCGGAACAGAGAGTGGCGCCACGGTTTCCTACGGGCCCGGAGCCTTTGTTCCCTACAATCTCAATCCCTTTCCTGTCACTGTAACAATCGGCAATCCAACCTCGAGTCTCTCACCACTTCGGACCGTGACGTTGCCGGCATGTTTGAGGACCGGTGGTTTCTGCGATCCACGGGCCAACGCGGCGAACGCGACTCCTAACCCTCTCATAACCCAACTCTGGAATACCATCCCATTGCCCAACGATCCGGTGACTGGCGGAGATCAATTCAACACACAGGGACTTCTTTCTACGATTAGGTTACCGCTGACGTCCAACGTTTATGTAGGCCGAATTGATCATGACTTCAATTCGAAGCACCGATTCTTTACTTCCTTCCGCGCTCAGCATCTGGTCAATACGGTGAATACCCAGGTAGATGTTGGCGGCTTGCTGCCGGGCACGACGCGCGGTCAGTATCAGTCAACGGCGACGCGCGTGCAGACTCCGGAACTTCTGGTGTTCGGACTGACAAGCACGTTAAGCCCAACCATGACTAACGACCTGCGGGTGAGTTACCTCTGGAACTGGTGGGGTGGCAGTGGGGCACGCCCGGCATTCCTCCCCAATTTGCAGGCCTGGGCGGTGCAATCGAGATTGCTGCACCCACCGACACGGATGCCGAAACCAGCGGAACTGGCGCGTTGATTCCTTATAACGTGAATACTCAGAGCGTGCGACAGCGAAACTGGGATGGCCAGGATAAGATGATTCGCGACGATCTCTCCTGGGTGAAAGGCAATCACCTGTTCCAGTTTGGTGGATTCATACAACGCAACGTGGACCATTTCTCGCGAACGGACAATGGGACGACAATCAGCAACCAGATTGTCTATCAAATTGCCAGTAAGTCGATCGGCTTCACAGGTTTTTTCCCCAGCACCCTTCCCTCGAACTCGACGATGCGAACCAGCTATTCGAACTTAGCCACGGAGGTACTGGGCCTGGTTGGCTTTACACAAGTGCTATATACCCGCGCAGGCAGTGATCTGACAATAGAACCGCTCGGTACGCAGGCACGAGTGCGAAGCACCATTAAAACTTACAACATGTATTTCAACGATACCTGGCGATTCTCTCCCACATTTACACTGAGCTACGGCCTCGGGTACACGGTCGAGACACCACCTGTCGAGCAAGAAGGAAGACAGGTTGTGCTCGTATATCAGGATGGGACTCCGGTGCACGCCGCTGACTTCCTGGCAAAGCGCAAGGCTGCTGCCCTGGCTGGACAGGCATACGCTCCAATTCTCGGGTTTGAAACTGCGCGTAATCTTCACTTTAAGTATCCTTACAATCCATTTTATGGAGGCATCAGTCCGAAGGTATCGGTGGCCTGGAATCCGCAGTTCAAGTCCGGGTTTCTCCATACTTTATTCGGTGAAGGCACCACGGTGTTACGCGCCGGCTACGGTAGGCAGTTTGGGCGGTTGAATGGTGTGAATAACCTTCTCGTACCTATGTCTGGGCCCGGCTTGTTGCAATCGGTAACTTGCGGCCTTGCCTCAATGAACGGGCAATGTTTGACGACAGGTTCGGTAGACGTGAGCAACGTATTTCGTATTGGGAAGGATGGTTTGGTGGCTCCGCTGCCGGCACCTTCGCAGACTTTGCCTCAACCTTTTTTACCCGGCGTGCTGCAGAATGGCGTGTTGAATCCTCTGGGCGGTGACTCACGAGCCGTTGATTTTGACTACCGGCCTGAGTCTACTGACAATATCGACTTCACCATTCAACGTAGTTTTGGAAGGAAGATGTCGATCGAGGTTGGTTACCTTGGAAGAAGAATACGTAACGAGTTTGCGGAAATTGATCTGGATGCCGTGCCCTACATGATGACTTTGGGCGGCCAGAGCTTTGCCGACGCCTACGGAAAGCTCTACCTCGCAATATGCGGAATCGGTCCGACGTGCGCCAACAACGCCTATACCGGATCGGCACAGCCGTTCTTTGAAGCGGCGCTGACACCGGCCACCGGCTACTGCGCTACGTTCAGTAATTGCACAGCTGCCGTGGCTTCAAAAGAACTAGCTCGTTTTCAGAACGTTCGTGTTTCCGATCTCTGGGCTGACCTGAACGCCGGTATCGGCTGGAAACTGGGCAAAACAATGCTAAGCGACCAAGCCACCGAAATCGGCCTCAAGACCGCATTAGGATACGGGAACTATAACGCCGCGTTTTTCACGTTAAGGCTACGTGACTGGCACGGCGTGACAGCCGTCTCGAACTTTACCTGGGGTCGGGCGTTGGGCACCGGTGCTTTGGAACAACGCAGCAGTGGCGGTAACTGGCTGGATGTCTATAATCCAAGAGCTAACTATGGTGCCAGTACCTTCGATTACAAGTTTCTCTACAGTCTGGGCGTCACCTACAGGCCAGACTTCTTCAAAAGCACGAAGGGATTTCTGGGACAAGTTATAAACGGATGGTCGCTTTCACCATTCCTCAGCGTGAGAAGCGGCCTGCCGACCAGAATTAACTACAGCGGGGAAGGAGGATGTGGGGCAGACTGTCAGGCATTCGGCCAAACGGGAAACTCGAACAGCGGCGCAAGTGGTTTCGAGTCCGCCATTCCTACTGTCCCGTACAACGTACGACCCACAGCCAATCGCGGAGTCACGGGTTCAAATGGTATAGGTACCAACAATCCCGAAGGCCTCAACATGTTCGCTGACCCAGCGGCGGTCTTTGCGGGATTTCGCCGATGCATTCTCGGCATTGATACCAGTTGCGGCGGCGCGGGCAACCTGCGGGGCTTGAACCGTTGGAACGTGGATGCGACGCTGGCCAAGGACATAAAGTTTACTGAGCGCGTCGGCCTGCAATTCACAATGCAGTTAACCAACGTCTTTAACCACTTCCAGCCGGCTGACCCGCGCGACGCGAGCGCGAACAATCTTAGGCTGAATCAGCCGACAAACTTTGGCAAGATCACTACTGCGGTCTTCGATCCGCGTCAAGTGGAATGGGGTATGCGCATCCACTTCTAAGGCATAACTCTTTACCCTACAAAACTTGAGGGGCCGACTAGTCGGCCCCTTCTTCTGCTGAAGCTTCGCTTCTTGCACCGCTCTCGCAATACTCTCTTATTTGTAAATCAGAACTCGTTCGCGGCCACGGCGAAACTTCTCCAAACCGGCATTCCAGGATTGCAAAAGCTCTTCTGGTGAGTCGCCGCGCTTTAAGCGCTCGAGGGTGTCGGCGTTGACCAACAGGTGTGAATAACCGTCGATCTTCCATTCGGTAGGGAACAAACGATGCAGCGCCGCGGCGATTTCAATTCCAGTAAGAACTGATCGCAGCCGCGCGCGGTCAGTAATGATGATGTTAACTCCACCGCATTCTTCACTCTTGAAAACGGAAGACCTGGGCGTGAAGTGCACTGGCACAAAACGAATGCCGGCGATCCTGCGGGCATTCAGGTAGGTTGCGAGCTTTCGGCCATCCATCCACGGCGCGCCTATTACTTCAAAAGGCGTGTCAGTGCCACGACCGACCGATATGTTAGTGGTCTCAAGCAAGCCTACGCCGGGATACAGCGCGGCTTCCGTCAGGCTGCGCATATTCGGCGAAGGATTAACCCACGTCAGGTTCGTCGCGTCGAACCACATCGCGCGCCGCCAGCCTTCCATCGTGATTACCCGCAGGTCGCAACCGATATGGCGCTCGTCATTGTATAGCCGGGCCAACTCTCCGATTGTTAGTCCGTGACGAACTGGAATCGTGTGATAAGCCGTGAAGGAAAGCCTGTCGGCATCGGCGATGGGACCTTCAACATCGATTCCATTTATAGGGTTTGGCCGGTCGAGAACGAAGAGCGGCAGTTTTGCTCTGGCCGCTTCTTCCATCACATAACCCAGTGTCGTGATGTAGGTGTAGAAGCGCGCGCCCACATCCTGAATGTCATAGACAAGCGCATCCAGATCTTTCAGTTGTTCCGGTTTCGGTCGGCGCGACTCTCCGTAAAGCGAATAGATAGGCAAACCGGTTTGCTCGTCTTTCGTGTCTGAGACTTTTTCGTCAGCTACGCCACGGATTCCATGCTCAGGCGAGAAGATGGCTGTTAGTTTTACGCCCGGCGCTCGGGATATCACGTCGATCGTCGAACGACTGGCGCGGTCGCGTCCGGTTTGATTCGTTACCAAACCGATTCGCAAACCCGCGAGTTGCTTGAAGCCGTCGTGTTCCAGGACATCAATACCGGTCAGCACCTGCGCATCGGCGACGCTTGGGTTTCCCGAAGGATTTGCGGCACGTGCAGCATTTGAATTCAGACGAGCTACGCTCGCAAGCAAGTCAGCTGCCGCCGTGGCTGATTCATCACGTGCTTTTGCGACAGTGGTATCGGTGATCGAACTTGCGACAATCGATGCTATGCGGCCCCTTAACGGTCCTACGTCCCCTTTGCCATCCGGGTGTACGCGGTTACTCAGAAAAACGACGAAGGTGTCGCTGGCCGGATCGATCCAAATCGAGGTCCCGGTAAAGCCTGTGTGGCCAAAGGAACCCAACGGAAACAGGTCGCCCTTATTCATGGAAAAGCTGGTAGCGATGTCCCAACCTAACCCGCGAGCCGAGCCGTCTTCAGCAACGGCATGGGGCCGAGTCATCGTCGCGACGCCCATCGGACTCAGAATTCGAGCGCCGTTGTAAACGCCGCCATTCAAAATCATCTGGCAAAAAATCGCCAAATCATCCACGGTAGAAAACAACCCGGCATGACCCGCGACGCCACCCATGCGAAACGAAGTAGGATCGTGTACCTGGCCGCGGAGCCACTGCTCGCCTTCCGGCCCGGCATTCGCGCCCGTATCGCCCAGATAGTTCATTTGACCACGTCGCTTTTCTGTAGGCGCAATGCGCGATCTAAGTTTCGCGTCCGGACGGAAACCCGTGTTTCGCATGCCAAGTGGAACGAAAATATTCTTGCGCGCAAATTCGTTGAGCATCTCTCCACTGACGCGATGAACCACTTCGCCCAGCGTGATGTAATTGATGTCACTATAGACGAAGCGTGTGCCAGGTGGAGTCCGCAAAGGCTCGTGATAGAGGCGTTTCATCGCTTCGTCGTAGCCGTTCCAGCGCTCTTTCAAATCAAAGTCAGGAGCAAAGCCTGCCGTGTGCATAAGTAACTGCTCGATTGTGATTGAGTCGCGACCTTCGCCCTTCAATTCGGGAATGAATTTCACCACCGGATCGCTGAGGCGCACCTCGCCGCGCTCGATTAGAATCATCATGCTCGTTGCTGTGGCCACGATTTTTGTGAGACTGGCGAGATCAAAAATCGTGTCGACGGTCATCGGCTCGCGTTGCGGCTCGACTGCGCGCGCGCCGTACGATTTGCGCCAAACTACGCGACCATGTCGACCGACAAGCACGACCGCGCCTGGTAGTTCTTTCTTGTCGATTGAAGACTGGACAACGCGATCAATTCGGGCGAGGCGTTCAGAAGAAACGCCGACAGCGGACGGAGACGCGGTTGGAAGTTGAGCAGAAAGGGTATGCGCAATGAGTAAAAGTGAGAATAAAGCAACGCCGAAACTGTAGGGGCAGGGCTTGTCCCTGCCCAGATTGCGCGTAAGCGCGATAAGTGGTTGAAGAATAATCGACATTAGATGTGATCGACTGCTCCTGTCCAAGGCCACTCCTCCCACCGAGAGACCAAACCCCTTCGCACTGGATTCATCCGAATGTATTCAGCAGTTTCAAAAGAAATCTTGTTCATTGCGAATGATATGATCGAACAAGCGCGGCTGCCACAAGCGGCCCTCGCTCCAACGCCAAAAAGCAATCGTTGAAAGGCTCTTGAACGCGCCGCATATGCGGCCTAGACTCATTCCGGACGGTCCCGAGCCAATCAACGCATGAAAGTGATCTGGCATCAAGCAATACTGAGATAGGTTGAAGCTTCGTTTGTTGCGCAACTCAAGTAAACAATCTACTGTTGCGTCAGCGAGGCGGCGATCGAGAAAAAGTTTTCGGCGCTTGAGAGTTACGATTGTAACAAAAATAGACGCGTCGAGAAGAGTAGTCGAAGCCGCGTAGTCGAAGGCTGTTCCGGCGCGTTTTCCACTGCTTTTCATCTTGGTAATCACCTACCATTGGGTCAGAGATCGGTTCATGTCGATCCGGGCAGGGACAAGCCCTGCCCCTACATTCTTGCCTTCAACTGAATGCCAGTTCCCCGCGCATACAATCCTGGCAGCGAAATCGGCAAGCGTCCGGTGACATCTATCTGACCCGAAAGCGCACGAGCGGCGGCGTCCTGCAGACTCGGCATGTCGCCGTAAGCGACCAGATAGGTTTGCAGTTTCGGAAAACTCAAAAGCAGATACGGATTGCCGAAGCTGATTCCGACCAACGTCGCCTTCCGAGCCAATAATTCGTTCAGCGCCTTCTCCCCTGGTTCAGGCAAGGCCACGCTTCGGGCTTGACCGGTGCGCACGCGTCCGTACATCGAAACAATAATCAGATCGGCGCGAGTGGCGCCATCCAGTACTTTTTTGACCTCTGCTTCAGAGGAACGATCGTCGAGCACGGTAGTTGCCATTTTCCAACCGGCTCGGGCCATGGCCGACATAAACGGCTGAGCAATCCATAAGCGATCATCACCATTGGTGATTGCCAGATTGAAGATGCGTCCGGCCGGAATCGACTTTAGCGGTAAAAGACCTGCGTCGTTTCGCACAAGTGTAATTGCATGCTCGGCGATGTCATTAGCGAGCTGCACAACTTGCTTGCCGGCGACAATCCGATCGATTTGATCGACCGGGGTGATACGCTCTTTTACCAAACCCAAATCGTACTTGGCGGCAAGCACTTTGCGCGCGGACTGTTCAATCCGGGTTTCCGCAAGTCTTCCTTGCTTCACCGCGTCACGCACACCGTGAAGTGCCGCCTCGGGATCCGCAGGCTTTAAAAGCAGATCAGCGCCGGCTTCAATTGCGCGCACTGACGCTTCCTCCTGGGTGAAATAAAGCGTGAGGCCGCTCATGCTCATGGCGTCGGTTACAATCAATCCATCAAACTGAAGATCATTTCGCAGGATTCCATTCATTACAGGTGAAAGACTCGTGGGCATGGTGGCCTTTTCAACGATAATTTCGTCATCTTCATTCGTGTCCATTGGTTTGAGCTTCACGTCTTTAGGCAATGGAGTGACCGCAGTTGGATCGATTAGAGGCAGGCCGATGTGGCCGTCCATGACGGCGCCCACGCCTGCTTTCACGGCCGCCCGGAAGGGAACCAGCTCGACAGAATTCAGGCGCTCTCGCGTCACGTCGATCTCCGGCAGTCCGCGGTGCGAATCGGTAGCCGTGTCACCATGTCCGGGAAAATGTTTTGCGGTTGCGATCACGCTGGCGCGCTGCGCGCCTTCCACGAATGCGGCGACATACTTCGCTACTTCTGTCGGATCTTCGCCGTACGATCTGACATTGATAACCGGGTTGGCGGCATTGTTGTTAACGTCCGCAACCGGGGCGTAGATTTGCTGAACGCCAAGCGCCCGTGCTTCTCGCGCAGTCAACTCGCCATCGCGCCTTGCGTAATCCGAATTGCCGGTCGCGGCGATTGCCATGTTCCATGGAAGGTTTACCGTATCGTCAAAACGCATGCCCGCGCCGGCTTCGAGATCGGCGGAGATGAGCAATGGATACTTCGCAAGCTCCTGCATCCGATTTACCAGCACCACCGATTCATAAACAGGCCCGCGAAACAGAATTATTCCGCCGACGTGATTGTCTACAACCTGATGACGCAAAGCCTTGAATGCCTCGCTATCCTGATTCAAGAAGGTTGCATTGATTCCAACCGAGATTAATTGACCGATCTTTTCCTCGAGCGACATACGCTTGAGTTCTTTGTCAGCCCACTTTAACGCTTCCGGCGATGGTCGCCGTGAATAAGGCTTGATCTTTTGCTCGGCGCGCCTGGCCTGTTCGAGCTCAGTGCCAGGCACGTTGTACGCCCGCAACACTCTGATGGGGGTCAACGCAAGCGCACCGAACACCATCAGTGCAGCTAACTGTTTTTTGCCGCGGGTTTGGCTCATTATCGTGAAAGTTACCGTTCTTTTCTATTCTTACGATGCAACGGTCTCTGCGGTTACAGCAGAGATCGGCGCGGCGCGGAGCAAACTGACTGCGTAACCGACAGAGCAACAAATGATCGTTCCTATCAGGACAAACCAGGTCCAGGCAATATCGGTGCGGGCAGCCAGCCACTCCATCCATCCTGCAGGTTGAAATCCATATTTTACCGACGCCCAGTACATCGTGCCGGCGTAGAACTTAATGAAGATCATCACCGCCAGGGTCACCGCCATTCCAGTCATGACCCCGATTTGGTTCGCGCGCCTGGTCAGCACACCGAGCAGAAATGCTCCCAGCATTGGGCCGTAGACCAGCGACGCGATTGTCAGTCCGGTCGTGAAGACGGAACCCCAACTGCGGGCCATCACCGCTATCGCAATCAATACGATTCCCCATGCTGCCGTTAACCAGCGCGAGAGTCTCAGCAATTCTTCTTCACTGGCCTGCGGTTTGACCAACGGGCGGTAGAAATCGATCACTGTGCTGGATGAAAGCGAGTTGAGCGACCCGCTCAAGTTTGACATTGCCGCAGCGAAGATTGCCGCGATTACTAAGCCGGAAATTCCATGAGGCAAACGCTGCACAATGAACGTTGGGAAGATTTCATCATTGCTCGCAAGCCTGGTCGTCAGCGGATAGAATTTGTAGTAAGCATAAAGCATCACGCCAATCGTCAGGAACAAAGCGAACTGAAAAAACACTACGAAGCCGCTGAGGATTAGCGCTTTCTGACTCTCGCGCATGTTGCGGCAAGTCAACAGTCTCTGCACCAGGAGTTGATCCGTTCCATGCGATGCCATGGTTAGGAATGTCCCGCCCAGCAACCCCGCCCAGAACGTGAATGGCACGTGGAGATCGAACTTGAATGAAACGAACTGAAACTTCCCAGCCGCTCCAGCCTCGGCCGCAATTGTTTGCCAACCGCCGGGAACCAGGTGCCAAAGTTCATACGCGGCCAGCAGCGAACCACCTATGTAAATCACTAACTGAATCAGATCAGTCCAAATCACTGCGGCGATGCCGCCTTCGAAGGTGTAGATCAACGTCAGCAATCCAACGATCACGATCGACCAGAGCCAAAGATGTGGCAGGCCTGGGATGCTGGCACTGAGTACTGCGGTCAGGACCAGCGAGGCGGCGAATACCCTTACGCCCTCAGCTAGCGCTCGCATGAACAGAAACAGCGATGCGGCGAAGTTCTTCGTCTTGACTCCGAATCTGTTTTTTAGCAGTTCGTAGGCTGTCAGCAGATTGCCACGAAAGTACGCGGGAATGAAGAGCAAGCTAATGATTATGCGTGCGACGATATAACCGAGGACGACTTGCAGGTAAGTGAAGTTGCCGCCTTGCTCAGGCCGAGCATAGTTTGCATACGCTAGAGCCGGCACTCCAATAAGCGTAAGCGTGCTTGTCTCTGTCGCCACTATCGAAAGACTTATAACAATCCACGAAGTATTTTTGTCGCCGAGAAAATAATCTTTGACCGTGCGTTGTGACCGTCGGAACATCACGCCGAAAATTGTGATGCCCGCGAGATAAAGCAACAGCACGGCATAATCGATTGCCGAAAATCCCATACGACAGTTATCTGCCTCAGTTTAGATGCGGGACTTGTCCCGCATTTCCGATTCTATGAGCGGACAAGTCCGCTCTCTAAACGTAAACAAAAGGTTTGCCTAATTGAGAATCTCGATGGCCTTCGAGACGACGCCCTTTGATCCTTTCAACGCCCGGTCTGCCTCTGCACGTGAGCGTCGCGTCTTGCTCATTACCAACGCGAGCGGCAAATCACCGCCGGCGTCCCGGAGCATCGTCCTCGCGTCCTCTTCACTTAGGCCTGCTTCTGATTGCAGGATGCGCAGCGCTCGCCCCCGCAGCTTATCATTGCGCGTTTGCACGTTCGCCATACGGTTGCCCATAACGTACCCCAGGCGAACCATGGTTATAGTTGACAGCATGTTCAGCACCAACTTCTGCGCTGTGCCGGCTTTCAAACGCGTTGACCCCGCAATCACTTCCGGACCAACAACGGCAACAATGCTGACTTCCGCCGCCGTAGTTATCGGAGAGCGCGGTGCGCACGTGAGCGCGATGGTGAGTGCTCCCAAATGCCGCGCATGTTCCACCGCACCGACTGTGTAGGGCGTACGGCCAGAGGCTGCAATTCCCACCAGTACATCTGATCCGGTGAAGCCCCGGGTTTCAAGATCGCGGGCGCCGGCGTGCGCATCATCCTCCGAAGCTTCGACTGCGCGATAGCAAGCTTCGTAACCACCGGCAATTATTCCCTGAACCAGATCGGGTGAGACTCCGAACGTCGGCGGACACTCGGCAGCGTCGAGCACACCCAGCCTTCCGGAGGTTCCCGTTCCGATGTAGAAGAGATGTCCGCCTTTGCGCAAACGCTCGACGATTCCATCAATCGCCCGCGCAACCTCCGGCAATACCGCGCCCACCGCGGCAGCGACTACCGCGTCTTCGTCATTCATTAACTGAGCAATTTCGAGCGAAGACAGGGAGTCGAGATTAGTCGTGCGCGGATTTTCTTCTTCAGTGACAGGAAAGAACCCAGAGTCTTGAGACGTCATGATTTCAGTTTTAAGGTTTCAAGTTTCAGGTTCAAGTGAAAACCGAAGTTTGAGCCTACACTTTAGCAAAACCTGAACAAGTCAGTGGTTACGCGTCAGTGGGGCAATTGTTGTTCTTGGTCTTTCTCCCTTCTCCCTCTGGGAGAAGGGCCGGGAAGAGGGGCGCAGCTGATGATAAGCGCGAGCCTTAAGTCCCTCTCCCCAACCCTCTCCCAGAGGGAGAGGGAGTTAAAGCAGCAAGCGACAAACTTTTTAGCAAAACCTGAGACTTGAAACCTTAAAACCTGGTTCTAGACAGCGAGTGCCAGATTTCCACGCACCAGGCCGCGAGCAATCCGTGCGGCTGCGACCGCAGGCGGATATAAGGGCCGAGCGAAATAAGCTTTTCTTGCGACGCGTTTGATTTCTTCTTGCATTGGTTTCAGTACCAAATCGCCGGCGCCGTATACGCCTCCTACGCAGACAACGGGAAACTCTTCGTTTTCCATGCGAAGTTTCCTGATTACCGCGTTAGCCGCAAGGCCGAGTTGTTGTCCAGCCCTTCTCAAAATGTCTCGCGCGACATTGTCACCTGCCTGGGCAACACGCACAACTTGCCGGCCAAAACCAGCGAGACGATCGTTGGTCATTGTGGGCGCATAGATTGCGGTGGAAAGATCATCCGGAGTCGCAATCTTGAAATAAGCCAGCGCGGCGGAAGTCAGCGCCGTCTTTTCGGCGCGCCCGTCAGCAGCCTGAGCCACTGACTGCAAAGCCTTTCGCGCAATCCATGCGGCGCCACCTTCATCACCGACGATCGGTCCCCATCCACCAGCGCAGACATGTTTGCCCTGGTTGCTGCGACCGCAACAGATCGAGCCAGTCCCGGCGATCACAACCAGTCCGGCCTTACCGTCCGTCGCGCCATACAATGCGATATCGCCATCCGTAAAGACTTCGAGCACTTTGATTTCGTTCAGGCACTCGCTAAGCTTTTCGCGCATGCGATCGCGAATGTCCGTTCGCCTGACGCCGGCCAATCCAACGGCTGCGGCCCGTATATCGTCGCGGTGAATGGAAATTTCAGCGCAGGCTTGATCTATTGCATCACGCACCGCCGACGCGGCGTTAGCGATGCCTACCCGAAGAGGATTGGACGGTCCGGCCCGGCCCTCGGCAATTACCCGAAGCTGTCCATCCAGGATGACCGCGCGCGTGGTTGTGCCGCCTCCATCAACCCCAATCACCAGATCTCTTGATTGTGGGCCGCGAGGTGTCAGCAGTTTCACTCCAGTTCCTTTTGTGGTCACTCCGAGCGAGGGCATAGATTCCTCATGTAGATTAATTGGTTTAATTTTAGATGCCTGCACAGCTATAATGGAAACTAAAAGATCTTATTCCTGTAATAATCCTTCTTGATGCGGGTGAGGCAATGGAAATCAGGCAATTAAGGGCGTTTGTGGCGATCGCAGAGTCAGGGACATTTACCGCCGGGGCCCAGCGCGTGCACGTGACACAAGCCGCGATCAGCATGCAAATCAGACAATTGGAAACTGAAACCGGTACGAGACTTTTTGTCCGCGCGCCCCGGCGAGTACTGCTCACTGAGGCGGGCGAGTACTTGCTCGAGCGCGCACGCGCGATTCTGCGCGAGCATGATGCAGCACTTGAGGAACTCGCCTCGTTGACCGGCGCACATCGAGGAAGACTGCGGCTGGGCAGTGCGTCGGCAGGGGTCAGCGCTAATCCGCTGCCACAAGTTTTGAAAGAGCTGCGAAAGACGCATCCGGGCGTGGAAACTTTGGTGGTATCAGGAACCAGTGCGGAACTCGTCCAACAAGTGCTGGCGGGCGAGCTTGATGCGGCGTTCGTCTCGCTGCCGGTTGAAGCCCGCGGAATTCAGACTGAGTTGCTGAGCGAAGACTATCTGGTAGCGATTGGTTCGCGGCGTCACAAGTTGGCGAAACAGAAAGTTGTCAGTGCTTATGCTCTTGCGGGCGAGAAGTTGATCCTGGGTGAGCGGGGCGGAAACACGCGTCGATTGATCGATCAGTTCTTTGATAAAGCCGGCGTGACACTCAAGGTCTCCATGGAATTAAGCCGGCTCGCAGCCATCAAGCGCATGGTCGAAGAGGATATGGGCGTCGGCATTGTGCCGTTACAGTCCGTGCGCGAAGAGGTGGCAAGAGGAACTCTGGTGCGATGGTGGATCGAAGGCGCGCAGATCAACTGGCAACTAGGGTTGGCGCGTCTGGTGGGTGGGTACGAATCACCAATTCATCAGAAGTTCCTGCAGCTTGCCCGCGAGCATTTCGGGAAACCGGCTACTAATCAGACTCGCGCGAAGCTCAGACGAAAGAGAAAAGCCGTGGGCGGATAATACGTAGTCGGACGCTCGACATCCTTCGGGGCGCTAGCCCGACCGTGAGGGAGGGCTCATGCTTTCAACTTCGAACCTCAACCATTCCTGATAAACCTCTCGATGCCTTGCGGCTTCTCCGTCACGATCACTCCGCGTCGCAGCAGTTGCCGCACCACTTCACCGGGCTTTTCGACTTCAATGAGTGTTTCTGCGGACCGCGCGCATTCGTTCTGCAGCGGAGAAAGAACCTTCCATCCGGATTCACCCAGGCGTGTGGTTAACAATCGATTCAATTCCGATGCGCGCGCTTGAATGTTGTCTATGCCGAGCTCAGTAATGAGATCGATAACAGCGCCGAGGGCAAAGATTCCGGCGAAATGCGGACAGCCCAGTTCGACTCGCGCGGCAGCATCGTGACGAGGGCGAAATTCGTCGTTGCGCATCTCGAATGGTTGCTCGACACTTAACCAGCCGATTGAACGCGGAAGCGATCGTTCTTGCAGTTCCCGGCTAAGATAAACGAATCCCGATCCATATCCGGCCAACATCCATTTGTGGCCCGTCGTGCACAGCGCGTCGATTCCCATGCGCTTCACATCGATCTCAAACACGCCCGCCGATTGACTGGCATTGATGACCAGGGCGTGTTTGTTTTTTTCCGCCCCGAGCTCTTCCGGATCAATCCGAAAGCCATTTGAGAATTGCACGTGACTAAGGGCGATAATTCCCGTCGCGTCTGTCATCGCGGCACGCACGTCATCAATCCGCAACTCGCCCTCAATAGCCGGCAGCAAGTGAACTGGAATCCGTCGATTCATCCAGGGCAGGGTCGTGACTGGAAACTCAAGCGCGCTTGATATGACTTCGCCCCGGCCCTCCAGAGCATCCACGATCACGTTCATACCCGATGAAGTATTCGTCGTGAAGGCAATCTCGTCCGGCTCGGCATTTATAAAGGCTGCGATCTTTTTTCGTATCGTCTCACGTTGCCCCAGCCACTGGTTCCAGTGCACGTCGCCATCGCGCATCATCCTTTCGTAGTAACCGGACGCAGCTTCGAACGCCGCGCGCGACACTGGTCCCGCCGCGGCGCTGTTGAGGTAGGCAACGCGCTCAGTTACCGGAAACTGTCTACGAATTTCGTCCCAGTTGGTCATGTAGGGCGAAGATACACGATGCTCCTCAATGTTTGAAAGCGGAATGGACTATTTAATAAAAACTTGCTCGCGCGCTACAGTGTAGTTACACTGTAATCGTGGGTTTGCTCCGATTTGAATGGGATGCCCGGAAGTCGGCCACTAACCTGAGTAAGCACGGTATCGCCTTCGAAGAAGCGCAGACGGTCTTCCTCGATGAAAACGCTTTGTTGATTCCGGATGAAGAGCACTCGTCAGAAGAGGATCGGTTTATCATTATGGGCTTTAGCGATCGCCTTCGCATCCTAGTCGTATGCCATTGCTACCGAAAATCGGATGATGTAATTCGGATCATCTCAGCCAGAAAAGCAAACAACGCCGAACGAGCGCAATACGAGTAACGGAGAACGAGATGAAAAAAAACTATGATTTCTCAAAAGCGCTAAAAAATCCTTATGCCAAGCGCCTGAAGCGGCAGCTAACTATTAGACTCGACCACGACACGGTTGAGTATTTTCAGAGGATGGCTGAGGAACTATCGATTCCTTACCAAACCCTTATCAATATGTATTTGAGAGAGTGTGCGGCTACAGGAAAGCGTTTGCGGTTGCACTGGAAGCCGGAGAATCGTAAACGCGCAGCGTAGGAATAGGAGTAGTTTCACAAGTATGCAAGATGCTTCAGTATTCATCAGTTATGCGCGGCCAGACCAAAACCGAGTTACGTCATTCTTCGATTACCTCCAATCTAGAGGATTCAATGTCTGGATGGATTGCAGAAGTCTCATGCCGGGTCAAAACTGGGACTTTGAGATCAAGCGAGCATTAGACAAAGCCACATTTGTCCTCTTCTTTTTGTCCAATAACTCTTTTGACCGACGGGGTTATATTCAAAGGGAGTTAAAGCTGGCTCTCGATAAGGCAAACGAGAAACTAGTAGATGACATTTACCTTATTCCAATCCTGCTTGACGATAATGTGCCAATACCTGATCTATTAAAAGGTGTTCAGCATATAAGCGCCGCGTCAGCAGACTGCAATGAGCGCATTGTTGATGCCCTCAATCATCAGTTAGGCAGACTGGGTAGTGAGAGAATCGCAGCACAAGAGGAAGGCGGAATTACTTGGAGGAAGCGGAAGATTAGTGAGTCTTGGGATGGTCTACCTGGCTACGAAGTTGAACTCGAATACTTCGAATTTCAGTCAAATGAGTATGCGAACATTTCCCAAATCAGCGACTACATCAAAGGTCGACTTCTCTCAAGTTTGTTTGACCACCGCGCAGCTAAATTAAGTTTGGATCCTCGGTCTTTCAATTACGGTCAAACACGATTTCTACGAACTGACTCCTACGATGCTCATTGCAGTGAACCCACGATTATAGGAAAAGTAATGAGTATTCAATATACTGTTGATTGGTACGGAGCTGGAGCAGCACATCCTAATCACCACTTTGAAACCTACAACTTTCTCCTCGATCCTCTGGTGCTCATAAAAGAGCTTTCCGATATGTTTAAGGATGTGGACGAAGCGTTCCGTGTGATTCAGGAACATGCGAGGAGCCAACTGTATGAAGTACGAGTTGGAGATGATCCGGAAGATGAAGAAAACAAGTTGCCACGTCATTTGATTGATGATGGCACTTCCAAGTGGGAGCACTTCCAAAGCTTCAAGTTCTCTAAGGACAATTTAGACTTACTCTTCGCTCCTTATCAGGTGGCAGCTTATGCATGCGGACCGCAGTTTGCCAGTCTGCCCTTTTCTGTTCTCGCGCCGTTCATGCGGCCGGAGTTCGTGAGCGCAATGTATCTAGATATGTTGATTCGCCGATGAAGGCTATTCCAGTTGTTTCTTGCCCGGCGCCTCAAACCACATCGTCGCCAATGGCGGCAGGGTAATCGCAGCCGAATAATCCAGGCCGTGGCTGGGAGTCTTTTCGGCGGTGACGCTCTTCACAATTCCAACCCCGCCACCCCGAAACTTTTCATTGTCAGTATTCAGCAACTGCTTGTATTTTCCAGCGCATGGCAAGCCGAGACGATGTCCTTCGCGCACGACGGGAGAAAAGTTGCAAACACATATAACTTCTTTGCCTGTCGAGGGCGAGATGCGACGGAACACGATGATGTTTTCGGCGGCGTTATCTACTTCGATCCATTGGAAGCCTACAGCTTCGCTGTCTGCTTCCCAAAGCGCTCGATGTTTCGCATACAGCGCGTTCAGATCATGCGTGAGCAACTGCAGACCCGCGTGCATCGCCTCTTCCAACAAATGCCAATCCAGGCTTTCCGTCTCAGTCCATTCGCGCCACTGACCAAACTCGCCGCCCATGAACAGAAGCTTCTTGCCCGGATGCGCCCACATGTATCCGTAAAGCGCGCGCAGGTTAGCAAACTTCTGCCACCTGTCGCCGGGCATTTTGTTCAGCAGCGCGCCTTTCATATGCACCACTTCATCGTGAGAGAAGGGAAGGATGAAGTTTTCGCTCCACGCGTAGAGCAAACCGAACGTCAGCGAGTTGTGATTGCCGGCCCGAAACAAGGGATCTGTCTGAAAGTATTTCAGCGTATCGTGCATCCATCCCATGTTCCACTTGAAATCAAAACCCAGACCGCCGGCATAGACTGGGTGACTGACTTGCGGCCATGCCGTTGACTCTTCGGCAATCATCAGAGTTCCCGGACACTCGCGATGTGTTGCTTCGTTCAGCTCCTTTATGAATGCGATCGCTTCCAGGTTTTCGCGCCCGCCGAATTCGTTTGGAACCCACTCGCCCTCCTTGCGACTGTAATCGAGATAGAGCATTGACGCGACCGCATCGACGCGCAGTCCGTCCAAATGAAACTCGCGCAACCAGAACAAGGCATTAGCGATCAGAAAATTTCTTACTTCGTTGCGGCCATAGTTAAAAATGTAAGTGCCCCAATCGGGGTGCTCGCCCCTGCGTGGATCGAGATGTTCGTAGAGCGCCGTACCGTCGAAGCGCCCGAGCGCAAATGCATCTTTAGGAAAATGCGCCGGCACCCAATCCATGATGACCCCCAATCCTCGTTGATGCAGATGATCGATTAGAAAGCGCAACTCGTCAGGCGTTCCGTAGCGAGCGGAAGGCGCGTAATACGCACTCACTTGATAGCCCCACGACGGGCCGTATGGATGTTCCTTAAGCGGCAGAAACTCGACGTGCGTGAATCCATTTTCGATCGCGTGATCGGCGAGTAGCGGCGCGATCTCGCGATAACCCAGGGGCCGGTTGTTTTCTTCCGGTACTCGCCGCCACGATCCCAGATGGACTTCGTAAATCGAAAGAGGCTCCCGCCATGCTTGTCGATTAGCACGTTTGCGTATCCAGCTTCGATCGCGAAAACGGTACTTAGTTTGGAAAACAACCGAAGAAGTGTCAGGTGGCACTTCCATCATGAACGCGTACGGATCGGCTTTGAGAAATTTGCGTCGGCCCTTCTTGATTTCATACTTATAAAGCTCACCGGCTTGTAGACCTGGAATGAAAAGCTCCCAAACGCCGCTTTCTGTGAGGCGGCGCATCGGATGTTTAGCGCCGTCCCAGCTATTGAAGTTGCCAACGACGCTGACGCGATCAGCGTTCGGCGCCCAGACGGCGAATGCCACCCCGAGTGTCCCTTCGTGCGTTATCACGTGCGCGCCGAGTTTTTCATAGATAAGTAAATGTTTGCCTTCGCCAAAGAGATGGAGATCGATGTCGCCAAGGGTAGGAGAGGACTCGCGCGCGGAGGCTTTGACTGCTGACCTGCCCTTGCTTACGCGCGGGCTTCTGACACTTTGCGTCTTCGCACCTTTGCGTGAAGTTTTGGCTATTTCTGGTTCGCGACGTTCCGCGGAGCCCTCCCTGACGGTCGGGCTACTGATACCTTGTGCTTTTCTTTGACTCATTCCCAGTCGCCCGCCAAAGCGGGCTTTCCAACTAAAATGCCGCGCCGATCCCCGGGTTCCGCTGCGCTCCACCAGGGCCTAAATTCTGCCATGCTTCGCAGACTTGTAGATTTGCTACGTCGCCAGTGCCTCCTGATTAATTCGTCTGGACTTCAGCGGTTCAACTAATCGTCGATACATATCAGCGCCGGTTCCCATCTCAGGCTTATTACTTTTAGCCTCCGCGAGAATCTCGAGGAAACGATCGTGCACCGATCGCAGCTCCAATTGATCCATCAAATCAATCGCTCGGGCAGCGTACTTCAAAGTCTGGATCGTTTCGATACCGGAAACGTCGTTGAAGAACCAGCCACAGCTCGTGTACATCAAGAGGAGCATCCGCTGTAATTCAAGAAACACCAGTGCTTGCGATTGCTCGCTCGATGACAAATATCGACCCGCATGTTCGAAGAGAAACTGCTCGCGCGAATGATATTGATCGAGAATCAACGCGATGCTGTCATCTCGAGACTGCCACGGATCGCTGAACAGTTTGCCACGCGTCCCTTCAAAGTGTGCGACATTTTCGTCACGCAACAAATCCAGAGCTTGACGCAGAGGCGCGCGCCATCGTTGATTCCATCCCTGTTCGCCGCCGGTGTGACAGCCGCAATTGCGAATCCAGCGGCCAACGCCATGAGGACAACTCCACGAGGTACCCTTTCCATCGGGGCCGTTATTGATTTCAACCTCGAATAGAGGTCGATGTTCGTCGAGGTATTCACCGTAATTTGTAATAGTGAAAGCTCGCTTCGGTGCTTCGATTTCAAGCGTGTGTGCTAAACAGAGTTCGCCAAACTTGAAATGATGACCGTAGGTTTCCCCATCCGTCGCTACATTCACGAGATTGCCGGCGCGCCTGGCAACAATTTCAAGCCGATCAGCCAGCGCGGCGCTTGACCGCAGCAAGTCTTCGAAAGCTATCGCCCGCGATGTCGGTCCATCGTAAAAGAAACTCACAATCGAGCGGCTTGGGTCATTGCGGTGTAAATAGCGATACGGAACGCCGGTATTAATGTTCTGTTCGTTCACATCGTGCCATTCACTGTCACGAGTTAACCGAGCGCGAGCAGCTTGATGAGGCGCGAGAATCACAAAGCGTAACCCTTCATCGATTAGGGCGCCCATGACGTCGTCATTGCACGCCGTCTCAGGGAGCCAGACCGCTTCGGGTGCGCGCTCAAAACGGTAACGAAAATCGGCGATGCCCCAGCGAATCTGGGTTCGCAAATCCCGCTCGTTGCATAAGGGCAGGATCGCATGGCCATAGGCTTGCGCGATTGCGTTGCCATGACGTCTGTGCCTGGTGGCAGCCTCGCGATCTGCTTCGATTATGCGCGAATAAGTGTTCGGATGATTTTGCTCGAGCCAGCTCATTAGAGTCGGCCCAAAATTGAAACTAATATTGACGTAGTTATTGACGATGCGCTCTGCGCCGGTGGCATCATCGACAATGCGCACAAGAGCATTTGGCCCGTAGCACTCCGAATGAATACGTTCGTTCCAATCATGAAATGGCGCCGCACTCGGCTCAGCCTCGACGATTCCGGTCCAGGGATTCTCGCGCGGTGGTTGATAGAAATGGCCGTGGATGATTAACGAGAGCATGAATCAATCAAACCATAAGCCACAAAAAGGCACAAAAGCCACAAGAGAACGTTGCATAGCGGAAGGTATAAGAAGCTCCTGTTTAGACGCCGGACTTGTCCGGCGAAGAAGATGGCGGACAAGTCCGCTTTCTAAACTGATCGTCTTGTCGCAAACGCCAGCCACGCGGCGCCCAACGATCCCGCATCATCGCCGCACTCCGCCCGCACAATTTGACAGCGCCTGGCCGGAACCGGAAACGCGCGCTTCATGACTTCCGCCCGCGCATCCCGGGCAAACAAGTCCCATGCTGCTGAAACGCCGCCGCCAATAACGATCATCTCGGGATTGAAAATGTTCGTAACGCTGGCCATCGCGATGCCGAGATGAATTCCGACGTTTCGAAAGACATCCAGCGCAAGCTGATCACCTTCGACGGCTGCCTGATGAACCTTTTCCGCGGTTAAGTTACGATCAGCCACTTCGCGCAAACAGGAACTTTGATTTTGCGTTAATGCCTCGCGCGCCATGCGCACAATCGCGGTAGCCGAAGCATATACTTCGAGACAACCAGTATTTCCGCATTTGCAACGCACGCTGCCGAAGGGCTCAATGCTGGTGTGCCCTATTTCGGCCGCGGTGCCGTCGACGCCACGCCAAAGTTCGCCCTCCAGAATGATCCCGCTGCCAACGCCAGTACCCAATGTAAGACAGATAATCGTGCGATAACTGCGGGCCGCCCCTTGCCACATTTCGCCGAGCGCGGCGGCGTTAGCATCGTTTTCAATTAACACTGGCTGATCGAGCTCTTGCTCTAAGGCTGCGGCTAAGCGGAGCCCCTGGAGAGAAGCAAGATTCGGCGCGTTCACCACGATTCCTGTTTCCGCCTGAACTGATCCGGGCACAACAATTGAAACTGCTTTAGTTTGTGAGCCCTGGTGCTTGCTCTTAGCTTGGCACTCGCGCACAGCAGTGGCGATTGCCGATACGATCGGTTCCGCTTTGTTTGATTCGGGAGTTGCGGTTTTGACGCGTTCATGAATATGGCCCTGGCGATCAATAATGGCGGCGCGCAGGTTCGTGCCGCCTAAATCGACGGCGCAAACAAAGTTGGTTTCTGTTCGGTTATTAGTCAATCCCCTGGCAGTCTGCTGAAAAATTCCCTATGGCTTTGGCAGAGGGCTGGGGCAGGGACTGAGCTGGGACGAGCTTAGTGTAGCCGATGCACGCTTACGCTTTGCGGCCGCACTTAAAAGCCTCTTCCTAGGAGTCTGTCGGAATAATCACATTTCTCCGTGTAAACTCCGTGTTCTCTGTGTCTCCGTGTTGAAATTCCTAAGAAAAGAATGCACCACGGAGGCACGGAGATCACAGAGAAGCTTTTTTCCGACAGACTCCTAGCCCTCTCCAACAGCAGAGCGAAAAAAGTCTTTCATTCTAAGCTTTTCGACGTCCGAACATGTCGAATCCAACGGCTGCGACTAAGACGCCGCCTTTGACAACATATTGAGCCCAGTTCTCAACATTCAGCAGCGACATGCCATTGTCGAGACTGGCGAGGATTAGCGCTCCCAGGACTGCCCCGAACACTGTGCCGCGTCCACCCATCAAACTGGTGCCACCGATCACGCAGGAAGCAATAGCGTCAAGTTCCATCAACGTGCCGGCATCGGGTGAAGCACTGCCGACACGCGCAGTGTGCAAGATCGAAGCTAAACCTGCGAGCGCACCCATCAAACAAAATGCCGTTAGAACATATCGCTGCAGATTGATGCCGGACAAACGCGCGGCGTCGGGATTTCCACCAATCGCGTAAAGGTAACGTCCGAATGTCGTATCGGCAGTCAGAAAAGCTCCAGTCAAGGCCACCGCCAAAAGAAAAATCACGGGAATGGGAACGCCGCCCGCCTGATTCATCAGAAAGATGAAGGCAATTATGGCTACCGATGGAACTGCGATGCGCGCACTGATTGCCCCAGCGCTAAGCGGGGTCAGCGCATGATGTCGTCGCGCGCGGTTGCGGCGAATATTTGTCGAGACAATCGCCGCAATACCGGCTACCGCCAGTCCTATACCGATGCGTGGATCAATGAAATCGCGTCCCAGCGAGCGAAAGAAGGGAAGTTCAACAGGAATTGTCGCGCCTTTAGTGAGCTTGAGAATCACACCGCGCCAAGCTTCAAGTCCACCCAAAGTCACGATGAACGCCGGAATGTTGAAGTAAGCGACCAGCGTTCCTTGTAAAGCACCGATCAGCAATCCCACAAGGATCGCCGACGCGAGTGACGGAGCTAGTCCCCAACCTTGTGTCAGTGCCGCAATGCCACCTGCAAGACCGACGAGAGCGCCCACGGATAGATCGATGTTACCGCAGACGATTACCATGAGCATGCCGACTGCCAGCACTCCAGTGACTGCCGTCTGCTGCAAAAGTTTTGAGAAATTAACCGCGCCGAGAAACAGTCCGTAAGGGTGGTACTGATCTATCGTGGCCCATTGAAAGAAGAGCCAGATCACGACCAGTGCAAGCAACATCGTGTACGCGCGGAGCGCTGAAGTGCGCAGCTTGAAACGTCCTTTGATCGCTCGTTCGGATGTGTTTGCCATGAAACTCAAAAAATAGATGACCGTTTAGACGGCGGACTTGTCCGCCGCTGCTGCCGAAGTGAATTCCGTTTCGGACCACAGCCAACTCATATAATGAATGAGGTTCGCTTCACGTGATTTGGAAAGCCGCATCTTGATAGTCCGATGGCTAACGATCGCGGCGGACAAGTCCGCTGTCTAAACGACGACAAGATATTTCAATTCATTTCTTACTCACGCGGCGCGACGGGCTTGGCCGGTGGCGCAAGACATCACGGCTTCCGGCGTGGCTTCATTGCGTGTGAACTCGCCGGTAACCCGGCCTTCATGAAGAACAATGATGCGATCTGACAGGCCCAGGACTTCGGGCAGCTCGGATGAAACTAAAACAATCGCGAGGCCTTTCTCGGCCAGTCGATTAATTTCGGCGTAGATTTCCTGCTTGGCGCCGACATCGATTCCGCGCGTGGGCTCGTCCAGAAAAAGCACGCGTGGATTTGTCAGTAGCCATTTCGCCAGCACAACCTTTTGTTGATTCCCCCCGGAAAGCGTCCCTGCGATCGTAAAAACTGAACCGGCTTTGACCCGCAGTTCGCGTGAGGCGCGCTCAGCCGCGGCTGCTTCGGCGTCTTCATCGGTGATGAATCGGCCCGACAGCCGGCGCAATCCTGCCAGCGTCATGTTCTTCAAAATCGTCTGGTCGAGAACCAACCCGTAACGCTTTCGATCCTCAGTCACGAAACCAATGCCGTAGCTGATCGCGTCTGATGGTTGGTTTATTGCGGCCGGCTTTCCATCGACAAATATCTCCGCTGACTTTCGACCAGCGTGCGCGCCGAAAACGGCCATCAGCAATTCGCTGCGACCTGAGCCCATCAGGCCGGCGATGCCGACTACCTCGCCCTTCCGAGCCGAAAAACTCACACGATCGACCAGCAATTTTCCCGGAACGGCCGGATCCTCGACTGTGATGTTGCGCGCTTCGAAGATCGCTTCGCCGCGATCGTGTTTCGCTTCGGGAAAAATCTGGTCGACTTCCCGCCCCACCATCCTGGCGATTACCTGTGCTTCATCCAGCTCTGACGTGCCTTCAGTTCCAATTGTACGGCCATCACGAAGAACGGTAATTCGGTCGCTAATGCGAAAGACTTCGTCCAGCTTATGCGAAATATAAATCATAGCGACGCCGCGCGTACGCAATTTGTTGAGAATGGCAAATAAGCTTTCAACCTCAGTATCGGTTAGAGCGGCGGTTGGCTCATCGAGGACGAGGATCCGCGCATCCTGCGATAAAGCTTTTGCAATCTCAACAAGTTGCTGCTGACCAATGCCAAGATTACGCACGGGCGCGCGTGGATCGATTACCAGATGCAGATCATTTAAGAGTTTCTGCGCGCGGCTGTAAAGCTCGCTCCAATTAATGACACCGAAACGTCCTGGTTCGCGCCCAAGAAAAATGTTTTCGGCAACAGTTAAATCCTTTACCAGCGAGAGTTCTTGATAAATGACGGCGATGCCGGCGTTTTCAGCGTCACGAACGCTGGCAAAGCGGCGTTCGGAGTTATCCAATTTGATTTCGCCACTGTAATTCGGATGAGGATAAACGCCGGCAAGAATTTTAATCAGCGTCGATTTGCCGGCGCCGTTTTCGCCAACCAATGCATGAATCTCGCCTGGGTTCAGATCAAAACTAACACCATCCAGCGCGCGGGCTCCTGGAAACGTCTTCGTGATGGCGCGCATTTCCAACAATTGCTGTGACATAATTTTGAGCCCTTGCTAACGCGCGGGCTAGTGCCCCGTTTGCGGGCGCCTTGTGCTTGTCTTGCTGCTCACTGCTCACCGCTCACTGCTCACTGTGGTTTAGGCCATTGGTCCCTCGGCACATTCTTATAAACGTCTTCCACCTTGTGGTACCCATCCTTAATCACGGTTTGCATGACGTTAGTTTTGTCGAGCACCACCGGTTCCTGCAGAATTGAGGGGACATCTAGTTTGCCGTTGTTAACCTTGTCTTTGGCTTCCAGCTTTTCTCCGCGCGCCAGTTTAATTGCGGAATCAACGGCGCTGTTGGCCAGAGGGACGATGGGTTTGTAAATCGTCATCGTTTGTTTGCCCTCAACGATTCGCTGCACTGCATCAAGCGCAGCGTCCTGGCCGGTGACCAGAATCCTGCCAACGAGTTGAGGGGGCAACGCTGAAATCGCGCCACCGGCTGTGCCGTCATTCGAAGCTACAATTGCCTTGATGTCATTATTGTTTTTAGTTAGCGCATCTTCGGTGATGCGTAATGCCTCGCTCGCCAACCACTCCCGCGCGAATTGTTTGGTCACGATTTTGATGTCACCGCGATCGACCGCCGGCTGCAGAACATTCATTTGGCCTTCGACCAGCAACAGCGCGTTGTTGTCGGTTTGTGACCCACCAATCAAAACATAATTTCCTTTGGATACGTGGTCGAGCGCGTACTGTGCTTGCATTTGTCCTATCTTTACAACCTGATGCGAGACGTAAAGATCAACGTCGGCATTTCGAATCAGACGGTCGTAACTAATCACCGGGACTCCCTGGCGATGCGCGGCTTCGACAATTGAAGCGGCGATCTGTCCGTTGTGCGGCGCGACGATCAAAACATCGACGCCTTTGGTGAGCAGGTTGTCGCATTGCTTGGTCTGCACCGCGTCGTCGCCATTGGCGACCTGTATTTCACATTCAGCGCCGACCTCTTTGCAACGCTTTTCGACCAGCGCCTTATCGCGCTGCCAGCGCTCTTCTTTCAGCGTGTCCATGGAAAAGCCGATGCGCACCGGGCCATTGCCTCTGGCTCTCTTGCCGGTGCCGGTTTCCGGCCCCTTTACGCAAGCGGCGAACAGAAACGCCGTAAGCCAAAGATAGAAGACCAGAATCTTTCCATTTTTCATATTATCCTCCCAAGAAGTTAGCCGACTTCACTCTGCACAGCAGGTGCAGGCCGCATCAGCAATACCATCCACGGCCTGACGACCGCCGTCGTGACGTGCCAGCAGCAGAATCGAAATTCCGGGACTGGCAATTGAAAATCCGAAAACTATTAGTGCGACGGAAACGCACAATTTCAAAATGCCAACGCGGTTGGTCGACTCAAAAGTAGTTTCCGAAAAATAGCGCCGCCCATCATTGCAAACGAGGGGTGTAAGGTCAATCTTAATGGTTGAATCGGTCGGTCTCAAGGCTGAAATGCAACAAAAATACTGTTGGGAATTATCATGGAAAACTCGCAATGTGTCGCAAAGTTATAGTTGTCAGGTTGCCATCGGAATAACCGTTTCTGATCGGGGCGGTGGGACCAGCAAACGCCAACCGATTTATCTATTGAAGTTTTCGCGTTTTGATGATATCTATCGGCCAATCCCCATTCGGAGTGTTAGCCGCGTTAGGAATATCAAGCGGTAGCGATTCTCTTGATGAAAACTATGGCTCGGGAAAGTGTTTTCATTATCGAGAGCCTTCTGAGCAGTCGCTTGAGAGAGAAGAAAAGACCCTACATCATTCGGTTAAGCCAACTGGAGGTTAAGCCATGCACAACGCATCTGCTTCATTTCTTCGCTTTTCATCATCCGGATTCTTAATTCTAATGCTGGCTGTGCTCGCCAACGCGCAATTCAGAGCGAGCATCCAGGGCACAGTCAAAGACACAAGTGGAGCGGTCGTTCCGGAAGCGACGGTGACCGTAACCAACAAAGAAACAGGCAAAGAGCAACAAGTAGTGACCAGTAGTGATGGCTTCTACAGGGTCTCGGCTTTGCCACCCGGCGCCTACACAGTTTCTGCCGAGAAGACTGGTTACAAGAAAAAAATTCTGGAGAACGTTTCTGTAAGTGCCGAGGCAACACAGGGTGTTGATATCACGCTGGAAGTTGGGGAAGTGAGCGCTGTAGTTACCGTCTCGCAAGAGGCTGCTCCACTGCTACAGACCGAAAACGCGAATGTCGATAAGACGATCTCTAATCAGGAAGTGTTGCGACTGCCACAAGCATCGCGTGACCCGTACCAATTGATTCGGCTCGCTCCAGGCGTTTTTGGCGAGGGCGCACGCACTGCTAATGGAGGCGCAGCCAATCTGCCAAATACCAGTGGCCCCGGAGGATCGAGCACTTCAATCTTTGCTACGGAAAACCAGGTTCCGATCACAGCAAATGGACAGCGCGTTTCAGCAAACAATTATCAGATTGATGGTGTCAGCGTTAACAGCCAAACATGGGGCGGTGCCGCCGTGATCACACCCAGTCAGGAAAGTGTCAAAGAAGTCCAGGTGACTTCCAGCACCTATTCGGCGGAAGACGGGCGCAACAGCGGCGCGCAAATCCGTGTGGTAACTGAAAACGGAAGCAACAGTTTTCATGGCAGCGCTTTTTTCCGATATGCCGATCCCGGCCTGAATGCTTTCAATAAATTTCACGGCATTCCGGGAACAACGCGAATATCCAGCCCGCAGCGTGTCGAGCAGAAGAACCGATCGTATGGCGGAAGTGTCGGTGGGCCAATCATTCACAACCGGGCCTTTTTCTTCTTTTCGTACGAAGGTTTTCGGAGCAGCACGAACAACACGTATCAGGCATTCGTCGAGACGTCGCAGCTTCGTCAACTGATTCTTAGTGCGCGTCCGAATAGCATCGCGGCGAAAATCTTGTCTGCTCCGGGTAGCGACGCTCGGGTGATTTCGATAATTCCCCGCACGTGCGCCGACTTTAGTTTTCCAGTTACCTGTTCGCTTGTCGCTGGTGGATTTGACCTCGGTTCGCCGACCGGAGCGCAAGGACAATACGTGCCTTTCAGCTCACCACTTGGTGGTGGTCTCGATGGAATCCCTGATGTTCAATACGCGTTGCTCGCTAATCCGACGCTTTTTCGAGGAAATCAATATTTCACTCGCGTCGATCACAACATCACCTCGAAAGATACACTGGCGTTTTCGGCGTTCATCACCCCGGTGACGAACTTCACTTCTGACTCTGACGCGCAAAGCCGGCCGATGGCTGATATCAACTCCAAGCGTCTAAATTGGGACTTGGCTGCCATCTACACGCGCAATATCTCGGCCACCATGTTGAATGAGGGTCGTTTCAATTTCACCCGTTGGGGATATGATGAGGTGAGTTCTAATCCGAACGTTAACTTCGGCATTCCGCGAGTCGAAATTGAACAATTGCTGCCCAACGGAGCTCGGTTGAGATTTGGCGCAAACCGTTCCGAGAACACGCCGGGTGTGATCAGCGAGCGACAAATTCAATTCAGTGACGTGCTGACCAAAGTCCGCAACAACATGAGCTGGAAGTTTGGCGGCGAGTATCGGGTGGATTTGAATGACAACACCGGAACGGGCGGCGCGCGTCCGCTCTACTCTTTCGTTCGGCCGTGGAACTTCGCAAACGATACGCCAATTTTCGAGGCCATTAACGAGGATCTTAACGGCAAGCCGATTGCAAACAATACCCCTTTCAAGAGTGGCGATTTAGGTTTCTTCGTCCAGGACGACTGGAAGTATCGTCCGAACTTGACGCTCAATCTCGGATTGCGCTGGGAATACTTTCAACCAATTACTGCTGGAGGTGGCGGTGTCTTAGGTAACTTGGCCCTCGGCTCAAATCCATTGTCGACTTCAACCTTGGTGACGAGTCACAAGCTGACGAAGTCGGACTACAACAACTTTGGACCACAAGTGGGTTTTGCCTGGAGCCCACAGACAGTCTTTGGCAGGAATAGTTTTTTGGGTAACGAGTTCAAAGATCGACTAGTGCTGCGTGGCGGTTTCGGTATTGGCTATGACCGTCTGCCAAATGCACTGCTGGCTAATGCGCGAGCCAATCCACCGAACGGCAGCAGATTTGGCATTTGTTGTGCAGGTGCGGGAGGTGCCTTCGGTGAAGATTGGGCGAGACCCTTCGCGGAGGGCGCAATCTCTTATGCTCTGGGAAGTAGTAACTCCCCACTTAGCTATCCCCAAAACCCGAACTTTTTTTCTGCGCCCAAGCAGTACAAAACGATTGAGATCTACGGAACAGTGCCGGATCTGCCTAGCGCTTACGTTTATCGTTACTCGCTTGAAGGACAGTACGAGCTTCCCGCCAAGTTAACCGCGACGCTTGGTTATCAGGGTAGCGCGGGACACAAGTTCGTGCGTATTGTGCCTGAGCACTTTGTCGCACCGACGCAGAACACATCTCTCTTCGCGACTGCGAGCCTGGGTGCCGTGTATTTTGCAATTCCTGATGTCAATTCGAACTACAATGCGATGCTTGCGCGTTTGCAACGTCGCTTCTCAAAGGGACTTCAGTTTGACTTAAATTATCGCTGGAGCAAAAGTATTGACACCTATTCTTATGAAGCACCATGCGCTTGCACCAATCAAACCTTTCCCATTGATAATCGCCAGGAGCGCGGGCCTTCAGATTTCGATGTCAAGCACAATTTTGTCGGATCAGTGTTATGGGATATTCCTTTTATGAGAGGCCGAAAGGATTGGACGGGAAGATTGCTTGGCGGCTGGCAAATCAACGGAATAGTCACGGCCCACTCCGGCTTCCCCTGGACGCCTAAGGTTGACCAAAGTTTCAGATTACCTAACGGCCAGTTCTTTGGTCCGATTCGTCCGATTGCTTTCTTTGGCCAGCAGCCGTTGAGCAATACAAACGGTAACTTCCTGCAACCAAACGGAATCTTTCCCGGTGGCGGCGCGGCGTATTTCAGCACGACGGTCAACACTGACGCGAGTGGAACTCCGACTTTTCAACTCAACGCGCCAGGAATCGGACGCAATGTGTTTCGGGGACCGCGATACTTTTCGACGGATATGAGCCTCGTTAAGCGATTCGGTCTGCCAAATCTGGGGCGGGTGAGCGAGAATCCAAATTTAGAATTGCGCGCTAACTTCTTCAACATCTTCAATACCCTGAACCTGCTGCCGTTTGGATCGCAGGATAGTAACGTCTTCGTTACTAATCCGAATTTTGGTGAAGCTATTGGTGCGTTAGCCGGACGTGTTATCGAGCTGCAGGCGCGATTCAGCTTCTAAGATGTTAGAACAAACGCGCGCTCTCAATTGCTCTTTAGCTTTTGCTGCTCTGTCAGCTTTTGGAAGGTTGCGAATTCGCGATCCGCCTCAGGTTTGCGCTTGAGCCTTGAGAGTGCAAGAAACAGTTGATAGTGGACATCCGGATCATTCGTGTTAAGCGTAGCCGCGCGCTTCAGGATTGGCACTGATTCTTCATAACGGCGGCTTCTTACCAACAGTCGTCCGAGATCGTGATAAGCATTAAAGTGTTTATCGTTTAGCGCGATTGCGCGACGCAATGACGCTTCGGCTTCGGCAGTATTGCCGCGATCGTTGAGCATCGCACCGAGGAGAGCCAAAGCATCAACTTGACCCGGTTTCAGCGAAAGCGACTTGCGCAGTGCGGTCAGTGCTACATCGTAATCACCCGTGCGGCGCGCAGCGAGCGCTACGAAATAATGCATGTCGGCATTCCCGGGAAAGCGTTGCGCCGCGTGTTGGAAGACTTCGAGCGCTTGCGCGAAATTCCGGAGCACTATGTATATTCCGCCCAGTCGCGCGTAATAGACCGGCTGTGATGGATCTTGTTGTAAGGCGCGTTCGTAGTATTCCCGAGCCGCCGGATAACGATTGTGCTTTTGCAGCAGTTCTCCCAGCATGAAATTCGCTGCCGGATAGTTTGAACGCAGCGTTAGCGCTTTCTCCCAAAGTTCTCCCGCTGTTTCGTCCTGACCGCGCGCTGAGGCAATCAATCCCAGATAGTAGAAGGGCTCAGCCGCGTTGGTTGAAAGAGCGGAAGCGGCTTCGAGCGCGTTGTTGGCTTGGTCGAGCCGCTTGAGATTGTATTGGGCCACACCGAGTTGGTAGAGAATGTCGAACGTGTGTGGCTGCAATTCGTTGGCGCGGGCAAGTAACTCGGCGGCGCGCTGGTAATCATTACGGGAAGCATAGAGCAGTCCGAGATTAATTGTGGCTTGCGGATGATCGGGAGCGAGGCGGCGCACCGACTCGAAGGTCCTTATAGATTCATCATCGCGGTTGGTGTGCGCCAGCAAGACGCCGAGATTTGCCATCGCGGAAACATTATTTCGATTGAGACGAAGTGAAGCACGATATTCCGATTCGGCTTCTGTTGTCTTGCCACGCTGATCCAGAATCACGCCGAGCAGATTGTGCGCGTCCGCATTCGCCGGGGCGGTGGCGACTGCACGACGGACTAACGGTTCCGCTTCGTCAAGTTTGCCCGTCTGCAAAAGTGACGCCGCTTCACCTAGCAACGATGCGATGTCCTCTTGTTGGGAGGCGCCGGAGGGCTTTGCCGTACCTGAAGATGCTCGCTGTTGACCCGAAGTACCGTGTACAACGAATCGGTCGCAAATGAGGAAACAAGCTGCGATTATTATCAGGAAAGAAGCGAGGCATGCACTGGGCCAGGAATAGAAATTCGACTTCATGACCGATGATCTGTTCTGCGTTTCAGAGAAAAACTTAAGGCCTCGTATGATGGACGCTGTAGTATACTTAACCTAAAAATTTGCAGCAATTTGATTAGATTTCTGGTGGTGGGTCAATTTCAATGCGAATGTCCGACAAACTTCAGTTTGTCGTCCAAGTTCGACAAGCTAAAGCTTGTCGGACATCAAACTGACCCACCACTAGATTCGTCAGTCAACGAGCCGTCAACCCAAGGCAAAACGGCTATCCGGTAACCTCGCTCGACTGAGCGCGAAGGACAAGCAATGAAGCCTTTCAGATTAACTACCCTGTTCATATCCCTTGCGTTGGTTCTCCTTATCCTGCCGGTTTGCGCTCAAGTTCGACAGCCGAATACGGAGGCAAGAATCGACGCCCTTCTCAGGGAAATGACGCTCGCAGAAAAACTGGGTCAATTGCAGCAGCTCGACGGCGAGTCCAACGGAAACTTTCGTCCCGAACATCTCGACCTAATCCGAAAGGGCCTGTTGGGCGCCACACTCAACGTGCGCGGCGCGCGGCGAACTAATCAGCTACAGCGCGTGGCGATGGAAGAGTCCCGCCTGAAGATACCGGTCTTGTTCGGGTTCGACACCATTCACGGCTACCGCACTATTTTTCCCATTCCATTGGCCGAAGCCGGCAGTTGGGATCCGTCGCTGGCGGAACGCTCAGCGAGTATCGCCGCGAAAGAGACCTATGCAGCCGGGGTGCGCTGGACCTTTGCCCCGATGGTTGACATCGCGCGCGATCCGCGTTGGGGACGTATCAGTGAAGGATCAGGTGAAGATCCCTTCCTGGGCGCGGCTTTCGCGCGTGCGCGCGTGCGGGGCTTTCAGGGAAATGACTACAGCGCAACAGGAAAAATACTTGCTTGCGCTAAACATTGGGTCGCATACGGAGCCGCGGAAGCGGGACGCGATTACAACACCACCGACTTGTCGGAACAGACTCTGCGCACGATCTACTTTCCGCCATTCAAAGCTGCCGTGGACGCCGGCGTTGGCACACTGATGAGCGCATTCAACGATCTCAACGGCGTGCCTTCTTCGGCCAACCCTTTCACGCTGACGAAAGTGCTGCGCGGGGAATGGAAGTTTGATGGGTTCGTGGTTAGCGATTATACGGCTGTGACTGAGCTCATCAATCATGGAGTGGCGGCGAATGAGCCAGATGCAGCGCGGGCTGCGCTGAGTGCCGGTGTTGACATGGAGATGGTAGGCCGTCTCTTTAACCGGCACGGCCCTCAACTTCTGAAGGAAGGCAAGCTTACCCAGGAAACTGTCGACCAGGCGGTCAGACGTATCTTGCGCATTAAATTTCGGCTCGGGCTATTTGAACACCCGTATGTGGATGAAGCGAATGAAACAGGCTCGTTGCTCACTAAGGAGAACCGCGCCGCTGCTCGCGAGATCGCCGGCCGCTCGATGGTCCTATTGAAGGATGATCATCAGACTTTGCCGCTGAGCAAAAGCCTCCGCTCAATCGCGGTCATTGGACCACTTGCCGACAACCAACGCGCGCCGCTGGGTTGGTGGAGCGGCGACGGCAGAGACGAAAACACGGTGACTCCGCTCGCGGGTATCAGAGCAAAAGTCTCTTCGCAAACCAAAATCTCTTATGCAAAAGGATGCGAGATAGAAGGAGGGACGACCGAAGGCTTCGCCGCGGCTATTGCGGCGGCGCGAGAAGCAGAGGTCACAATTGTTTTTGTCGGTGAAGCGAAAGAAATGGTTGGTGAAGCCGCCTCGCGCAGCTCGCTGGATCTGCCCGGGCATCAGATGGATCTGGTGAAGGCCATACAAGCAACCGGCAAGCCCACTATCGTCGTTCTGGTAAACGGTCGGCCATTGACGATCGGCTGGATTGCCGAGAACGTTCCGGCGATCCTGGAGGCCTGGATGGGCGGGACGGAATCCGGCAATGCGATTGCTGACATCCTGTTCGGCGACGTGAACCCGGGTGCGAAGCTGCCCGTAACTTTTCCGCGGGTAGTAGGCCAGGTACCAATCTATTACAACCACATGAACACTGGCCGTCCACCCGAAGCAAACAATCGATATACGTCGAAGTATCTCGATACTCCCTGGACACCGCTCTTTCCCTTTGGCTACGGTTTGAGCTATACGCAATTTAAGCTTTCGAATTTGCGACTCAGCGCGCAAAACATTCGACCCGATGGCAAGGTGACGGTTAGCGTTGAGATCGAGAACACCGGGCGGCGCACTGGAGATGAAGTCGTGCAGCTCTATATCAGAGACATAGCGTCCAGCGTGACCAGACCCGTAAAGGAACTCAAAGGTTTCCAGAGGATTACTTTACGGCCGGGCGAGAGGCAACGGCTCGAATTCACACTCTCCCCGGAGCAGCTTGGCTTTTACAACCGCGAAATGAGATTTGTGGTCGAGCCGGGCGACTTCAAATTTTTTGTCGGCACCAGCTCAGAAGACGGTTTAGAGTCAGGTTTTACGGTCGGTGAAAGATAATAATGCGCGGCACATGGAAAGATTATGAGGGGTTCCTGGTCGCGCCTGCGCGCAATACCCTTTTTTGCTGCCGCATGAGCGTCGAACTATCTTTTTGGTGTTCAAAGTTTGTCGTTGCTGCTTGAACGCCCTCTCCCTTTGGGAGAGGGTTGGGGAGAGGGCGTTAAGCTCACAGTAAGTCCCTCTTCCCCAGCCCTTCTCCCAAAGGGAGAAGGGAGAAAGGACTAAGAACAACTGATCACTAACAAGCGATCGATGACTACTTCAGAGGTTCCTTCAGTAAAGAGTTCGCCGCTTTCGGATTAACGGCAGACCAGCAGGCAACGGTTTGCAAACGGATGAAGTCTCGTATCCTTTTATCCTCGCTTATCAAGTTGGAACTACCGACCGCTAAATTGATTGTACGCACATCAATTTCTAAGAGAGGGTTGTGATTAACCTGGTCAAGAGAAGCTTGAGTCAAAGCAAGCCACCGGGCAAAAAGTATTCCAGGTTGCTGATAGTAGGCTTGCTCCTGCTGAGCTTTCTCGCTCACGCGGGGGCAATCGCCCAGTCCCGCCGCGCGGAAGATTACAGTAAGAAACACGTTCACGCCCTCAGCTTTAATCGAACTGACGATGCCTTTCTTGAAGATCTCTCGCATCGGACGTTCCGTTACTTTCTGGAATTGTCTGATCCAAAGACCGGACTTGTACTGGACCGAGTGCGCGCTGACGGCTCTCCGGCTGATGAAAACCATCGCAATGTGGCGAGTATCGCCGCTACCGGCTTCGGCCTGACGGCTCTTTGTATTGCCGCCGCACGACGCTGGGTTGAAACCTCCGCGTCGCGCGAGCGCATCCGAATTACGCTGCGCTTTTTTGCCGACCGCGCTCTTAATGAACACGGCTGGTTCTATCACTGGATGGACGCGCGCGACGGTGAGCGGAAATGGAAGAGTGAAGTGTCATCGATCGACACTGCTTTGCTGGTCGCGGGGGCGTTGACGGCCAGGCAGTACTTTCACGACGACGCTGAGATTGTTAGCCTGGCCACAGAGATCTATGACCGGATCGACTTTCCCTGGATGCTTAATGGTCATCCGACCTTGCTTTCGATGGGTTGGCATCCGGAAACCGGTTTCATTAAATCTCGCTGGGACGACTACAGCGAGCACCTGATGCTTTATCTGCTGGCCATCGGGTCGCCAACGCATCCGATTACCGCGGACTCATGGTATGCGTGGAAGCGCGACTGGAATCGCTACGACGGTTACACATATCTCGGTAGGACGCCCCTCTTTACCTACCAGTACTCCCAGGCGTGGGTTGATTTCCGCCGTCGCCGCGAGCGCAGAGGCCAGCACATCGATTACTTCAAGAACTCGATCAAAGCCACGTTAGCCCACCGGGCCTTCTGCATCGACCTCGCGAAAGAGTTTCCCGGTTATGGACCGAACGTATGGGGCATCAGTGCTTCAGACAGCGTTAAAGGTTATGTCGCCTGGGGTGGACCGCCACGCGATCCGGCAATCGACGGAACGGTCGTTCCTTATGCCGTCGGTGGCTCCCTGATGTTCGTTCCGGAACTGGCGTTGGCGGCATTGCGCACGATACGGAAAAAATACGGCGAGCGCATCTACGGCAGATACGGATTCAGCGACGCCTTCAACCCAAATACTGACTGGGTTGATCGGGACGTCATTGGAATTGATCTCGGGATCACATTGCTGAGCGCTGAGAACGCGAGGACCGGGAACGTTTGGCGTTGGTTCATGCAGAATCGCGAGATTCCGCGCGCAATGGACTTGATAGGGCTTCGACGATCTGGAAAGAGTTTGAGGCAACCTGTCATTCGGAGAGAGGCCCGGGCGCGCCTTGTAAATTTGTCCGGCCCACATAAGGGGGCGACGAAATCTTTCGCCCTTAACAAGGCGTCACAAACCGGGCGGACAACGACGTCGAACGCAGCAAGCGGTTCGATCTGGACAAGCCATTTGTAATTCGCGAATTCAATTTGGAAGTGCAAGGCGCATTAATGCAGCGGGCTTTGGATTTCGCGCCAACGGCGCGGAATAAGGTAGCGTGTGCCGAGCATGCTCGACTACTTTGCGGGTGCAAGTCCCGCATTCAACCTGATGGAGGTGAAGGATAGCAAAGCGCAAGGGCGTTGTCGCGAGGCAAGGTCTGAAGGAAGC
>WNGK01000923.1_pt1 | contig 61069 bp, 64 predicted proteins | sample 5400601 | NCBI WGS metagenome assembly WNGK01 (sample SAMN13153376, study PRJNA577476) | soil metagenome | isolation source: 60 cm soil or saprolite under Garry oak tree replicate 1 | place: USA:California | collected 2016-06-15
GTCGCGATTGGTGAGGCGGACACGCGCCCCGGCGATGGGCCCGCCGGCGGGGTCAGTCACCACGCCGGAGACGGTGCCGGTCGGCGCCTGGGCGCGGGCCGAGGCGACTGCCAGGAGCACTAGAAGCAGAAGTTGCGCTCCAATCCTGTTCACCGTCGTAGTTTAATTCAGGCCCGGCAGTGAAGGGTAGTTTTTCCGGCGGACCGCGCTTGAATATCGTGGCGTTCCCTTTTTAGCCTCAATCACGGCTCAAGGCCCATCCGCCGGACAAGGTCTGCGTAACGCGGGTCTGAGCGAAGGTCGTCAAACATGGGGTCTGCATTGAGTGTAGTTATAGACCATCCCCGCTCCTCATATGCCTTTTCCAGCCAAAAGAAGGCTTGATCCTTCTCTCCGAGCCGCGCATAAATCTCCGCGAACACGCCCGGCGCAACATACCTCTGCTTTGCCCGCTGCTCCTGCAAATCAAGCGCCTTCCGCCAGAATCCCTTCCAACCTGACGCGGCATAAGCCTCTCTTAACGCCGCTCCTGCTTCCGGGCCAAGTTTGGAAAAATCGCCCTTTAGATACGCTTCGATAGCTTGCTCATAGAGCCCTTTCTGCTCATAAGACTCTGCGAGCCAGCGATACGCCGTGGGCATGTCCGGGTTCAATTCGAGCGTCTTTCGACATTGCTCAACGTTGCGAAGTATGACCTCAGGCATGCCTTTCGACCAGTTCGATAGACCATCTTGAGCGACTCATGATTGGAGCGCGAGCGTCCTCGCTTGCAGTGAGCGCGACAGCGCGAGAACTGACATTGAAAGTAAGTGGTTGAGGATAGACACACCTACATCGAATACGCGACTTGCAAGCGAGGACGTTTACGCTCCAGGCGAGCCCGTCCAGTGGATTGCTTGTCGCGGCAAAGATCTCGCTGTGGGACACTCCGGCGGACTAACCGACCGCGATTGCGCAAAGCCCGATCCGAACGACCCGACGCATACGCTGTGCGGCTTCACGTATGCAGGCGACTGCGGCGGCTTCGCACCCGTGCATGCGTGCGAGCACTTCTCGCCACAAGGTTTCTACCGCGAGTGTCACGATCAACCGGGCGATGAATCGAACTCGGACGTATTCCGGCAGATCATCACCACGTTCGTAATGCGGTAATGGATTCGTGTCAGAACCGGGAGCGGACCGGGGTCCCCGCGCGGGCAGCCCGCGTGGGGTGGTGGATGCGAATTGGCGACTGGTACCTCGCTTCCCAGCAGCAGTAATAACAGCCTGACGCGAACTCTGCTCGGTACGATATCGCTTACCATGATGATCAATCCTCGTGTGGTTCTGGAGAGCTCGTTCAGCGTTCGGGGTCAGAATTTCGGGCAAAACCTCGACACCGGGGCAGGGAAGAGTTTCAGTATCTTCTTTCTGGATGATGGAACGTCGTTTGATTTTGGTCCGCCAGCGGGCTCGGTACAGACTCTGCACCAGCGCTATTACACCTTCCGCGAGCAGCTCAGCCGCTATTCCGGGGCGCATGCCTCGAAGTTCGGAATCGAATACCTGCGCACTGTCGCCAATGGCGAGAACGGGCAGGCATCCAGAGCGTTCTTGTCACGATGGGCTTGATCGGGTTCGATAGTCTTGCCTCGTATGAGACTTACCGGACGCGCTTGAGATCAGATCAGGAAGCAATCGAAAACTTCACCATGGCGCAGACAAAGCGTCTCATAATTCGTGAGGAAAGAAACTTTGTGGAGGTAGTCGACGGCACCTTAGGCATAGCTTCGACACTGATTGGACCAGCGTGATGCGGTTCATTAGCCGGCTCGCGTTCGGTGTATACTTGTAATTCATTCCCTCCAACGGTTTCCGTTCCCCATCATCAGCGATTCCCTCGTTTGAAATCGTGCAGGTCTGTGCGAAATGTCCGCATAGCAATGAACTGAATATGGAGGTAGCTATGGCATCAACAGCTTCGTCAGTTTCGAATGACATCCGACACGCTGGCCCGCCTTTGGGTGTTGTGGCAACAGTCTTTGTCGTATTGTTCCTAGCTGGTCTATATCCGGTAACGATGTTCGGAGGACAACCATACTTCCCTGGACCATGGGAATCGGCCGACACCATCGTCACATTTTTCCAAACCCGGTCTTCTGGCGTTCTCGCGACTGCCTTCCTCCACTTTGGCGCAGCGATTCCGCTCGGGATCTTCACCGCAACCGTCGTAAGTCGTCTGCAATTCCTCGGCGCGCGCGCGGCCGGAGCTTTCATCGCGCTCTTTGGCGGATTCGCAACCGCATTCACGATGATTGTTTCTTCTTCAATGTTGTGGACACTCACGCAGCCCGGAATCGCGCAGGATCGCGCACTTGTCCAAGCGTTGTATTGGCTGGACCAGGCTCTGGGCGGAACTGGATTTTCGGTGCCGTTCGGCTTGCTGCTCGCGGGCGTATCAATTTCTGCTGGGCTTGCGAAGTTACTACCGAAGTGGATTGTCATTCCGGGACTCTTAATCGCGATCTGTGGCGAATTGAGTTGGATTAACCTGATCGTTCCCAAGGCGCTTTTTCTCGTGCCGCTCACGCGCTTTCCGGGTTTCGTCTGGTTGATCGCCGCCGGATTTGCTATGCCGAAAACGGTCGCTCGATCATGACGAGAGTGATTCGAGGCTTCGTACTCTTTGAGTGCGTTGCCTTCATGGCTGCTGCCTTCACACACTTCGGCATACTGGTGAACGGGTACGAGCACCAGAAAGCCGGCAGTGCCGAGAGCGTGATCGCCCTCGTGCTCCTCATCGGGCTAATTCTGACTTTGATTCGCCCTCAATCGACGCGCGGAATCGGCTTGACGGTTCAAGGATTCGCACTGTTCGGAACGCTGGTCGGCATCTTCACAATTGTCATTGGCATCGGCCCCCGAACAATTCCCGATATCACTTACCACCTCGTCATTGTTGCGGTGCTGGTTTGGGGATTGGTTAAAACTTCGCGGACGCGGCAATAGCAAGCGGTCAAGTCTCAGAGTATGAATCAAAACACAGATGTGCTGATCATCGGGGCCGGTCCTACGGGTGTCCATCCCGAAAATATTATCCGGCGTTTAAATAGTTGCATTTAGAGCTACGATGTATTCCAAATCTCGGCGAAAACGGCTTGAAGCTGCTAAAGAAGAACTGCGGGACTTGTATGGTAAGCCACGGCAGAAGGCTGCTAGTTCGAGCACGCGGCCGTGAGCCTTTTCTTGTTTGTGGAGTGGCCGCGCGCCGATCTAATGTTTTTCGAGTAGGACCGAACACTTGGCCTTCGGGGGTCGAATTCAATTTAGGAACGAAGAACCAAGAAGCTCTCGAATTGCTCAAAGAGGGATGTTCGTAAGTGAGCGTGTCAAAAATGATGCCGAGAAAATAGATATTCGCAATTGGAGAGAGAAATCATGGCGAAGATAACCAATGGCAGTGCCGCCGCGCAAATGGGAAGCATGAAAATACTCCTGGCCGTTGATGGTTCATCATATTCCGTCGCTGCCGCGGAAAGCGTCGAGAGACGCCAATGGCCGCCGGGAACAATAGTGCGAGTGCTTTCGGTAGTTCCGGATGCGGTGCCGGCCACAGTTGAATTGTACGCAGCCGGCAGTCTTGAAGAGACTCGTCGTTTGATGGACAAAGAGGCTGAGCGACTAACTAATGAAGCTGCCGAGGCTGTGCGAGCAAGTGGACTCATGGTTGAGACGGCAGTCCGCCACGGTGATCCTCGCTCGGTGATTATTGACGAAGCTACAGATTGGCTCGCCGATCTGATCGTTGTCGGTTCGCATGGCTATACGGGGATCAAGCGATTGCTCTTAGGCAGCGTGGCACAGTCGGTTGTCAGTCATGCGCCATGTTCGGTTGAAGTCGTGCGCCCGAAGAGGACCGAAGAGCGCTAAGATTCAACTTGGCGAGAGAGCGCGGACTAAATAATGGAGCCATGTTGGATCGAGCAGGGAAAGGAAAAAGCAGATTGCTCAATTTTTTATCCAAGAGAATCATTGCATCTGCCGTTGCGATATTGTTTGCGATTTCACTCGCTGCCTGCAACCGAGCCAATAAACCTTCTGAGCAAGCGCGCGAGAAATCCCAGCAGACCGCTGAACTCCAACAGCCGACCATCGAGGCAGCGCCTGTTGAGCAAGGCGGCGACCAGTGGAAGGTTGCGACTTCGGATACGATTACGCTGACGGTGACTGCGCCGGGCGCGGCAGCGGTGAAGATTTTGTACCGGCCAGTTTTCGTCGAGGGTCGTCACATCGAACTCAAGACGCTGAAGGTTCCTTCTGACCCGGCCAGGGCAAAATTCTCGTCTCAACTGAAGATTGGAACTGACTTTGCCGGCGACGTGTGGGCAGAAGCCACTTATCCAAACGGCGCGAAGAAGGAGACTGAGCCGATCGCATTGACAGCCGACACCACGCTAATCTCTGAAGAGAGCCCGCCAATACACAGTGACAAGTCGGCGCGCGCGGATAAATTTACTGGCGGCAAGATCGAGAAGACAGCGTTGCAGCGTGGTCAGTCTGACATCAAGATTACAGTCAACGTTCCCGCCTTTCAGTTGACATTGTGGCAAAACGGCAAAGAAGTAAGGACCTACCAGATCGGAATCGGTCGCAAAAACTTTCCGATTCCTATCAGCATACGGCGCGCGACACAGATCGTTTTTAACCCAGAGTGGATTCCTCCGAACAGCCCCTGGGTAAATGAACACGAAGTTTCTCCCGGTGAGCGGATCGAGGCGGAAGACCTGCGCAACCCGCTCGGAAAAATCAAGATCCCGCTCGGCAATGGCATCCTGATCCATCAGGCGGTGAAGCCTTCCGACATCGGTCATCTGGCTTCGCATGGCTGCGTAAGGCTGCTCACCGACGACATTTTTGACTTAGCCGAGAAGATCATCGCCGCGCGTTCACTTCCCTTGTCGAAGCAGCAAATCGAACACGCAAAAAACAGCAAAGACCGTCTGGCCGTGAAATTAGATGCGCCGCTCTACATTGACATTAACTATGACACGCAAGTGATCGAGGGCGGCGTGTTGCACCTTTACCCCGATGTTTACAACCGCAAGACAAATTCCATCGAGAACCTGCGCGCCGAACTTCAAAGCAGCGGTGTTGATCCATCAAAGCTGGATGACGAAACGCTTCGGCAGATGATTGATCGCGTGAGCATGGCCGAAGAGTTTGTGTTGAATGTCGCCGACATCAAGGCCTCTCGTGCTCTAATCGCTGGTCGGAATCAGCCCCTGACTGAGCAGTCAGTTATAGCAAAACCTACTCCTCAAAGGCCGCGGCGTAACGTGAATAGCCATTAGGAGCAAGATGCATGAACGGTCATGAAGGCAATCTGCGCTCCAATATTGAATCATGGCTTGCTATGGTCGAAAGCCTCCTTAATGCTCCCGGCTGGGCACCGGACGATCATCCAATTGAGATGATCCAGACTCACATTTCAGTCCTGTTGCTTGGCAGACGGCACGTGCTCAAGCTAAAGAAACCTGTTGACTTTGGCTTTCTGGATTACACGACGCTGGAGAAATGCCGCAGCGCCTGTGAGGCCGAGATTGAATTAAATCGACGACTCTGCCCCGATATTTATCTTCGTGTGCAACCTATTGTCGAGACCGAGTCAGGATTTCAACTTTCCGACATGGGCCGCATCGTCGATTACGGCGTATTGATGAAGAGGCTTCCCGACGATCTAATGGTCGATCGTATGGTAGCGAGAAATGTCATTACCGAATCCATCGTTGATCGGCTTGCCGAGAGGCTGAGCCGCTTTCATCAGGAGGCGATGCGAGGGCCGGCGATTGACTCCTATGGCAGCCCAAAAGTGATTCGAACTAACTGGGAAGAGAATTTTGCCCAGACCGCTCCTTATATCGGCCGTACGATTACCGCAGCGGAATATAACCTCATCCGCACGCAGACCGCCTGCTGGCTCGACAATCTAGATGATCTATTGAAAGCACGCGTACGAGATGAACGAATCTGCGACGGTCATGGCGATCTTCGCTGCGAGAGCATCTGCGTCACTAACGGCATCTGCATTTTCGACTGCATTGAATTCAACGAGCGATTTCGGTGTGGTGATATCGCCAGCGAAGTGGCGTTTCTCTCGATGGATCTTAATGCGCGAGGCAGACCGGATCTCGGCTACTATTTCAGTGAATGCTATCAAGCGCGCACTAGCGATCCCCAATTCTTTATTCTCCTTCCGTTCTATAAGTGTTATCGCGCGTATGTTCGTGGAAAGGTTCTCAGTTTCCGCCTTGATGAGCGAGAATTCACTGAAGCGGAACATGAAACCGATATTTCGCGCGCCAGGGATTATTTCGATCTAGCCAGGCGTTATGCCGCGCCTTTAACGAAACCAACCATAATTGCGGTTGCCGGATTTTCAGGAACTGGAAAGACTGCCGTGGCTCGGGCCATTGCGGAGGAATTGGGGTTACGCGTGGTTTCGAGCGATGCCGTACGTAAATCGCTTTTCGGAAGTGGAATGCAAGCATCCCGTTATGGGGAAGGGATATACAATGCTGAGGCCAGCCGCCTCACTTATCAAACTCTTCTGAAACAGGGACTCTCGATCTTTAACCAGGATAAGGGTGTGATTCTCGATGCGACCTTTCAGCGCGCGAAAGATCGGTCTCTGGTACGTGAGATGGCGGAGGCCATTGGCGCAAAGTGGCGATTGATCGAATGTCAATCCCCGCCCGATGTGATTCATGAGCGGCTCGATCGGCGCGACACTCTTAAAGACGGGCTTTCTGACGCGACCTGGGAAACATATTTACGTCAACGAAGTGAGTTTGAACCTGTTACCAACTATTCCGAAGCTATGCATCTCGTTCTGGACACTCGGAACAGCCAGTGGGAAAACAGTCATGCGGCCACCGATTGGCTCCGCGCGCACGATCGCCTTTAGGAGTACAGTGCCGGGCAAGAATTCACAGACTTTAAGACTTACTCTGCTTGGCGTCGGGGCGATGAACTCGCCTCGTTACAAACCGGCCGGCTTGCTGGTCCAGTATGGCAAGACGCTTGTGCTGATCGATGGTGGAGGCACAGCGCCAAAGCATAAACTGGCTGCGTGGTTAGTGACAGATGGGGAAGGTGAGCTAATCCGCGAAATTCGCAAACTGGCGCGACCGATGGGCCTTAAGCCGGAGGTGACCAGCTATTCCGCGGGCGGACTTTCTATCGAGCCTCACTTGGTCATTCATACTTCGCACGACACTTACGGCTATACAATCGAGGCTTGCGGCAAACGGATTCTTTGGGCGCCGGAGTTTCTGAAATTTCCGGGTTGGGCCAAGGAAGCGGATCTGATGTTTGCTGAAGCTGCGGCGTGGAACCGGCCAATTCTTTTCCGAGGCCGTGCGGGCGGCCATGCATCCGTCGAACAAGTCGCCAGTGCCGCTCAAAAATACCATGTAAAGAGATTGATCTATGCGCACATCGGCCGCCCGACTATCAGGGCCATCGATGACGGAAAGCGCCCAGCCTTCGGCGAATTTGGCAGCGAAGGTGATGTCTACGTCATAACTAAGAAGAGCATTTCAAAGAGGAGTGCCCACGGAAATTCGAAAAGAGAATCGTGAGGGTAAGTGGTGATGGCGTTGCCATTAGCCTGCTCTGAAATTGCCCCAACGTAATAAGCCGAAGAGCCAGGGTCGCTGAGGACGATTGCTGCCGCTCGCCAGAAGGAGATGAAAGAGAGCATCACTATGGCGGGAACAATGAACCGGCTTAGAACTGGAGGTCATGAGTGCTTCATTTACGCTCCTAAGATCGGTGACCCTTCTCCGAAGAGTGAAGAGGAAATGGTTCATTTTGGCAATCATGCTTTTCTCGTATGCAATGCGAGCAGTTTACATCGAAAGCTGCAGCATGTTCGTGCGCGGCGGTGTGTACCGGGTGGTGCGAAGCAATGGGCGGCAAGGCAGCAAAGTTTTCGGTCTCACCGCTAATGTTCGATTACGTCTTGACTGGATGGTTGAAAGGAACCATCGCTCCGAGCATTACGGTGGTTGCAATTCTGATTGGGCTCGGCCACTCACTTTTGGCCATGAGCGGCGAGGAGAGCCTGGCCCAGGTCTACCGCGAAATCGAGGCTCCCAAGCACAAGAATCTAATCCGCGCCGGCTTAGTGATTTTTGTCTTTAGCTAAATTTCACCTCACTGGTTTCGTTCTTCGCGGTGATGATCATACCGGACGCCGAGCGCAGCAAATACTTTGACAATCTTCAATAGTTAAACTGTTAGGCTCGATCCTTTACTTCACTGACACCTGCCTGGCGGGCACAGTTGGCGCAACAGAAAAACTTGCCATTAGCTTCTGCCCCATGTCCGATGATCTTGCAGCCGCAGTGATCACAAACCGGCGCGAGCTTATGAACCGCGCATTCGAAGCTATCAAACGTATGACGATTACCCGCTGCTATTATTTCGAAAGACAGATAATAATCATTGCCACAAACTTCACACTTAGCCATCAGATAATCTCCTTTTCAGGAACGCAAAGATTGGATATTAAGTTCAATAGTGCATGCCTCTGCTGATGTTGGCTTTCCAGCCGTTTACTCGCAACGCCAATAACATGGCGAAGGCAGTAATCCATAAGAGCAATACGAAGACGTGAACGCGCGCGACTTTCCAGCGCCTCCAATTCCGTTCGATCTCAACGGGTGCCGCCGAAGAATCAGAGTTTAGAGCGCGGGTTTCGAGGCTCAGTTGTGTTTGATGCAGGATAGACTTGAGACCGCCGAGAGCTTTGTCCTCGATAATACCGCGTTTGATCTTACCGAACATTCCTTCAAGTCCATCAGCGCGTGAACGATTCTCATAAAACAGATACGATTTGGGACTCGGACCCGGAACATTCAGGAACGCTGTCAGTGCGAGTGATGAATCAAAGTAATGGTTGGCGTAAATCTGCCTCGATACGATCAGAATTTGCGCACCGATGTTCTGAGGGCGCTTATAGATGATGATGTGGTTGATAGCAATGACGGGTTTTAGCCCAAACTTGATCTTTGACCATACGATTGCATTCTCGACGACATCCAATTCTGGCTTTGAAGTTCCGTCTGGATTTTCAGCTAGAGAGTTGTAACTTGAAGCCGCCATCAGCTCATGCTGTTCATCAGCGAGGGGGATTCCTTTCCATTTATCGTCATATTGAATCAGAGCCCTGTCTCCTCGGGCGAGATAATCTCGTACATAATCGACTAGCATCTGTTTAAGAAGTTGAGTTAGCTGAATGCGATAGTTTCCTGACGCCCAATCTACCTCTTTTTGCAGACGCTCAATCATCATCGCCGACAGCTTCAGCCGGCAATCTCCAACAACACATTGTCTGAGGTCCTCAACGTCACGATCGTCAATCGTGAGTGCCTGGAGATCGTCAAGCAACGGCGGATTTCTAAAGCTACCTATCTCAAGAATGGCCCGATTGCTCTTACGAATCATGTTTTCGCGGAAGGACTGAAGAAACATTTCAGCCTGAGCCTGGAGGGGTACTACGCCGCACATCGCAATCTCTCGCTTGTCATGCGCGGGCAATAGTTTTATCACCGTCTCGCCCTGGTCCAGCGCCATGAAATCGTCTTCGCCAAAGGTTGCTTTATCACGAAGGACCCTTTGAAATTCTGCGATGGGGTCCTGGGCCAGGCAGTCGTTAGCGCCAAGCCACAGCAATGCCAGGAAGGTGGTAAAAATGAGAAAACTACGCTTACGACTCAGCATCTCTTATCCCTATCCAACCAATGACGAGGGGTCGCTTTCGATGCCGTTTTGCTTTTGCTCGCTTTCATCATGCACTCTTTTGTTACACACGAACGCATCAAAATAAATGATGGCATTAGCCGTGCCATCGCAGCGCCATCAGCCGGATAAAGTCAGTTGAATTGACCTTGCCCCAAGCTCGTTGAACATTTTTTTGATCAGCTGTGCGGACGCGGCGTGCGATTGGTTTTTAGCACTGAGGAATGCATGCACCGTAGCAGCAGTCAGGAACGTTCGCGCAATCAGTTGGCGGAAAGCTCTCTCGCTGAAGCCGTTCTAATATTTTTGCGCGTGACGGCGGGACCGCTGCGGCTGGCGCAGAAAAAACTGATCTACTGACGCCCGCCGTCGAGTTTCGAAACGTCTCTTTCGCTTACGAGGATAAGAGAGTTCTCAAAGATCTCAGCTTCAAACTTGCTAAAGGCGAGATCAAGATCATCTTGAGCGCTCTTTTCGATTGCTTATCCGTTTATGAGAATGTTGCCTACCGTCTACACGAACAGGAAATGCCTGAAGAAGATATAGAACAGGAAGTTCGTTCCATACTGCAGCTCACAATCTCGGGCGGCCATGTGGATCTTAAGGGTCCCAAAAGGCGAGAAAGTCTGCGCTACGCAGATGGTCGTCGCGTTCCTTCACTCCCGTCCAGATTCCCCTGGCATCAATCTGTACTTTCAGGGAAGAATTGCGCGGGCTTTCTGGATCAACCTCAAGTGTGCCGTGAATGTTCTTGAAGTGTCCGCGGACGTAAGTCACCATCATGTGTCGCGCGCGAAACTCGGCTGCAGTGTGTCCAGGTTCAAAAGTCCATTTAGCCATCATTGACCCTCCGTGGAAAACTGTAATTGGCCACCTTTGTCTGAGCTTCGTTACTTATCGCGTCCGTTGGACAAATATGCCTGAAAAGTATTGGCGGTAGCTGTAGAAGATAATCCCCCAGAGGATTACTACAACGATTGCCAACGCTGCACCACTCGGGTCCAAAAACACGTGATACAAAATGATGTTCACAATCACTGGTCCAAGAAGCACAAGGGCAAGGGGCACGAACCGGTTCACGAGCAGTAGGGAGCCGCCTGCGACTTGTAGCGCAGCGACAACCCAATAGTAGTGAGACAGTGCGAGTGCGCCGATAAACTGGCCTGCCAATCCCGAAGGCATAGGCCCCATGTTGAGGAAATTCAAGAACCCATTGAGGCCAAACACAACAAAGATCAGCCCAAGTAGAAGACGTGCGATCAAGGTTACGATTTTCATTTCGCCTTACCTCCTGAAGTTAGAAGCAGTACACAATTATCGGGCGTGAGCGCAGCGCCACGGCCAGCTTTCGAATTGTTCTGGTTACTCATTGTTAGATCTCCATTCAAGCGTTAATCGCGCCCATCCTACCCAGACGGTAATCTTCAATCGCCTGACGGATTTCCGCCTCCGTGTTCATCACAAACGGCCCGTAGCGCGCGACTGGTTCGTTCAAGGGCACTCCGGCGATGAGCAACACTTCGAGCCCAGCCTTCGCGTCCGCCGGATTTTCGATTCTCACTTCGTCGCCGTCCTGCGCGAACAGAACCATCTGCCCGTCCCCAGCGCGCTCGCCCTCGGCTCCGAAGAGTCCGTCTCCCTCCACGACGTAAGCGAAGGCGTTGTAAGCACTCGGCACCTGTTGGGTGGCCGCGCCTCCGGGCTCGATCCTGTAATGCAGATAGATAATTGGTGTGCGCGTCTCAATGACGGCTTTCTCGCCCATCGCTTCGCCCGCAATCACACTCACCATTACCAGGCCGTCGGCCGAAGTCGCTTTAGGGATTTGCAAGTTCGAGATCTCCTGGTAGCGCGGTTTAATCATCTTGTCGCGCTGCGGCAGGTTCACCCAAAGTTGGAATCCGTGCATCCGCCCGCCGTCGCGCGCGAACTCCCGGGCGGGCATCTCCGAGTGGATCACACCCGCTCCGGCAGTCATCCACTGCACGTCACCCGGCCTTAGGCGTCCGGCGTGTCCCCGAGAACCCTTATGCTCCATATCCCCCGACAGCAGGTAGGTCACAGTCTCGAACCCGCGATGCGGATGGTCCGGCGCGCCTTTCGCTTTGCCGGGCGCAAGTTCCATTGGCCCCATCTCATCAAGTAACAGGAACGGATCAAACTCTGAAAACGAGGCTTTGGGGAACGGACGGCGGACAAGAAAGCCCTCCTAAAGTCTCGACGCTGTTCACAACTCCGGCGACCGTGCGTCTTCCGCCCGCGCGAGTCTCCTCATTTCTCAATGCTTCACTCACCATCGACATAACATCTCCTCTCTTTACCGATTTGGTGCGCCCAGCAAACGACGTAAACGACTCACGCCGTACTCTCCTCTTCACTTTGCTCCAACGTACCTGCCGCCTCATAGCCAATCTTCTTCAACAGGCGGATGAGCGTCTTGCGCTCCGCCCTGGTCAGGGAGGCGGACGCGAGTCCTTCCATGTCGGCGGCGTGATCGGCGTAAACGCGTGTGATCAGCTTCCTGCCTGCCTTCGTCAAATGAACGATCCTCGCCCGCCGGTCGGTGCCGTGCGCGCGCCGCTCCACCAACCCCTTCGTCTCTAAACGGTCAACCGCGACAGTGATCGAGCCACTCGTCAGCAGAACTTTTTTTCCGATCTCGTTAACGGGAAGCGGCCCTTTGTGCAGCAGGGCTTCGAGCACGGCGAAGTCGCTGCCACACATCTCCAACGCCGAGACGCTCTTTTCGGCGTAGGCCTGAACCGCACGCGCTGCCTTCCACAACACCAGGAAAACGTGAACGCCACTTCCGCCGGTCAACGATTCCACTTTATCGAAGGTCATCGTTCCTAAGTACCTTGATATCAAGATACTTTACAAGAAGGTAGGCGTCAAGTGACACTTAATTGAACAGGACGGAATGCCGTTAGCATGGCGACAAGTCGTCGTTGGACAGTCGTTCATCACCGGGACTCCGTGGGCTGCGCTGCTCATCAAGAACGGCGTCGATCACTTAGTGTTGTCGCGCGGCGCAGCAAGGAATCTTCACGTGGTGACTGGGCCCCGCCCAACTTGCAGCGCGGAGGTCAAGGGTTCGAATCACCTGTGAGTGCGGTAGAAGGGGTTGGTCAAAACGCACCTTCGGGGAGGCCGCCGGAATTGAGTTTTCAGACCTTCTTTCGCAGCAGGCTAAACAAGAATAAAACTGTCGCGACCGAAATGATGGTAGGACCTGGAGCAAGATTCACAGTGACTTTGCCGATAGTCATATGTGGATACAGCCGACTGATAAAGAATCCGATACCAACCGACAACGCACTCGCGACCGATGAGGTGAATAGAAATCTCGTCAGCGTGTGCGTCAGTTGTCGTCCGATTGCTGCCGGAACAATGATCAGCGCGCCAACCAGTAAGGCGCCCAGAAACCTGAGTCCCAATAGCACCGTTAGGCTGAACACCAGAAGAAAATAGAGGTTCAATCGTGAAACGTTCACTCCAGTGGCCACGGCTAACTCAGATGAGAACAATGTCAGCACGAGTTGATAGCGAAACGTGAAGATGAATCCGACAATCACGAACACCGCGGCAACTCCAATCAGAAACCAGGTAAGGCTCAGGCTTTGAAAGCCGCCAAAGAGCGCTTCAATCAAGTCTTCGCTTGGAGTCACCAGCGTGCCGATCGCCAATGCCGCGGTGAAAATTACGCCAATGGCTACATCGGTTGTCAGTGTTCCGCCCTTTTGTAGATGCCAAATGAGGAATGTGCCGAGAAATAAAGCGGCGGCAGCGCCAATAAGCGGATTGATGTGAAAGAGCAAGGCGAGACCCAGACCAGGCAGAGCGATGTGCGAAACGACGTCACCGGCCAGGCTCATTCGCTTCATCAGTGCGAAGCTTCCGACCAGGCCCGCAGCCAAAGCGGTTAGCAGGGTAAGTACGAGCGAATAGTTTTCAGCGGCGCTCATTTTTGGCTCATGTGATCGTGATGGTAAAAGCCGTAAGGCTCGCCATATAACTTCTCCAGCACCTCGGGAGCCAGCACTTCGCGGGGAGTGCCCAGACACACACTTCGCCGGTTCAGACAAAGCACTTTTGTGGCGTAACGGAAGACAAAACTCAAGTCATGCGAGACCATGATGCTGGCCAGACCATATTGATCCTGCAAGCGATGAATTAGTTCGTAGATATGTTCCTCGCCCGGCTCATCAATGCTGGCCGTGGGCTCATCAAGGAGCAGCACGTTTGGTTTTCCGATTAGAGCAAAACCAATCAAGCCACGCTGGAATTGACCGCCCGAAACGTGGCCGACCGGCGTCTGTAAAAGCTCGTTCGTCAGGCCAATGCTCGCGGAGATTTGATCGATGTTCTTGGGCGATACTTTCAGTGTCCGGCACTTCGCCAGGAACAGATCCTTGAAGGTCAGTGGCAGATGTATGTCGGCGTCGATCTTCTGCGGCACGTAGCCGATCCTGACATCTGCATCCCAGATAATCTCACCGGAGTAAGGGACGAGATTCAGCAGCGCTTTCAAGAGAATTGTCTTACCGGCTCCATTCGGCCCCAGAATGCTCAATCTTTCGTGCGCAGCCAATTCAAATCTGAGGTCTTCAATGATGACCTTCTGCTCGATCTGGACAATTAGGTTGTTGACGGTTAGTAAACTCATTTTGCCGAGCGATGATATATCAGTCGGTCATGATCCAAGCGAGCCGGACTGTTACGATATGAACTTGCCACGCGACGAGAATTCAGCGGTTCGATGAGGTTGTAAAAAAGTTTCTCAGGCGAAGCTTGGAAAAGCCGCACGTCGAAGGCAAGAAGGTCTGACTCCAGGACGCCTCCAGTCACCCAGTAAATCCGAGTACAATTACGAACATGATTAATCGCGGTCATTCGTCTCGCCTGCTCTTGCTTTCGATTTCTCTCGCTTTTGCCCTTGTCGTTGTTGGCGGCTCTGGTCAGGCTCAGTCTCCTCTGGGCACCAAAAAGCATCCCATCATCGACAGCAACATGACCGAGAAAGAAGCCTTCGAGGGTTTGGATCCGAAGTGTCCGGATGAAATTCGGACGAGACAGCGACTCGTCACCGTCAAGTACTATTCGATGGACAAACAAGTCCATCAGGGGCAATTGGTTATTGACCGAGACTTGAAAAACGACATTAATAAGATATTCACGCTGGTGCTTAAGGAACGCTTCCCAATCTACTCCGTCATCCCAATATCAGACAAACGGTTCCGCAAAGACAATCGTTGGGATGATGAACTATCGATGGAGGCCAACAACACTTCGGCCTTCAACTACCGGGAGGTTACAGGAGGCGGCAGATTATCAAATCATGCCTATGGAAGAGCAATTGACGTAAACACTTTCCTCAATCCTTATAAAAAGGGCAACATTATTCTCCCCCATGGCGCGGCTTATGATCCGAAGATTGCTGGCACTTTCACTCCTGATAATCCGATCGTGCGCGAGTTTCTGCGGCTTAGATGGGTTTGGGGAGGGAACTGGACGAGTCCTATAGACTACCAGCATTTTGAAAAGCCACTTAAGAAATGACTGCCTTGCCACTTTGAGGTCACAAATTGTGACCTCAATCCAAAATGCCCATCGTGAGAACTTCAAAAACTTGAGTATTGCTGCTCAACCATGATTAGTTATGGGCGAAATGGCGCGTTTGTTACTCTTTTTGGAAATTGTCACGTTGTAAGCACGCCAAAGTGCGGCCTCCGAAATGCCGGCCACCGAGGTATCGATTAGAGGTGAATCAGTCCCCTGCACTAAGGACTCCTACGCAGCTCCCTCTTTCGATCTCGGCAGTAATTATCGCGGCTTAATTCTTCGGCGCCAGATAAAGTAAGCGGGTGTACCGAGAAGAACTATGCCGAGGCCGATTGCGGCCCGACCCATCTGTATGACGATTGTGTTTAATACGAGCGCAGCAGCCGCGGCTATGAAGAGGAGTGGTGTCCAGGGGTAGCCAGGAACACGGTAGGGCAACTCACGACCGGATACCTTCCGACGGTAGGTGAAGATGCTCGCAGCGCCAAGCGCATAAAAAAGCCAGCCAGTAAAGACGACATAGGTCAAAAGTTGTTCGAATGTTCCCGTCGCCGCGAGGATGATGGCCCACGCGGACCCGGCAAGCACAGCGAAGGCAGGTGTTCGGAAACGAGGATGGACTTTAGCCAACTGATGAAAGAAGACTCCGTCCCGCGCCATTGCATAATAAACACGCGGTGCGGTTAACGATATCCCGTTCGTCGCGCTGAAGATCGAGACCAGGATTGCGAGCGTTATCAACTTCGAAGCTGTGGGCCCGACCACAGCCGTGATTGCAGCAGCGGCAATGCTGTCAGTCTGCGCTGCTTTTAACGGACCAAGCGCCGATAAATATGCCAGGTTGGCGAGCAGGTAAATGCCAATCAGAGCGGCCGAGCCGATCAGCAAGGCACGCGGGAAGTTGCGCTGCGCATTAATAGTTTCACCCGCGCTGAAGGTCACGTACTGCCATCCTTCATAAGCCCATAAGACCCCAATCATCGCGAAGCCTAGACCGGATACGAGCGACTTGGCGCTGACATTCGCGGGCGCCGCCAGGGAGAGACCAGTGAATCCATGTCCCAGCGCAAACAACACCGCGCTCATTACCAGAATCGCTGCGACCTTGATCGTCGTCGTCCAGTCTTGCAGGTTCGCGCTTTCTCTTGTGCCCAACACGTTGACGATTGTCACGACCACGATCATCGCGATGGAGGCCAGCTTGGCGATCGCAGGTGAGAGGGGGACGATCTCACCGAGGTAACTGCTAAACGCGACCGCAAGCGTGGCGACGGAGCCACTGCTGATCACGAAGAAGAGTGTCCAGCCGTACAAGAACGCAGGTAGGCTGCCGAAACTATCGCGGATGAAGATGTACAGACCACCGGCTTTCGGATTCATTGCGCTTAACTCACCATAAGTCAGCGCGCCGAGCAGCGAGAGAACTCCGCCTGCCAGCCAGACCAACATTGCTAATATGATACTGCCATTGGTCTGGCGCAGGACCGCGCCCGGCACAATGAAGATGCCTGATCCGATCACTGTGCCAATTATCAGGAGGATTAGATCCTTCAAACCGAGCGTGCGTTCCAGAGTGGTTGGATTCGAGTCTTGTGGCGACATGCTATCAATGAAAAATGATTCGAGAGGCAACTCTCTGTGACTGCAACCGGCTAAACGAAGTCCTCAACCTTTCCAGAACTGAGAAGATAGATCCCCATCGACCGATCTTTTCCGGTCGAACGATAGAACTCTTCGACCGAGTATCCGGAAGCAATCGCCCCGGTGAAGGCCCAACGCGTTGCCTCGCGCCACTTTATCGCCAACTCCGGCCGCTCACGTTGCAGCGCGTTGATGTCGGTGGGGATTTCTATGGAGAGATGTTCTTGACCGAGGACATTAGACGATTCGTTTCTCTGAGGCGCTTCGTTAGTACCAGCCTGGACCAGAGCCGGGCTGCATTCCGACTCAAAAGGTGACCCAGGCTTTAATGCCTTAGTTTGCAATCGCTCGCGAACGCGTTGACTGTCGAGTAGCCAGGTTACCCAGAGGCGATCGGTTCCGATCTGATGCAGGAAGCTAGAGGTCGCTTCGCCGTAAAAGTTGATCTTGTAGGTGTCCGCGACGACTCCCAGCTTTCTGAAATTGAAATAAGCATTCAGACTCTGAAGTGGATCGAAGGTCCATGTTATTCGCTTGATGCCCTGTGCCAAAACTCGCTCGCGTTGCGCCAACTTGAGTTGGTAACCAAGATTATGGTTGCGATACGAAGGCCTGACCGCGAGCATGTGCGAATGATGCGTCACTCGCCCATTTTCATAACTGGGAAAACCATAGACGAAGCCGACCAGTGATGAGCCGTCATAGGCGCCGATCAGAACCGCACCAACCTCTCTGCCCGCAACAAACATGGTAAGCGGCACAACATCAAGATCATCGCATCCCCACACGTCTTTCTGTAGCGTTTCAACAGCCCGCAGTTCTGAGACATGCTCGATGTCCCGGATAATAATTGTCGATCCTTCGGTTGCGTTAGGCACGATCCAATCTGATCAAGGCAAGTCTCCGTCAAATCCTTTCGGCTCGCGATACCAACGATGGCCGGCGGCATATTCCCGGTCGGTAGGCCTAAGGCGATTGAGTGAACGCCTCGGGTCGATATGAGCACAGGCCACATGAATCGCACTTATCGCAGCCATCGGCGCAACGTAGGAATTCAGAAACGAGGGACTGACGACGGGTGTAATCAGATGAGCATCACAGTAACGAGCGATCGGCGACGTGTTACTGTCAGTAATTCCAAAGGTTGGGAGGCCCTGTTTTTTGGCCTGCAGCACTGATTCGACCGTATCTCTTAGACACTGGCCGAAACTGATGGCTACAAGCACATCCTTGGGAGTCAGGACTTCGACTTTGTATTGCAGGTTTCCGCTGCTGCCTATCGGCGCCTCGGCATCAAAGCCAAGCGCCAATAACCCGTAGGCCAGGTAATAAGAAAGCGAGGTTGCGAAATCCTGCCCAACTACGAGGACACGGCGCGAACGTTTGATCAGTTTTGCCAGTTCTACTATGCGCTGTCTGTCCAGATCCGATTTCAATATATTCAGACTATCTATGGCCTTATCCAGAGAGTGATCGATGTGATCTGCGACACTGCGCTTCTCTCGGGTGGCGGCCTTCAGCACTGTGTAGGGAGTGATGCGTGTTACGAAATGCTGGCGCAGATCAGCCGCGAAGTCGGCGTAACTTCCATAGCCAAGGACCTGGGTCGTGCGCAGAATCGTGGTGGCGTCGATATGATAGCGCTTGGCCATCTCGCGGGAAGAGAGAAAACAGGTCTCATCCGCGGAATCAAGGATGGCCCGCATCAACCGCTGGCGCCGCGGATTGAGCTGGTGTCTTGCCTTGGCGAAGCGGCCTTCGAGAACGCTCGGCGGATTTTTTCCATTAGCATCATCAGAACCTCGAAAAGCATTCCGGATTCTCTTGCGTGAGTCGGAACTCTTCATATCTCGATTGATTTTACAGAACCGAGCGGTAGCGAGCGTCAACCACCCCGCCAGGTTAGGAAGGGCGTGCTGCCCTTCACTCACGGTCGGGCTTCTGACACACTCGCTTCGATCCTTTCAAGGCTCTGAGTCTTTGAAGTAATGTAATCCAGATCGACCTCAAACCCGATTCCCGGGTCCTGAGGCACCTCCACTGTACCTTCGTCGTCAACCTTAACCTCGGGGACGATCACATCTCGCGCGAAATAGCGAGAACTGGCCGAGATGTCCCCGGGAAGAGAGAACCCCGGAAGACTGGCGAGCGCGATATTATGTGCCCGGCCGATGCCAGACTCCAGCATTCCGCCGCACCAGACCGGTACGCCTCTCGAATAGCACAAGTCATGAATCGCCAGCGCTTGAAAGTAGCCGCCAACGCGCCCGATCTTGATGTTGATGATTCTACAGCTTCCCATCTCCAGGGCCTGTTTTGCTCGCGCAGGGCCGGTGATGCTTTCGTCCAGGCAAATTGGCGTTCTGATCTTCGATTGCAGGTTAGCATGATCGAATAAGTCGTCATGATCAAGCGGCTGTTCGATCATGAGCAAGTCGAAATCGTCGAGCGCTCTCAAATGCTTCTCATCCGCAATGGTGTAGGCGCAGTTGGCATCGACGGAAAGCAGGATGTTTGGGTGACGCCGCCGCACTTCTCGCACCACATCAATATCCCAACCGGGTTTTATCTTGAGCTTGATTCGCTGATAACCCTGCGACAGGTATCGATCGACGCGATGAAGAAGCTGATCGAGCGTGGGCTGTATGCCAAGGCTGACACCTACCGGGATGCGCGCGCGCCTTCCTCCGATCAGTTGCGATAACGATTGGCCTTTCTCCCGCGCCAGCAAATCAATGTAGGCCAGCTCCAGGCCTGCTTTGGCCATGTTGTGTCCGCGGAATAGAGCGAAGCGCGCGGAAAGGTCAGCTAGATCCGCTACCGGTCGGGACAACATTGCCGGCGCGAGATAGTCTCGGATCACATGCCACGCGGTGCCAACGGTCTCATAGCTGTAGCGCGGCTCTTCGGCGGCAACCACTTCGCCCCATCCTATCAGTCCCGCTGCTTCGACGTTAACCAGAAATATCAGCCGCGAATCTATGCTACCGAAGCTGGTTTCGAAGGGCTCGTTCAGGGGCAAGCGTACGGTTCGGATTTCAACTCTCTCGATCGCCAGTGGATCAGTAGCGACCTCCAACGGCCTGGACACAACTTCGGTTCGCGCTTGCATGGCCGGGCAAGATAGCAAATCAAACTTCGAGAGGCAAGGAGCATTTTGCAGCATCCGTCGCAGTATTGACATTTTGCAGCACTTGCGGTAAAGAAGCCGTGCTTATCCATTTGAACACGGGTTACGGTTGTGACAACGAGTTGTTTCCAATTCCGTTAAGGAATCCTGATTCGGAAAAATAGTCGGAGGTAAGAGCGATGAGGATCACACGGATCATTCTAGGCTTATTCGGATGCCTGCTGTTTAGTTTCCCTGCTGCAGCGCAGACGACCACCTCGACGGTTCAAGGGACAGTGACGGACCCTAACGGCGCGGTGGTCGCTGGCGCGGAAGTCAAGGTTAGCGGAACGACGCTCGCGTCTGAGCGTAGTGCCACCACTAACGACGACGGGTTCTACCGTCTTACGGCATTACCTGCTGGCACGTATACGCTGAGATTTTCGCGCGCAGGCTTTGCACCGAGTACCGCAACTATCGAGTTGACGCTCAATCGCGTTGTGACTTTCAATGTGCAACTGACAGTTGGAAGCGTCGGAGAGGTGGTCAACGTGGGCGCAGACGCACTGCCCCTGCTGGAGCCGAATGCCTCTTCCAGCGGCGCAACCGTCACGCCGCGTCAGATCATGGACTTTCCCGTCAACGGGCGGAATTACCTCGACCTGATGCAACTCGTGCCCGGAGTCGCCATCAATCGGCAATCGACTGGAGACAATGCGAATCCGGTTCTGGGCGAACGAAGTGGCAATAACAATTTCTTCATTGACGGACAACCGAACAAAGATACCGTCAATGGCGGAGCCGCGGCCCAGTTTAATCAGGAGACCATCGCCGAGTTTCAGGTGCTGACGACCGGATTCAAAGCCGAATTCGGACAGGCGTCGGGGGCAGTGGTCAATGTGATCACCAAGAACGGGGCAAATTCTTATCACGGTGTCGCGTCGCTGTTTCACCGCAACGAGGCTTTCGATTCGGTAAACTCGCTCGACCCAGCGGTAAAGGATCCACTTCATCTACGCAGATTCGACTACAGCCTTGCCGTAGGTGGCCCGATATGGAGGGACAGAATTTTCTTCTTCGGCTCGTCGGAACGGATCACGGAGGACCGGGCACTCGACTTTAAGTACCCCGATCTCGGCACATCGGCCGGAGCCGCGTCCATACTTCAGCTCTTGCATGGCCAGGAAGATCCGATCAATGTTCCACAGCGAAGCCGCGCCACGCGGAATTTTTTAAAGCTTAACGAACCATTTCGCCGACACCAGTTGACCGAAGAACTTAATTACACAAACGAATACGTCAGGGGTTCGGGAACTGGACTACCTTCAACTCGAACCAGTACAAGCGGCCGTCATTTGTTGTTAGGTCTTGGCGATACAATGCTGCTCGGTGAGACAAGCAATCCATGGGTAGTGTCACTCCGCGGCGCCTATCGCGGCGAGCCGTCCGATTCGCAGCCTGCCCACCCGGAGTTCACAGGGACCACTACACTGAACGCTTTTCCCGTGCCGCAGATCTGCCCTCCAACATGCGGCTTTTTTAGCACTCTTCCCAGTGTAGTTTTTGGTAATTCAGCGACACCATCGAATCTGGACCAGAAATACACGTCATTCGCGGCCAGTGCGAACAAACTTTTCGGCGATCATGACATCAAGTTCGGGTGGCAGTTTCTGCGTACGAAAGTTGATGGCGTCGATTCTCAAGTATTAACAAACCAGCTCTTTGCCACTATCGATGACTACATTAACCTCGGCCCCGTCAACAGCGGCATATTTTTGCTGCTCGTGGCTGGGGGCCTTACGCCAGCAGCCAATGAAATCCATTTACGGAACAATTACAATGGGTTGTATGCGCAGGACGATTGGAAGCTCAGAAAGAACCTGACGGTCAATCTTGGAATTCGCTGGGATCATGACAGCGAGTTCGACGCACAGAAAAATTTTTCGCCGCGGCTGGGCGTGGCATGGGAGGTTACGCCGAAAACGGTTATTCGTTCACATTTCGGCGTGTTTTACGATCAGTTCCGGCTGGGGTTAGTAGAACAGGTCCCGGGGTTCGGTGGCAGCGACCGGAGAGTTATACAGTCATTATATTTTCCTCGCGGATTTTACGGATCACCCAGCTTGGTCGAAATGCTTGCCTTCGCGGTCGGCCTTCTCGGACCCTGCATTTCAAACCACCTGACCGATGCGCAGATCATCTCCATGGGTGCGAAATGCCCAATAGGCGGCGGGCCGATTGTTGGTGTTGACAGGCTGAACAACGTGGTGGCGGCGGGTCACGCACTGATACCAGCCAACGCGGTGATCAATATCAGCAATGTGCAATCACTCACCGGACTAACCCCGGACCAGTACTTAACACAGGCCGCCGCGGCCATCGGTCAGCCTGCAGGCTACTTTGAATGGGGCAAATTTGGAGTGTTGAATAATCCGATTATTCCGCCGCAGGTGCTGCCTACAACGGCTGACAGCACATTTAGAACTCCACATACACTCGGTTTCAGCATCGGCGTGCAGCGCGAGATAACGAAGGATATAGTAGTCACCGCAGACTACTATCACCGCGAAATACGCGATCTTCTGGGTACAAGGCTCAGCAACCTTGCGTTCAGATCTCGTGTTGCGGGAATCGGGCGCAGCTTTGACCCACCAAACACCACCGGAGAGATTCACACATTCGGGCCTTTCTTCAAAGGCAAGTATGACGGGTTGGTCCTGAGTCTTAATAAGCGACTCAGCAACCGCTACCTCATCGGCGCGAATTACACCTATGCCAAAGCAACCGACAACTCGCTCGGCATCTTTACACTACCAACCGACAACTTTATCGGGATCGCACCGGTAGTTACAGAACCGTGCCCAAGCTCGAATCCCACTTGTACAAAGCAGACCAACGCGAACGCATCGTTCACAAGCCGCAATGGCAATTTCGTCGCACAGGCGGGTACGTTTGTAAACGGCCCGGATCTGGACAAAGGTCCATCGAGCTTGGCTCTGGATCATATCTTTCAGGTCAACGGACTTGTAGATCTTCCGTGGAAGTTTCAGATCAGCGGCATCTTTCGGACGCAGAGCGGCTTTCACTTTAGCCGATTCGACGCGTTGAATAGAGACCCGGACGGCAACGGTAATTTCAACGGCATCGATTTTACGGCAGGTAGGAATGCGTTTACCGCGCCGCCGTTCGTCAATCTCGACGTGCGCTTCTCTAAACGTTTCGACATCGGCGAGCGTGTCAAAGCTCAGATACTGTTCGAGTTTTTCAATCTGCTGAACCGCCAGAACCCGGCTTCGGTCCAGAATCGCGTTGATATCCTGAACCAGCCGTTTGGCTCAACGACACAGGTGCTCCCGGCATTTATCAGTACTGGTTATCAGTGATGAGCGATTTTCTTTTTGCCGTTGAGCCTTTGAGTGGCTCATTCGCCACTTTGGTTCCGTTGCCCGAGCGATTGCTGGCGGTTAGTCGCAGGTTCTCACGTGACTTCGGCCAGGTTTCTGATCCGTACCAGGTTGTAGGCGGCGGTGGCGAACTTGAAGATCCAACCCACCAAGGCCAGCCCGCGGTGCCGGGTCTTACGCAACAGCCCGACCGTCTTCAACCAGCCAAAGATTTCTTCCACTCGTTTGCGCTTACGCTGACTAACTTGATAACCAGGATGGCGCGTCGTGCGCGCATCGATCGCACTTCTCCGGTGCTTATTACTCTGGGCCACGTGCGGCGTCACCTGGCGGTCACGCAAATCAGTCACAAAGTCTTTGGTGTCGTAAGCTTTGTCAGCGCCCAACGTCATACGCGTTTTTTGCGGTCGTTGCTCGATCAGCCCCAGCGCTGCTTCTCGCTCAGCAGTGCCACTGGCAATGGTCAAAGTCGCATTCACCACCAGACCGTTGCGATTCTCCATCAGCACATGTCCTTGATAAGCCAGTTTTGCTTCGCTGCCCTTGGTCTTCTTAAACAGTCGGAGATCCGCGTCAGTGGTCGATTCATGCGTTTTATTCGAGCGTTTCTGGCCGTGAAAGTTCACCGTCGGATTGCCTGGGTCATCCGGCTTCTGGTCACTGTTACGCCCCGACTCATCCTTCGGCTGAAAACTTTTCAAGCTCGCCCAGCCTTCGACCATCGTGCCATCCACGGTGAAGTGTTCGTCCGACAACAACTCTTTGCCGCGCGCCAATTCGAGCACCGCGTGGAAGAACTCTTCGGCGATCTCTCCCCGCAGCAAGCGGTCGCGGTTCTTGCTGAAAGTGGTCGCGTTCCAAACCTCGTCGTCCATATTCAACCCGACGAACCAGCGAAACAACATGTTGTACTGCAACTGCTCCATCAGCATCCGTTCGCTGCGCACCGAGTAAAGTACTTGCAGCAACAACGCTCGCAGCAACCGCTCCGGCGCGATCGACGGTCGCCCGACCCGCGAATACAACTTGTCAAAGCGCGGCGACAGTTGCTTGAAGATTTCATCCGTCATCTTACGAATCGGGCGCAGTGGATGGTCCGCCGGCACTCGTTGCTCTGGCGAAATGTAACTGTACATCCCAGCTTGTTGTTCGTTGTCTCCCCGCATTCTGTTCCTCCGTCGTTGGCGTTGGACCAGATTATAGTTGACCATGATCAACTCAGGGGAAGAATGTTTAGTTTTTCAGCAGCCTGCTAGAAGCACAATCCGCTGCTCATTTACGTAACCAGATTTGTGAACAACAACACCGAATTTTCTGCGGGCCGATCTGCTTGTGCAGAGTGTGAGAGCCTTTGCGAGAAAGAATTGCAGACCGGCGCGATTCACACATAACCTAAATCCCGGTTCGCCGTCTGCATGTTCAAGACGATGCTGATACCCATCCGAAGACTTGGAGTTCTCATTTTCCTTTTTCTGTTGCTTCTCTCCTCGGTGTGCGGCCAAGTTCCGACTGTAACGACCAGGGAAAGTATTGAGCAACCAATAGCAGGCAAAAAGCCTTCAGCAGTTCACGAGCTGACCCCTGACGACGTGGAGGCATTTCTCGATGGAATCGTGCCACTGCAACTTGCGCGAGATGATATTGCAGGCGCGACAATCGCCGTTGTCAAAGATGGCAAAGTGCTGTTCGCGCGCGGATACGGCTACGCTGACATTAAGGGCAAAAAACCAGTCTCAGCAGACGAGACTCTCTTCCGCCCGGGTTCGGTATCCAAGCTGTTTACATGGACCGCCGTGATGCAACTGACCGAGCAAGGCAAGCTCGATCTCGATCGCGACGTTAACGGTTACCTCGATTTCAGGATTCCCGACGCCTTTGGCAAGCCCATCACGCTGAAGAACTTACTCACGCATACTCCTGGATTCGAGGAGCAAATCAAGGACTTGTTCTCAATCGATTCTGCTCCGCCTCAACTCGGGCAATATCTGAAGACACACATTCCGCGGCGCATATTTCCCCCAGGCACTATTCCGGCCTATTCAAACTATGGGGCCTCGCTGGCCGGATATATCGTCGAACGTGTTTCCGGACGCCCCTTCAATGAATATATCAATGAGAACATCTTCAAGCCGCTCGGCATGACTCATTCAACCTTCGTTCAGCCTCTTCCGGCAGCGTTCTCTTCCCAGATGTCCAGTGGCTACAAGTTAGGTTCCGATGACCCCAAGCCTTTTGAAGTGGTCAACGTGCCACCCGCCGGTAGCTTGAGCAGTTCGGCTGCCGATATGGCTCGATTCATCATCGCACATCTGCAAGACGGACAATTTGGCGGGGCCAGAATCCTTCGTCCAGAGACCGCGCGGCTCATGCACAGCCGGTTATTCGCGTTGGACGATGCGGCCAACGGTATGGCTTATGGCTTCTACGAAGAGTCGCGCAATGGGCACCGCATTATAGGGCATGGGGGAGACACTCAATATTTCCATAGCGATCTGCACCTGGTGCTGGATGCAGGCGTTGGGTTCTTTGTTTCGTACAACAGTGCAGGTCGCGGTCAAGTCTCGCCCAGGACAATTCTGTGGCAGGCATTTATGGATCGTTACTTCCCATCTCCACCTTCTTCGCAACCAACACTGGCGAGCGCTGCGCAAGACGCCCGGGCGGTAAGTGGCAAGTATATGTTAAGCCGCCGCAGCGAATCGTCATTGCTGAGAACAGCAACTCTTATCGGCGAGCTGACCGTATCCGCTGCGGAAGGTGGAATGATTCAGGTCGCGGAAATGACCGACCCAAACGGGAAGCCCAAACGCTGGCGCGAAGTGGCGCCGATGACCTTCCTCGAAGAGAACGGGCAGGACAAACTCATCTTCAAAGCTGATCAGAACGGCCGCATGCAGATGATTCTCCCTTTCCCATTTTTTGTCGGTCAGCGCGTGGGGCTATTCGAGAATGGCAGGATTCTCTTGCCGGCAGTAGTAATCTCGCTTCTGGTGATGTTGTTAACGCTTCTGTTGTGGCCCATCGCCTGGTTGGTGAGGAGACACTATGGTAAGAGGCTCGAGCTAACAAGAAAAGAATGGTGGTTGCGACTGGGTGTGCGAATGGTGTTCTTAATGGATCTCGTCTTTGCGGTGGCCATCGTGGGTCTTGTAATTTATGGACTTGAGCATCTCTGGGTTTTCAGCGATCGCGGAAACAAATACTTCTATCTAATTCAGGCGATTGGTGTGCTTGGAGCAGTTGGAACGCTGCTGGTGCTCTACAACGCGATACGCTTGTGGACGATTAAGCGTAGGATCTGGGCCAAACTCCAGGGAACGTTATTGGCGCTCGCCTGTCTTGGATTTCTCTGGTTCGTCTTCGCAGGAAATCTATTACACTTCAGTTCAAAGTATTGACCACGGATGACAACTTAGTTGTGCACTCCAAAGAGTAATCCATTCGCAGATGCCAGGAGCTTTTCCAGCGACTTGTTAGGAGGGATCTCGGTGAGCGTAAAACATCTTGTTCTTGGGTTACCGCTTTGGCTGGCGATCTTTGCAACCGCTTTCGGTCAAGGAACGCGGCTACTCCGTCATCCGACGGTGAGTCGCGACTCGGTGGCTTTTGAGTACGCGGGCGACTTATGGGTCGTCTCGCGAGGCGGTGGACAAGCACGACGGCTCACGTCCACTGCCGGCGTCGAGATTGATCCGTACTTTTCACCGGACGGTTCACAGATCGCTTTCACTTCTGCCGTTGCGGGAAACACTGATGTGTACGTCGTGCCGACTTCAGGGGGCGATCCCAAGCGGCTGACCTATCATCCCGGCATCGATCGCGTACGCGGATGGACACCCGATGGGCGTCACGTGATCTTCGCTTCAGTACGGACCAGTGCGCCTCAGCAGTCCTACTTCCGTCTTTGGACGATCGGCTTGGACGGCGGACTCCCTGAGCCGCTGCCTATGCCGCGCGCGTTCAGCGCATCCTTCTCGCCCGACGGGCGTCGCGTCGCTTATGAGGAGATCACAACTGCGTTCGTTCCGGAATGGTATGAGACGAGTATGTGGCGGCACTACCGCGGCGGCCGCACGCACCCAATTTCAGTCATGAACCTCGCCGACTATTCCGTTGAGAAACTTCCGTGGAACAACAGCAACGATACGCTGCCGATGTGGATTGGCAATACGATCTATTTTCTCTCTGACCGCGATCACACAATGAACCTGTTCGCTTACAGCGGCGACACGAAGCAAGTCAAACAACTCACGCACCATGATGACTTCGACATCATGACGGCGTCGGCTGGTTCCGACGCGATTGTTTACGAGCAAGCAGGCTATATTTATCTTGTCGATGCAAAGACGGGAAACGCGCAAAGACTCAACATTGAGGTGACCGGCGATCTGCCATGGGCGCGCCCTCAGTTCAAGAAAGTAGTCAGCATGATCCGAAATTCGACGCTCTCGCCAACTGGACTTCGCGCAGCCTTCGAAGCGCGCGGTGAGATTTTAACCGTGCCGGCGGAGAAGGGTGACTACCGCAACCTCACGCAAAGCCCCGGCGCGCATGATCGAAGTCCCGCGTGGTCGCCCGATGGCGCGCAACTCGCCTGGCTTTCAGATGCGAGCGGAGAATATCAACTCATGCTTGGCGAGCCGCTCGGAGTCACGCGGCCGCGAGCGATTCCGTTGCCGTCAACGGCATTCTTCTCTGCGCCCGCCTGGTCGCCGGATGGAACGCAGATCCTGCTTCAGGACAATCATCATAATCTCTGGGCGATCGAAGTAACTGGCGGTAAAGCAACAAAGATTGATACTGACAACTATCCCGATCCTGTTCGCCAGTTCGATGCAGCCTGGTCTCCGGACTCAAAGTGGATCGCCTACTCAAAGAATCTGCCGAGCCATCTGCGAGCTATCTTCATTTATTCGTTAGCTGGGAAAAATAGTCATCAAATTACTGACGGTCTCGCCGATTCAATTTCCCCCGCATTCGATGCAGGGGGCAAGTACCTTTATTTCATGGCGAGTACCAATTATGGGCCGAGCACAGGTTGGCTGGAAATGAGTTCAATTGATCGCCCGGTGCGGCGAGCAATCTATCTCGCCGTGCTCAGCGCCAGCGAACCGTCACCGCTGTTGCCCGAGACTGGCGATGAGCCTCCAAAACCTGCGTCGCCGCAGGAGACTGCGACGCCTCAGCCAGCGGTTCCTGCACCACGTACTGTGAATGTTCGGATCGACTTTGATCACATCGGGCAGAGAATAATCTCCGTGAACATACCGGCAGGTGATTACAACAACCTGACGGCAGGCGCGTCGGGAAGCTTCTATTATACTGAGCCCATTCTGACGACCGCGCCCGCACCACCTTCGCTTCGTTTACAGCGGTATCAGCTCAAAGAGCGCACCGCCGCGCCATTGCTGGAAGGCATTCGTTCATACTCGCTGTCCGCGGACAAGAAGAAACTTCTCTATCAAGCGAGCGCCGGTGGAGGAACGAGTTGGGGGATCGTTGCTACCGATCGCCCGGTTCCTGTTAAGGTGGGCGATGGACCTCTCAACGTAGCCCAACTCGAAATGCGCATCGATCCTCGCGCCGAGTGGGAGCAAATCTATCGTGAGACTTGGCGCATCCAGCGCGAGTATTTCTACGATCCGAAGTTCCACGGAAACGATTGGGAGGCGATCTTTGAAAAGTATCGCCCGCTCCTCGCCCACGTGGGCCATCGCGCCGACCTGAGTTACCTGATCGCAATGGTGGGCGGCGAGTTGACGGTGGGCCACTCGTATCTAACCGGCGCCGGCGACGTGCCCGGCGAAGATCCGGTCACAGTCGGTTTGCTGGGCGCTGACTTCGCAATCGAGAACGGTCACTATCGGATCAAAAAAATCTATACCGGCGAAAACTGGAATCCCGATCTGCGCGCGCCGCTCAGCGCGCCGGGTATTCAGGTTGCGGAAGGAGATTACCTTTTGGAAGTGAATGGCCGTTCGCTCGCGCCGCCGACGAACCTCTACAGCTTGTTCGAAGGGACCGCCGGTCGGCAGACGCTAATTCGGGTGAATAAAAATCCCTCGGCGGAGGGTTCGCGCGTCATCACTGTAATTCCCGTCCCCAGCGAAGACGGTCTTCGCACGAGAGCCTGGATTGAGAACAATCGCCGGCTAGTGGATAAGCTTTCGGGCGGGCGCTTGGCTTACGTTTGGCTCCCCAACACAGCAGGCCCGGGCTATACGTACTTCACTCGCTACTACTACGCCCAACAGGACAAGGACGGCGCCATCATAGATGAGCGCTACAATCATGGCGGCCAGGTTGCGGATTACATCGTAAATGAGCTGGATCGAAAACTGATGGGCTACTTCGCGCAGCGGGACGGCGAGCCGGCGACCTCACCCATTGCCGGCATCTATGGACCGAAGGTAATGATCATCAACGAGTCGGCGGGCTCGGGGGGCGACGCCTTGCCCTATATGTTTCATCTGCGCAAGCTTGGGCCAATGGTTGGAACACGAACGTGGGGCGGGCTTGTCGGTACTCTCGGTATTCCGCCAACCATCGATGGCGGCGGTATTACAGCGCCGAATCTCGCATTTTATGATCTTTCAGGTAAGTGGGCCGTGGAGAACGAAGGTGTGTCGCCGGATATTGAAGTCGAGTACACACCCGCGCAGGTCATCAACGGACATGATCCGCAACTCGAGCGCGCGGTGCAGGAAGCCCTGAAACTGCTGGAACGGAATCCGGTGCGGCACGCGCCACGACCGCCGCCGATTAATCGGATTTCCAAGTGAATAGCCGGGACGAAAGGCTAATCGATAGTGAGCGCTAGATAGCTCCAGGACGCTGAATGGCCCTCAGGTACAAACAGCACACATTACCCACCAGATTGTTCGCCATCGGTCTGGTCGCAATAGTTCTGTATGCCCCTCGCCTCTCAAACGCCCAAACTGTCAACATTGATCGCGTCGTCGCCGAACTCGAACCTGAAATTCACCGGACACTGCTCGCCGGAAATATTCCTTCAGTGACGATCGCTTTGATTCAAGGCGATAAAATCATTTGGACGGGCGCTTACGGCTACTCGAATCTGTGGGCTCGCACTCCGGCTACGCCGAGCACGGTCTATCTGATCGGCTCGACGTTCAAGGCGATGTCCACGATTGCTTTGCTTCAGCAAATGGAGCAGGGCAAATTCAAGCTTGACGATCGCGTCAACGATTACTTGACCGATTTCAAGATTCAGGGTGAAGATCCCCAGCACCCCGTCACCTTTCGCCACCTGCTGACGCACACTTCGGGCTTGCCTGCGGACTTCGGCCCATTTCCCGTCTGGGGCGACACGGCGCCGCCGTCGCTCGAAGATTATTTGCGCAAATCACTCAAGGTCACTAAGCCGCCACTGACTTCTGTCACTTATTCGAATATGGCATACACGTTGGTCGCTTATCTGGTGCAGAAATTTTCGGGCGTCCCTTATAAGCAATATATTCAGGAGCACATCTTCACGCCTTTGGAGATGACGAGCACCGCGTTCGAGCCGCGGCCGGACATGGAAGAGAGACTTTCGATTCCCTACGTCGTTGATGAAAAGACCGGAAGCCAGCTTGGGACGGTGAGACTCAAAGCTTCGGTCTGGCCCGCAGGGATCGTCTATGGCACTGTCCTCAATCAATCTAACTGGTTGATCGCAAATCTCAATGGCGGAATGTTCAAGGACAAAAGGATCATCAGCGAGAAAACGCTGGAGCAAATGTTCACGCGCCAATACGATCAATTCAAAGGAAAGATAGAGAATCTTTGGGGCAATGAAACAGCTGGGTTCGGACTGACGTGGTGGACGCAGGTGCGCGACGGCGATCGCTACATCGCCCACAGCGGCAGTGTTCCCGGCTACACCGCTTTTCTGCTCGGCAATCGTGATCGTAAGCTCGGCTTCGCTATCCTGACTAACGGCAATCGCGCGCATCTTCACCTCTTCAAGCTGGCCGATCAGGCGATCGATTTAATGAAGAAGTACAGCAGTGTGGAGAAAGCGCCCACGGGCAGACCGTGAATTTATAGTCCCGAAGACCCGCATTTTATCGATGTGAATGGTTTTGTGTGAGCACGTCTGAGAGCGCGATGCGCGTTCCTAACGACGAGCGGCTGGTTATTCGTCGGAACATATCGCACACCTGCGGCTCGTAACGCAGCCAACACTATGAGAAATAACTTGCAAAAACCTTTTGCGCTTTTACTGACCCTTGTCCTGCCACTCGCGGTGGTTGCGCAAAAACGCGCACGCACTGGCCCACAACCATTCGACATCATCATCAAAGACGGCACTCTCTACGACGGAACTGGCCGACCGCCCGTAAAAGCAGACGTGGGAATAAAGGGCGATCGCATTGCGGCCATTGGCAACCTGGGCCGGGCCACTGCTCAAACAATTGTCGATGCCAGAGGACTGGCGGTCGCTCCCGGCTTCATTAACATGCTGTCACACTCTGAGGCGTCTCTCATTGTCGATGGCCGTTCGCTGGGCGAGATCAAGCAGGGCGTTACCACCCAGATATTCGGCGAGCTTTCGATGGGGCCGCTCAACGATCAAATGAAGCGCCGGCTGCGCGAATCGCAGGGCGACGTGAAGTATGACATCGAATGGACGACGCTGGCCGAATTTCTCACCTATCTCGAAAAGCGCGGAATCTCGCAAAACGTCGCGTCGTTCATTGGCGCGCCGACGATCCGAGAGTACGTCATCGGCCTGGAAGACAAACCACCGACACCTGCACAACTCGACCAGATGCGCGAGTTGGTGCGGCGCGAAATGGAAGCCGGGGCGCTCGGCATCACGACGGCTTTGATCTACCCGCCCGCGTTCTTTGCGAAGACCGAGGAGCTGATCGAATTGTGCAAGGTCGCCGCCAAATACAAAGGCAAGTACACCACCCACATGCGCAGCGAAGGCAATCAACTGATTGAAGGCGTTCAGGAAACGATTCGCATTAGCCGCGAAGCCGGTCTCCCGGCGGAGATTTATCACCTCAAAGCGTCAGGCGAAGCGAACTGGCCCAAGATGGATCAGGTGATAAAAATGATCGAGGACGCCCGACGCCGGGGCTTGAAGATCACCGCCAACATGTACACGTATCCGGCCGGCGGCACGGGCCTCGATGCCTCGATGCCGCCGTGGGTCTTCGACGGCGGGCGTGAAGCTGCTTACAAGCGTCTCCAGGATCCGGCGACGCGCAAGAAGGTCGCCGAGGCCATTCGCACTCCGACCAACGACTGGGAAAATCTCTACCTGCTCGCCGGTTCGCCCGATCGAATACTGCTCGCGAGTTTCAAGACGGAAAGGCTGAAGCCGCTTATCGGCAAAACTCTTGCCGAAGTCGCAAAGATGCGCGGCAAAGATCCAGTCGAGACGATTATGGACCTCGTGCTCGAAGATCGCTCTCGCATTGGAACGATCTATTTCCTGATGAGCGAAGACAACATCAAGAAGCAAATTCGCCAGCCCTGGGTTTCGTTCGGCTCAGACGCTGCTTCGATTGCACCTGAAGGCGTCTTCCTGAAATCTTCTGCGCACCCGCGCGCATACGGTAACTTCGCGCGTCTGCTGGGCAAGTACGTGCGCGAAGAGAAGGTCATCTCGCTTGCAGAAGCGGTGCGGCGACTCACAGGCCTGCCCGCGACGAATCTCGGGCTGGATCATCGTGGGTTTCTCAAAGAAGACATGTTCGCCGATTTGGTCGTGTTTGATCCGCAAACGATTGCCGACCGGGCCACGTTTGAAAATCCGCATCAACTCGCGGTCGGCGTCAAGGATGTCTTTGTCAACGGCAAACAGGTACTCAAAGACGGCGAGCACACCGGCGCGAAACCTGGAAGGGCGCTTTGGGGGCCGGGCAAGATCAAGTCAAGTACGACCGAACAAACCAAACCCTTGCCACCCCCCGCGCGTTGGCGTGGATTAATCGGCGAGTACGGGCCGGATAATGACGTTCTGATCATTCTTGAAAAAGATGGAAGACTCTCTGCCTTGTTCAAGCGCGTCGAACTCGAAACCCTGGAAGAAGTCTCAAACAACATTTTCAGGTTTGCTCAACCTGGATCGCGCGCAGGCAAGCGGCTCGTCTTCACGCGTGATGCGCATGGACAAGCGACAGAGGCCAAAGTCGGCGATGTAACTCTAAAGCGGCGGCAGGTTGGACCGGAAGAGGGCGCGCCGCAACTTCATATCAATCCGGTGCGACCGGTAAAGGAGTTGCTGAAAGAGGCACTGCAGGCCCAGCCACCGAAGGAGAACGGAGATTTTCGCCAGCCTAATCTCGTTGAACTTACTAAACTGGATCCCACCATCAAGCTTGATATTCGCTACGCCACCACGAACAACTTTCTCGGCACCGTCTTTTATTCAGAGCCGCGTGCGTTCATGCAGCGTCCCGCCGCCGAAGCGCTGGCGCGGGTAAATCGGAAACTGAAAGCACAAGGCTACGGGTTGCTGGTCCATGACGCGTACCGGCCCTGGTACGTGACCAAAGTCTTCTGGGACGCGACGCCGGACGACAAGCATGTTTTCGTTGCCGATCCTTCAAAGGGCTCGCGTCACAACCGCGGCTGTGCCGTTGACGTGACGCTCTACGATTTGAAAACAGGCAAGCCTGTCGAGATGGTGAGCACCTATGACGAGACAACCGACCGGGCGTATCCGAACTATCCTGGCGGTACTTCTTTGCAACGCTGGCATCGGCAACTTTTGCACAGCGCCATGGAGTCGGAAGGTTTTACGGTGTATGAGGCTGAGTGGTGGCACTTCGATTACAAAGACTGGCAGAAGTATCCAATCATGAATGTGCGGTTCGATATGATCGGAAGCATTTTCCATATGGGGGTAGTTATAGATCCGCAAGCGGTAGCGACCGGATTTTAAACGCAAAGGGCGCGGAGGCTTTTCGCAGAGGATCGCGGAGGAAAGCCAGTCTCTGCGTTCCTTTGCGAAGACCTCTGCGTTCCTTTGCGTTAAAAAAGAATACTTCGACTTTCAAGACGTGGAGGCACTGGATGAACACGACTCTCTTCAATTCAAGACTCTTCCTATTGGCCATAATCGCCCTATTTCTTCTTGCCCTGCCGCTTCACGCGCAAACTACACAACCGCAGGACCCGCCGGCCGGTTTCAACAAGATCGAACAGATGATTCCCATGCGCGATGGCGTCAAGTTGCATACGATCATCTATTCGCCAAAGTCGCATCGTGAATCACTGCCGATTCTGTTCAACCGCACTCCTTATGGCATCGACAACATCTATCGGGCCTTCCCCGGCGGCTCACTGAAGGAGGAGATTGACGAAGGGTACATCTTCGCCTTTCAGGATATTCGCGGTCGCTTTAAGTCCGAAGGGCAGTTTGTCATGCAGCGTCCACTGCGTGACTCTGGCAATACTAAGGCAATCGACGAGGGCACCGACGCCTACGACACGATCGACTGGATGGTCAAGAATGTGCCGAACAATAACGGTCGTGTCGGAATGTTTGGCACTTCATATCCCGGTTGGCTCGTGGTTATGGCAGTGCTCGAGCCGCATCCCGCTCTAAAAGCTGTCAGCGAAGAAGCGACTCCGGCCGACATGTTCCTGGGGGACGACTTTCATCATAACGGCGCCTTCAGGCTTAGCTATGGTTTTGAGTATTCCTTTGCGCTGGAATCTTCGAATCTGATTTCAAACTTTAAGTTTGATCGATACGATACCTATCAGTGGTACCTGCGACTCGGCGCGCTCTCGAATGCAGATGCGAAATACTTTCACGGGAAATTACCGACCTGGAATAACTTCGTTTCCCACCCGAATTACGATCAATTCTGGCAGCAACAAGCCTTAGTTAACCAACTCAAGAAAGTGACCGTGCCCATAATGCACGTGGCCGGATGGTGGGATCAGGAAGACTTCTACGGTCCGGTCAAGGCGTATGAAGTTTTGGAGAAGACCGACACCAATCACATGAACTATCTGGTTGCCGGCCCGTGGAATCACGGAGGATGGAATCGCGCAACAGGTGACAAATTGGGAAACATCGATTTTGGGAGTCCGGCGAGCCAATATTTTCGCGCGAACATCCTGCGGCCCTGGTTCGCCTATTATTTGAAGAACAAAGGAAAACTCGATCAGCCGGAAGCTCTGACCTTTGAGACCGGCTCGAACCGTTGGACTTCATTTGAAGCCTGGCCTCCACGCGCGAACGTCACCCAGCGTAACCTTTACTTTCACGCGCACGGACAACTCTCATACAATCCGCCACCGACAGGAGCACAGCCGCAATTCGATAGCTACGTATCAGACCCAGCGCATCCCGTGCCTTACCGACCGCGGCCCATCGAACCGACTTACAATCCGGCGGAGCAGGGTGGCTCCCGCTGGTCCAGCTGGCTAGTTGAAGATCAACGCTTTGTCGAGAACCGACCAGACGTTCTGACTTGGGAAACCGAACCGCTGAAAGAAGACACAGTAATAGCAGGCGATATCATTGCGCATCTCTTCGCATCGACTTCGGGCACGGACAGCGACTGGGTTGTGAAGCTGATCGACGTTTATCCGGAGAGTTATCCAAAAGATCCAAAGATGGCCGGTTATGAATTGATGATCGCCGACGAAATCTTGCGGGGCAGGTTCCGACGCTCATTCACGACGCCTGAGCCCATTCCGGCAAACCAGGTCATCAAATACGCGATAGATCTGCACACCAACGATCATGCTTTCCTGCAAGGCCACAGGATCATGGTCCAGGTCCAGAGCACCTGGTTCCCTCTCTATGATCGCAATCCGCAGAAATCTGTTCCAAACATCTTTCTGGCGCGCGATTCGGATTACGTGCCCGCAACGCAGCGGATCTTCCGCTCGATCAATTATCCTTCACACGTTAGCATTCCGGTGTTAACGCGATTCTGAAGAATTAAAGAAGCAAGTTGACGATCTTCGCTAGAAGCATATAAAAACCTGAGAAAATCGCAGTGGCTGCAACCTCTATTAATGTCAGTTAGTTAGAAGAATTAGCAGAGCCGCGTTCGCAATGCGGAGGTCAGAGGGTTCGATCCCCCTCTGCTCCACGTCCGGAGGTCGGAACTCAGGCCCAATTCCGCAAGAAGAAACTCCCGAAGAAATATCGCTATGACGACTCGCTCTCGCCAGCGATGGAGTGGGATGGGCAAAACTCTGCGCGGGTTATGGGTGAGTGGGATGATTGCCTTTCGACATGGCACCTGCGCGAATGGCTGGAAAAGTTGCGCAGTGAGCTGGAAATCAAACTCGGTCGAAGGATTACAGGGCCGGAACTGAGATCGGGCTCGCCGAGCGAAGAGCTTGAGGCAGAACTCACAGCGGTAGCCATTCTCAAGGAACGTCTGGCTGCGGGCTTGCCGGAAGAACAGAGTGAATGGACCAACGAGCAGGGCGCTTGTTGGCTTTTGGCGCAGTTGCTGGAGTGGCATCGCCGCGAAAACAAGTCGATGTGGTGGGAATACTACCGTTTGTGCAGCCTTTCGGATGACGAGTTGATTGAAGATAAGAACGCGCTGGGAGGTCTCGTTTATCTCGGGGTAGTTGATGAAACAAAGAGATCTTTGATCCATCGTTATTCGTTTCCGCCTCAGGATCACACGATTGATCGCGCGCTGGAAGTGCACGATCCTGACACAGAACAGAGTGCCTGCTCAGAGTTTTCGGTTGACGACATCAACCTGACGATCAATCTAAAACGAGGTAAGAATTCAGCCAAGCCTCATCCAACTGCGCTCATTCCGCACAACTACATCAACAGCAAGAAACAAGTCGCCAGTCTAATGCGCATCGCAACGTGGGTGGCTGACAACGGGATAAACAACGAAACGCTCTCACAGTTTCAGTCAGCACGTGACGCTCTGCTCCGGCGACCGCCGCGCATCGCGGGAGGAACCATTGAAACCACGATTAAAGGGTTATCACCGCTCGACGCTGCAAGGAAACTCGCTCTCGGCTTGGATCGTTCGATATTGCCGATTCAGGGACCGCCCGGCTCCGGCAAAACTTATACTGGCGCTCACATGGTTATCGAGTTGGTGAGGGCTGGAAAGCGCGTCGGTATTACCGCCAATAGTCACAAGGTTATTAGTAACCTGTTAACGACTTTGTGCGAGGCCGCCGATGGAACTAACACAAAACTAAGTATCGTTCAGAAGCCGAACGAAGGAGACCGCTGCGAGCACGCCCTCGTGACGCAAACAGATGACAATGGAGAGGTACTTCAGAAATTACAAACCGGCGAAGCCCAGATTGCTGCGGGGACAGCCTGGCTGTGGTCACGCGAGGAATTCGCCGGCTCGGTTGATGTCTTGCTGGTAGATGAAGCCGGTCAGATGTCGTTGGCGAATGTGTTGGCGATATCGCCTGCGGCTAAGAGCGTGGTGTTGCTGGGCGACCCGCAACAACTCGATCAACCACAAAAAGGCGTTCATCCACCCGGCGCTGAAGTGTCGGCGCTGGCACATCTCTTGAATGGCCGCGCGACGATCAAACCTGAACAGGGCTTATTTCTTGGTGAGTCCTGGAGATTACATCCAGACGTGTGCTGCTTCACTTCGGAAGTCTTTTACGACGGACGATTAGGATCGAGGCCTGAGAATGCGCAACAACGCCTCAACGTGACCGGACTACTCGATGGAACGGGCCTTCGTTTCGTGCCCGTCAACCACAGTGGCAATAAGAGTGATGCGCCCGAAGAAGTTGAAACGATTGCGAAATTGATCGGCGAATTATTGAGCGGCGGTGCGACTTGGACCAATAAGAGAGGCGTTACAGTACCTTTGGAACTTAAGCACATTCTGATCGTAGCGCCTTACAATGCTCAGGTCGGGTTGCTCGCTCACAGGCTGCCGAAGGCTCGCGTTGGCACCGTTGATAAGTTTCAGGGCCAGCAGGCTCCGATCGTGTTCTATTCAATGACAACGTCAACTCCCGAAGACGCGCCTCGTGGAATGGAATTCTTGTACAGCGCCAACAGGGTAAACGTAGCAACATCGCGCGCTCAATGCGTCACCGTGCTGGTAGCGAACCCGGCGCTGTTTGATGTGCAATGCAAAACACCGCGACAGATGGAATTGGCAAATGCGTTTTGTCGGTATTTGGAGATGGCAGACCCGGCATGAACCCACGTCTAGCTGCGCTGGTTGAGATGCCATCGAAGCGGTAGCCTTTAGGCCTCAAGTTGACAGTAACCTGCGCAATCAGAAACTTGGTTTTCGCGGGTTTGCGATGTGGAAACATGTGCCAAAAAAAGGCCACAAGTGTTTGAGCGCAAGAGGCTTCTGCCAGTTCCTGGTTTTCTCAGGATTATTTTAAAGGAATCCTGATTGAGTTATTGATTACGAAGGCCTTACGGGATAAACCAGGAACTTTTTTACCTCTATCTTGTCTGCCCACCTGAATTATTAACCTGATTTCGTTTTCGCCGATTTTGCCATAGTCCGATGAACAAGGTCAGAACGAGGCTGGGTCTGCGTTTGCCTTGCGGAACGGGAGCCTATGATGCTATCAATTAAACGTCGGTAGTTGTGAATATCTACCGACGCTTAATTGATGAAGAAAGTAACGAAACAGATGAGCGCTTCCACAGAGAAGAGGGTGCTCGACCTCGCCCGCAAAGGCGCCATCCTGCGTCCGCGAGACCTCCAAACCAAGGGTCTGCCGAAAGACTATCTCTGGCGGCTCCATAAGCAGGAGAAGCTCGAAAAAGTGGGACGCGGCATGTACGCGATGCCGGGCGCGGCCCTGAGTGAACGCCAAACCGTCGTCCAGGCAGCTCATGGGCAAGAAACAGCGTGACGCGCTTGCTTTGGAGATCAGTGCAGTTCCTGAGAATCAGTCACGAATCATTATTGCTACCGGGCGCTACGTCGGAGAGGGCTTCGACGATGCCCGGCTGGATACCTTGTTTCTCACCATGCCCATCTCGTGGCGTGGAACTTTGCAGCAATACGTCGGTCGACTCCATCGGCTTCACAAGGACAAACTCGTAGTTCGTGTGTACGACTACGTCGATGCTTGGGTGCCGGTGCTGAATCGGATGTACGAAAAGCGCATGAAAGGGTACAGAGCTGTCGGATACACCGTGACTCGGCCTTTTGACTCCGAAGAAGCTCAGGCTGATTTAAGGTTTGCCGCCATCGAACGAATTGCGGTTCACGCGGCCACTGCCTTTGAAGAAACGCGCGGCTGCAGGGTCGAGAGCGTCGAGAGCGACACTCGTGGTTTTGATCTGATCTCGCGCTGTCGAGTCTCCAACAGTTCGACAGCGTCAATTGAGACTCGGGTCATCGAGGTAAAAGGGCGGGCTGGAGTGGGCGAGATCGCGCTTACTGCTAACGAATACAAGACCGCACAACGCCTGGGCGAAGACTATTGGTTATACGTCGTCTTCAACTGTGCGTCGCAACCGCAGATAACCACCATTCGGAACCCCGCTCGGTTTGATTGGGAACCGCTGTCGAAGATTGATTGTTATCGCATCGGGGCAGAAGCAATTTTGAAGAGTCACTAGAGCCGTACGTGAACAAGAAGTAACGGCAGGGTTGAAAACCGAATGCAAATTCCCGTTGCCAACTCGTTGCCAAAATTCATCAAAATGGGTGTCTGAAGGTCGTAATTCGTAGCAGTTGAAATCTTGTTCGCGGCTGCGTTTTTGTTAAGGTTTTTGGCAAAAAGTGACGATTTTCAAGGACGAAAAAGTGATCCACTAAACTCGTCCTTTTGCCGTTCGCAATGCGGAGGTCAGGGGTTCGATCCCCCTCTGCTCCACCAGAACCCATCTATTTTCAGTTGTTTACGAGACAGCTCCGACGGCTTCGAATTTCCATATGACCAATATGTGACCAACTTTTTCTGCCCTTAAGTTGAGATCGCAATTAGGAGCGGCTGGCCAGAGAATCAACGAGCACCCTGTTATCTATATGCGTGCTAATAGCTTAAGCGCGACGTAAGTCCACGAAAGAGCGCCGCCGAAATCAGAAAAAAGCAACCAGGCGTCGAGCCCGCAACGCGGAGGTCGGTCCATTGCCGATTCGCCCAAAAATCAGAACCTGAAAGAAGCCGAATTAAGACGATCTCCATGCACACCATGCTTGAAGTTGAGCCAGAAGTAGCTTCCAAGATTCAGGCGCGAGCGCGAGAACGAGGCGTTTCGGTAGAACTTGCTGCCCTGAATCGCTTGATGAAGTTTGAGTTTGCCGCTCCAATATGCTTCATCGCCGAAGGTATCGTAGCGGAAAATTTGCTTCCCTTGCTCCATCATCTGTTTAGCGTTTTCGCTAATCTGAAGATGGCTTGCCGTCGTGAAGACGTTGACTTGACTGAATTACTCAATGAGCTTGAGCACATGGTAGTCGACGAAAAGGTCAATTCAGCGCAATTAGTTTCAATCACACGAATAGATCAAGCTCAGTTGATCTAAGGTAGCCGCATGCTTTCAGAAGCGAGCCAGCGGTTAGCCGACGATCACGCCGCTCTGGATGAAGTGCTGAGCCAACTTCGGAAGGCTCTGGATACCGGCGATGTCGCAGTCAGCCATGCCAGGCTGGATCTGTTCTGGGCGCGGCTGGCAGTTCATATTCGTGCGGAACATCTTCACCTTTTTCCAGCCGTCATAAATGGCTTAAGTAGTACTTCGGACGAACAAACGTTCGCGCTGACTTTGAGCGAGGCCCAATCGACCGTTGAGCGATTGCGGGCTGATCACGATTTCTTTATGCACGAGTTGGCACAGGCAATAGGCATCCTGCGCGATCTCTTGAAGGCAACAGACCGGCACGCTGGAGACGACGGGATAAGGACAGTCCGCGACACCATTCTTGAGATCGAAAAGAGACTCCTCCGTCATAATGAGTTAGAAGAGAATAGAATTTACCGTTGGGCGACAACCATTCTGAACGAGCAGGAACAAGCGGACTTAGCAACGCGAGTCAATGCGGAGCTTGGCAATCGGCCACCGAGATTTTCGCTGATCGAATGGTCGAACAAATAGCCACTATCATTAATTAGGACTAAGAGAGAGCTACCATTTTGTGTTATAAAAGTAGCCCCGCAGGATCGTAATCGCCCCAAACATTTCGGTATCCGACTGTCCATGGCTAGCCCGTCGACCAATCGAAAGCCTGTACTGCTCGCGCTGGCGGCTTCTTTCCTGCTGACAATTCTTATCGTTGTCGGCTCGCGCAATCTGGAACATTACGATGCCGCGCTTTTTGGCTACACCATCGCCAGTGTTGTCGCTTTCGGCGCGATCGTCTTTCGGTATGCCCTGTGGTTGCAGCGACCGGCCACGCGCGTTTACTGGCGCCGGGGATGGAAGCTGTATCTGCAGCGAGAGAAATTTGGGCAGAACACCGCGAACGCTGCGAAGACCGTCGCCACCAACCTTATCGGGCAGCGATTCATCTTCAAGCGCGGATTCTCGCGCTGGGCGATGCACTTTTTGATCATGTGGGGCTGCGTGCTCTCTGCTCTGATTACTTTTCCGCTGGTATTTGGCTGGGTGCACTTCAAGTTAGAAGGCACCCTCGGGTACCGCGCGTATGTGTTTGGCTTTCCCTTGAATGTGATGCAAGGCCGAAGCGTGATTGCCTGGGTGACGTTTCATGCACTCGACTTTACGGCAGTGATGGTCATCGCCGGTTGTGCGATTGCGATTCATCGGCGGTTGCGCGATCGCGGTGCGATTGCGCTTCAGCAATTCACCCTGGATTTTGTGCCGCACATGCTTCTGATTGCTATTTCAGTCACCGGCCTGATGCTGACCGCTTCAAGTCTTTGGCTGCAGGGCTACATGTATCACTTCATCGCTTTAACGCATCAGGCGACCGTGATCATGACTCTCTTCTATTTACCATTCGGAAAATTGTTTCATGTGGTGCAGCGACCGGCCTCAATCGGAGTCGAGCTTTATCAGGAGCGCGCCCGTGAAATGCCGCAAGCGACCTGCGCGCGGTGCGGGGCGGAATTCGTCGCCCAACTTTGGCTTGACGATTTGAAAGTTGTAGTAGACAAGCTTGGCTTCGATTATTCGATGAGTGACGGCAAGACACTCCAGGATTTCTGTCCGCGCTGCAAGCGAATCATGCGCGGACTCACGTATGCCAGTCTGCCGCAGGTAAATGAAAGAGTCTTCAAAGGTTCAAGGAATACATCGGGTACTTCATGAGCAGAGTCGAACATCTGGATCAGATCATCGAGGCCTACGGGCCGCACCTTCACGATGCCCCGCACGGTGGCTGGCGCGCGGATCGGATCATCGACAAAATCGTGCCGACCCACTGCCCTTACTGTGCCGTGCAATGCGGCATGAACCTCTTGGTTGAGAAGGATCATGTAGTCGGCGTTGAGCCGCGCTATGACTTTCCTGTTAATGAGGGTCGACTCTGTCCCAAAGGCGTAACCGCCTATTTACAAGTTCACCACCCCGATCGTCTGCTCTATCCGCTGATCAAACGACAAGGGCGTTTCGTACGCGCCAGTTGGGATGAGGCGCTTGACCTCGTGGTAACAAAGTTCAAAGAGTTGCAGATTAATCACGGCAAAGACTCTATTGGAGTCTATTCTGGGTCATCTTTAACGACCGAAAAGACTTACCTGATGGGCAAGTTTGCGCGCGCGGGCTTGGGTACGCGCTACGTGGATTACAACGGCAGGCTCTGCATGGTCTCCGCCGCAGCAGGCAACAACAAGGCGTTCGGAATCGATAGGGCCGCTAACCCCTGGGACGACATCCCGCTGGCGGAAGTTTTGTTAATTGCCGGCTCGAATTGCGCAGAAACTTTTCCAGTCCTCAATAAATTTCTTTGGCAGCAGCGTGACAACGGAGGACGCTGGATAATTGTCGATCCACGCGAGACAGCGACCGCGCGCCAGGGTGATTTGCATATGCAGTTAAAGCCGGGCACCGATGTCGCGCTCGCAAATGGAATGCTGCATGTCCTGATCGAAGAGAACCTCGTCGATCAGGATTTCATCGATTCACGCACGAACGACTGGCAAGCGACGTGCGATTTGGCGATGCGCTATTCGCCGGATGTCGCGTCACAAATCTGCGGCGTACCGGCGCAAAAGATTGTCGATGCTGCCCGACTCTACGGTCGCGCGAAAACCGGAATGGTAATGCACGCGCGTGGTATCGAACATCACACCAACGGGGTCAACAACGTTCTCTCTTATATCAATCTGGTACTGGCGACGGGAAAGATTGGCGCGCCGGGCCGTGGATATGGAACGATCACTGGACAAGGTAACGGGCAGGGCGGACGCGAGCATGGGCAGAAAGCTGATCAACTTCCCGGCCAGCGCTCAATAAACAATCCGGAACATCGAAAACACACGTGCGAAGTCTGGGGTCTTCCTGAAGACGAGCTACCGCTAGCGGGCGTCTCAGTTGTCGAGATGTTTCAGAAGATGCGGGAAGGCGAAATCCGTGGCTTGCTTTCGATCTGCAATAACGTGATGGTCAGTCTACCCGACACCAACGAAGTGCGCCGCTCACTTGAGGGTCTCGACTTCTATGTGTGTATCGATTTCTTCATGTCCGAAGGCTCGCGCTATGCGGATGTCGTCTTACCCGGTTCCGCGTGGAGCGAAGATGAAGGGGTAACGTGCAACAGCGAAGGTCGCGTCGTGAAGATCAATAAGGCAAACAATCCGCCCGGAGAGGCTCGTGCTGACTGGTGGATTATCACGGAGATCGCCCGGCGCATGGGTCGAGGAAAATATTTCACTTTCAATTCGCCACGCGAAATGTTCGACGAGCTTCGCGTTGCTTCGCGCGGCGGCAACGCCGACTACTACGGCATAACCTGGGAAAAGATTGAACAAAACAATGGGATCTTCTGGCCGTGTCCCACTGAAGATCATCCAGGCACGCCGCGTCTGTTTGAAGATCGCTTTTATCATCTCGACGGCAAAGCAAAGTTTCACGCGATTGAATACAATCCGCCCAACGAAGTTCCTGATGAAGAGTTTCCTCTGATTCTCACCAGCGGACGCGTTGTCTATCAATATCTTTCCGGCAATCAAACGCGACGCATTGGATTTCTAGTTGAGCAATGCCCCGAGCCTTATGTCGAAGTCCATCCCGAGACCGCGATGAAACTGAAAATCAACGACGGCGAGCGCGTTCGTGTTGCTTCACGCCGCGGTGAAGGAATCTTCCCGGTCCTGGTGGTTCGAACAATCAGGCCGGATACAATCTTCATTCCGTATCATTGGGGCGAGCAACTAGCCGTAAATCAATTGACGAATCCGGCGCTCGATCCGATTTCAAAAATTCCTGAGTATAAAGCCTGCGCGGCGCGAATTGAAAAGATCCATTCGCGACAGTTGCCAATCCTCGGGAGACAGCGCAAAGGTGCGTCAGCCAGCGAGGTGAAAAGGGGGTAACCGATGGAAGAAACGATGTTCATCGATCCGCAACGCTGCATCGGCTGCCGAGCCTGCGTCGCCGCCTGTCGAGAATGCGCTACGCATAAAGGCTATCCGATGATCTTTGTCGACTACATTGATCGGGCCGAAACCACTGCGACGATGCCGACCGTCTGCATGCACTGCAACGAACCGACATGCGCGTTGGTCTGTCCGGCAGACGCGATTAAGGTAGCTGACGATGGCGTAGTCATGTCCGCGCTAAAACCGCGCTGCCTCGACTGCCGCAACTGCGTCAACGCCTGTCCCTTCGGCGTTCCCAAGTACAACACGCAGATGCATCTCCAGATGAAGTGCGACATGTGTTACGACCGTTCATCAGAAGGTCTGAAACCTATGTGCGCCAGTGTCTGTCCCACAGGTGCAATCTCTTTTGGGAAATATGAACAGATCGTGCCGCTGCGACGCACGAAGCCGGTCAACGTTCATGTGTTCGGAAATCAGAAGGTTGAAACTAAAGTTTATCTCATGCTGCCAACCGACGCGGACGAAGTGAAGATCGATGGCTGCGGCGTGTTTGAAGGAATGCTGACGCAGGCCGAAGCAGAGACACCCACGACAGAATCCTGGATCGACACGCAAGTGGAGCAGTCGGATAAGAGTAATGAGTTCTAAGTCATGAGCAAGAGTCTATCGGAAACAATCAAACGCGTGGTGGAAAACGAGCAACGCTCAGATGAAAGCGACGTGCGCGCCGCGACCGCTCCCTTCCAAGCGGACTTTCCCTACGAGCGCGATGAGGAGGCGCAGGTTACTCGGCGCGAGTTCTGTAATTTCCTTGGGTTGACGTCGGCCGCGCTGTTCATTGGAGCCGGGGGGTTTGCCGCGAAGGCTGCGCTTGACGCCCGAAAGTCAGAGTCGTTCTCCTCCGCTCGAATTGACGGAGCTGAAACACTCGCCCCGAATAGCAGCTTGAATTTTAATTATCCCACTGACCGAGATTCCGCGATTTTGATTCGCGCGAGCGACGGCGCCTATCACGCGTACGGCCAGAAATGCACTCACTTGAGTTGTCCCGTTTACTATTCACGAGATCACCAGCGACTCGAGTGTCCCTGTCATGAAGGGGCCTTTGACGCCACGACAGGCAATGTACTTTACGGTCCACCTCCACGCCCCCTCGATGCTATTGAAGTTGAATTACGCGGAGGGCAGGTGTGGGCAACAGGAAGAAGAGCTTCGGCAGACGAACATGCAAGCTGACTTCAAGACATTTCAGAGTAACCCGCCATCGGGCGACAATCGCAGATCCAAGGCTGGGCATGCAGCAGTTTGGCAGGCGAGGCTAATCATGCTCGTCATGATTAATATCGCGCAACTATGGATACTGGCCGCTACAGTTGACGCGGCTCTGGCTCGTCATTATTCGGTCTTAATACCGCTAGTGGTTGCCTCCGGTGTGTGCTTTCTCATTACGTTGTCAATCATTCGGTGGTGGCGACCCACCTCGCGCAAGAAGACAAGTACAGGCTACGTACGCGACACGGACCGATGAAGCAGAAGATCACAGGTTTTGACAAAGACGACGAAGATCATTGGCGCGCAATTTTGGAATGCGGCCATCGCCAACACTTACGACACGATCCGCCGATGACTACTCGCACATAGTGCTAACGGAGAAAGGCCGCGCCTCACGCATCGGTTTTGAACTCGATTGCAAGCGTTGCGACGAAGAACCCCCACGCACTCAATGAGTAATTCTGAAACGAATCAGAGGAACGTTGTCTTACGGACGGCAGCTGATCTATTTCCAGGGTATTTCGCCCTGGTAATGGCAACCGGAATAATTTCCATTGCCTGTTTCCTGCTGGAGATGAAGACGATTGCGCTCGTCTTGCTTGCCGTTAATGTTGTTGCTTACGTGATCCTTTGGGTCTTGTTACTACTACGGCTCTTGTTTTTCTTTTCAGTTGTTAAGGCCGACATCAACGATCACTTGCGTGGCCCAGGGTTCTTCACTGTCGTGGCCGGCACGTGCGTGCTCGGCAGTGAGCTGCTGATCGTTGTCGATCAATATCGAATTGCCGTCGGCCTATGGTTTGCCGGCCTGTTGCTCTGGGCGGTGATTATGTACACGTTCTTCGCTGCCATGACCGTGCGAGAAAACAAGCCGTCCATCGAGGCGGGCCTCAACGGTGGTTGGTTGCTGATCGTCGTCGCCACGCAATCGATTTCTGTGTTGGGGACCTTGTTGGCCAACCGTTTCGGCGACTATCATGAGCCGGTTCTCTTCTTCACGTTTTGTATGTTTCTCCTGGGGTGCATGCTCTATCTACCGCTGATTACTCTAATCTTTTATCGCTTCACGTTCGTTAACGTTACGATGGCCGCGCTCACACCTCCCTACTGGATAAACATGGGGGCCGTTGCGATCACGACGCTTGCGGGAGCGCGATTGATCATTGCGGCGCCCGAATGGTCGCTGCTGAATGAGGTTGTTCCCTTCCTAAAAGGATTCACAGTGTTCTTTTGGGCTGCGGGTACGTGGTGGATTCCGCTGCTGTTCATCCTTGGATTCTGGCGTCACGTTTACAAAAGATTTCCTCTCCGATACGACCCGCAGTATTGGGGCATGGTATTCCCTTTTGGGATGTACACGGTATGCACCTTTCAACTCTCGAAGGCCGTTAACTTCCATCCGTTGATGGTCATTCCGCGTTACTTCATTTATCTCGCGCTTGCTGGGTGGCTGGCCGCTTCGGTCGGCTTGATTTCAAAATTAGCCTTCAGAAGACAGGCAGTCCCTTAGCGAGGAGGATGGCAATTTGAGCTGATCGACCAGAAAGGAACTGAGTCCGAAAGAAGCAACGGGCTTATTGATGTAACCATGATCTGAGGGATTTACGATGAAGAAACGTAAGTCAGTAATTTTGCTTATCGTTGAGGTCTCGGTCGGAATTGCCTTGATCGGTTGTTCAGCAGGCGACTCCAGAACAGATCACCCAACAGCCTCGACCTCAACCAACTCGTTAGCCAGGGTTGGCACGCACTTAGGCGAAATCGCTCCCGACTTCCAGCTCACGAAAATGGATGGCTCTCCAAGCTCGATTGCCAGCCTTCGTGGTCAGCCGGCAGTGCTCATTTTCTGGACGGCATGGTGTCCTATTTGTAAAGAAGAAGCGCCGCAGTTCAACGAACTTGCAGCCCGGTACGAACCGCGTGGCCTGCGTGTGCTCGGCATCAACATTCAAGACAGCCATGCCCGCACCGAGGGCGGAATTAAGGATTTCGGTATCCGCTATAACGTCGCGCGTGATGCTGATGCCAGCGTGGCGCGGCAGTACAAGGTCACCGGCACGCCGACAATCGTCTTTGTGGATCGCAATGGAATTGTGCGTTACGTTGGAAACTACCCGGCGATTACGCCGCGCGTTTGGACGCAATGATGGCTGAAAGCGGGAAGTCATAGAGACGCAAGGCGCGACTGCCGGACAGCAACCAATAAGACGTGTGAAGGAGGACTATGGTTAAGACGATTTCAAGAGATGAATTAATGGGAAAGATCGATCGCCGCGATCATTTCTTGCTTGTAGAAACACTGCCTGAGACGGCTTATCATCATGCGCACCTGCCGGGCGCGATCAACCTGCCGCCTGATAAGGTGACGGAATTAGCCCCCACGATCTTGCCAGACAAGAATGCGGAGATCGTAGTTTACTGCGCAAGCCTTACTTGACACGCTTCAGATAACGCCGCCCGTGAACTGGCGGCGATAGGATACGCGAACGTGCGCGATTACGCGGAAGGCAAGCAGGATTGGATTGACGCAGGACTGCACACTGAAAGCGAACATAAGCACTGAATCGAGCTGCATCGTTTCATATCGCCACTGCCGAATTCGCGCAGCACAGTTGAAGTGAGACATTCGCTCATGAGCCAAAAACCGATGAGCGCCGAAGCGTTGGATAAACTCCAGCGCGACACGTTCGGATATTTCCTGAAAGAAACCAATCGAGTCAATGGGATGGTGCCGGATAACACGCGCCAGGGCGCGCACGCCAGCATCGCGGCGATTGGATTGGGCCTTGCTGCTTATCCCATTGCAGTTGAGCGGACTTTCATTTCGCGTGAAGAAGCCATCGAGCGCGTCCTGGCGACCTTGCGATTCTTTTGGCACAGCTCGCAAGGAAAGGAACCAGACGCGACAGGCTACAAAGGTTTCTACTATCACTTCCTTCACATGAATACAGGACGCCGGGCGTGGGAGTGCGAACTTTCTACGATCGACTCGACTATCCTAATCGCCGGCGCGCTCACGGTTGCGACTTACTTCGATCAAGAGTCAGAACAGGAGCAACAGATTCGGCAACTTGCTGACGATCTTTATCGTCGCATCGACTGGCAGTGGGCGATGAATGGCGGCCCAAAGGTTTCGATGGGCTGGAAGCCCGAATGCGGTTTCCTGCCATACCATTGGGAAGGTTATAACGAGGCAATCCTGCTTCATGTGCTCGGTCTCGCTTCGCCTACGCATCCGCTGCCGGCGGAAACCTACAAAGCTTTTACTTCGACATACCGCTGGAAAGAAATCTATGGCCAGGAGCTTGTTTACGGTGGTCCATTATTTATGCATCAGCTCTCCCATATGTGGATAGACTTCCGGGAGATTCAGGACAAATTCATGCGCGAGAGACGCATTGATTATTTCGAGAACAGCCGCCGCGCGACCTTCGCACAGCAACAATACGCGATCCGCAATCCTCATGAGTTCAAAGGCTACGGTGAAAGCGCCTGGGGGATTACCGCGTCAGATGGCCCTGGTCCGGCAGTGCTGAAGATTGACGGCATCGAGCGCCACTTTTTTGACTACGAGGCAAGGGGCGCGCCTTATGGACCGGACGACGGTACGATCGCGCCGTGGGCGGCTGCCACTTCATTGCCGTTCGCGCCGGAGATCGTCCTGCCAACGCTCCAGTATTTCAACGATGTCTATCCTGATATGACAAGTGAGTATGGATTTAAATGCAGCTTCAATCCGACCTTTAATGAAGGATTCGAAAGTGAGAGAGGCTGGGTATCTAAAGGCTATTACGGTCTGGACCAGGGACCGGTTGTGATCATGATCGAAAACTATCGCAACGGATTCCATTGGGAGTTGATGAAGAAATGCCCCTTCGTTGTCGATGGTCTGCGCAAGGCGGGATTTATGGGTGGCTGGCTGTATTAGCCAAACGCAGTCTATAGGTCACCAGGGAGGCGAATCCATGTTAAGGAAATTCGATCTGATAGTCATTGGCACGGGTTCAGCGGCATCAACGGTTGCATATGAGTGCCGAAAAGCAGGATGGGAGGTCGCGATCATCGATTCAAGACCTTTCGGGGGCACTTGTGCGCGGATCGCGTTCGAGAGCAGCGAGCATTTTGTCATCTTTAGTGAGGGCACGGAGAGCCTCCCCGTGATGCGTTATTCAATAGTGACAGTGGTTGAGCACCGAGACGGCCACCGCGATCGTTTCGCGCTCAGCTCGCGATAACTCGGAGCGACCAAACATCAATTCACGATAAAGATGCAGGTGAGCGGTCATCACTTCGGGATGCACGCTATGAATCTTGAGGATATTGGCGACGACTCCTCTAGCGGCTCTGACCTCGTCATACGACCGTTTCAGCCTCTCGTCAGCTTTAGGCTCATCTATTACCCTGATCCACGCCATGGAGTCTTAGTATTGTGCTGCGTACTTCGGTTTGGTCTGTTGACCGGTAGTAGCTAACAGCCTCACTGAATATCTTGCGAACCTCTGAACTATCATTTCGGAGTCCCCTTTCACATGGACAATGAGATGACCTTTTCTGAAATAGACAAGGCTCTTGTATGAAGTCGGGCACTTATACAAGTATCCCTCATCGCCTATTGGATATGGCTCCACTTGGCAGCGACCGCCTGTCTGCCGGGGCCGGGCGAATTGGGCCATCCATCCTGTCACCTCATCAAGAGATTTGATCCTATAGATATCCATGTTTACAAACTCTCGGTTACCGCTCTTGTCCTTGCGTTCCCAATCACCAACATCGTGAGATATTTGACTGGGAACAAGCGGCGGGCAGGTGCAATGACCCGCCGAATATTGCCAAGATGGTTCTTTGTACCTTATTGCCCGCGCGATTCTGGTCGTTATCGGAGACATCATCTGAGCAGTGACGGGCACCAAAGGATAGAGGGAGATAAGCATCAGCAGATAAAGGGTACGTTGAATTTTCATTACTGTTTCCGACTCACCATTAACGAAGTGGATTCTCGCGCTTTATTATTTCTTCAGCGACAACTCGCAGATCATCTTCGATGATATCCGGCTTAGTGCCCAGCGGATTCAAGACTTTTCCTGGTCTCGCGACGAACGCTCCGGCGCAGCCGGCGCGCATCGCGCCGATGATGTCCCAGGCATGCGCGGCGACCATCCGCAGATTGCTCGTCGTTACGTTCAACTCTTTGGCAACCATCTGATAGGTTTCAGGCGCGGGCTTGTACTTGCGAACTGAGTCCACGGAGAACTTTCGCTCGAAGTATTCTTCGATGCCGGCGTTCTTCAATTGCTCCTCCATCGCGCGCTGATTTGAGTTCGTCAGCGTGACGAGTCGAAGTCCTGCGGCTCGCAGGCGTTTCAGAGCCTCGCGGACATCGGGATGCGGCGACAGCGAGAGCATGGCTTTCGAGATTTGTTCTTTGTCATCTGATGAAAGCGTTACTTGGCGGCTGGCGGCGGTCATATCCAATGCCGCAACGGCAATCGTGCTGAAATCAAAGTAGGGACCGGCGATGGTAGCGACCTTTGAATACAACAGCAGTTGCGAGAACCATTCGCGCAACACTCGTTCGTCGCCGAACACTCGTTTGAAATGCGGTTCAAGCGCGCTGGTGTCGAGCATGATTTCGATCACGTCGAAGACGATGACTCTGGGCATAGCTTCTCCAAACGGGAAACTGCATTCCTCGATTGCGCGGTCAGCATGGTAGCTCTATCGCCAAATCTTGAAGTAGTACGACAGCCACTTTTTGTAGCCTGAAAGGTTCTTGATTATCGCATCCAGTCCGGCCTGCTGATTAACCTGCGTCAGTGTCGGATAGACGTGAATCATTCCGACGCCGCGAAGCCGAAATCTTCAGCCCGTCGTACTTCTGAGGCAAAACGCGCGGACCGAATGAAAGTCTTGGATGGAACACAACCCGTAAAAAGGCAATCTCCGCCCAGCGCCTTCTTCTCAACCAGCGCTACGCCGGCGCCAAGCTGTGCGGCTCAACGGCGACTACCAATCCCGCTGAACCACCGCCGATCACAATCAAGTCGTAGCTATTTATTGCAGTTGCCAATTACTTGACAGTCTACGTTACGTTGAGAGTGATTCTGTAATCGTCTTTCACAGATTTATCACCAATCGAATTTCAGGCTTGACTCTGGACTTAGCTCCAGGGTCTATACTCTCTGTGTCGAGGCCATCTTCATGGACACTGAACTTCGAATCGGCGAGGTAGCGAAACGCGCTGGCGTAAGCATCGACACGCTGCGGTATTACGAACGGCTTAGGCTCTTGCCTCGACCCAAACGCTCTTCCGGCGGCTTTCGGCTCTTTGCGAATGAGGACATCAAGCGAGTGCAGTTTATCAAGCAGGCTCAAGAGCTGGGCTTCTCACTCGACGAGATAGGGGGTCTGCTAGCGACGGGCGGAGCTGACGAGTGCAGGAACGTGCGGGACCTGCTCACACGAAAACTCTCTGAGTTGGACAACAGCCTAAGAGCGATGAAGAGTTTCCACCTGGTACTAGCGCGACAACTCGCGGCTTGTGAGGAAGAACTGAAACAACATGGCGAGTCGGCCTGCTGTCCGGTGTTGCCCATCAGGGGCAAGAACGAATAACGGTCATTGGTTTTGAAAGCAGCGACATGACAAGTCAGCCGGTTGCTACCGAGAATAGCACGCGCTCGAAGAGCACCATCGCGGCCAGTTTAGCTGCGCTTGGTAGTGTGATCCTTGCGTCCAGTTGCTGTTTGCCGCTATTGCCATTTCTGTTCGCAGCGGGAGCGGCGGGCACTTCGGCGTTCTTTGTAAAGATTCGACCATTCTTGCTTGCAGCATCCGTGCTGCTGATCGCGTTTGGCTTTTATCAAAGATGGCGAGCCAAACAGTGCAATTGTAAGCCGAATCTCCTGAGCGCGATTCTCTTATGGTTCTCGGCAATCGTTGTGTTCGTCTTTATTCTTTTCCCGCAGGCGATCGCGAATTTCTTGGCAAACCTTTTAGCCGGCTGATATGCGGTGAACAAATTGGAATGAAACGCAAGGGAATCATCATAGGGACTGTACTGACGGCAATCGTCTTCCTGGCGTGCTATTACTTTTACTGGGGAAGCACTGTTCCCAACGGACAACAACCTCTGGTTCGTTTGAACAGTTCAAATCTTTCATCGCTAAAGGACGCTTTCAACGGATCTGCGAACTCAGTCCGAGTAGTCGTGATGCTCTCTCCTACTTGAACGGTATGCTTGCAGGGGGCCTCTGCAATCCAAAGACTACTTAATGAACAGCGCGATCCGAGAATCCGGGTGTTTGTAATTTGGGAACCAGTACTGCCGACCGATTTGGGCGCGCCCTCGACGAGGACGTTGGCGCGACTCTCTGATCTCAGAGCTTCCCAATATTGGGATAAGGAGCATCTTGTTTCTCAGTCGCTTGGCGAGCGCGACAACTCGTCTGTGGTTTGGGATTATGTCGCAGTATATCAGCCGGGAAAACCGTGGGATCAAGCACCGCCTGAACCAGCTTATTCAAGCGTTCCAGTGGTGCGGGCCATTGATGGCACAAGAGAAGCGGTCCAAAAGTTGTTACGCGAGAATGCGAAGTAATTGAGGTTGGTAACATCAAGAACTCGGACATGAATTGTTGTGCAACGGACATTAGCTCAGAACCGATGGCCCAACGCTGTGGCACCTGCAAGGGCCAAACCCGGCCTGTCTCACGCAAGACTGTGCTCTTAATGTTGAAGCCTCATCTGCTCGAACAAGCGTTGACTGGAGTCTTTGGGTTCTGTCCGGCGCGGGATTGTCCCGTCGTCTATTTCGAGGATCACGATCGCCGAATGTTCACCAAGGATGATTTGCGCGTGATTGTCGGTATCAAAGCGAGCGAGAGTCCGATTCCTCTCTGCTATTGCTTTGGCTTAGACGAGAGCCATCTGCGCTCAGAGATTTCCCGAACAGGTAAGACGACTATTCCAGAGAAGATCTCAAGGCTTATCCGTGAAGGTTTGTGCGCCTGCGAAGCGCGTAATCCAGCAGGAGTGTGTTGCCTAGGTGAATTGAATCAGGCGGCCAAGCGTCTCGTTGAAAAGAAGCGGTAGTTATCGCGTGATTGTAAAAAGCCAGACATACAAGGAGCGTTTTCGCGGCGTCCGGTAGCCACGCCGTTTGATTCGGCCTTTTTCGCTCGTTCAGCAATCAGCTTCTTGAACTAGTACAAATGCCGAGCCTGTACGTTGTTAGAGACACGTATACGATAATCTCACTACAGCCAAATTCCCATTATTATCTCTAGCTCTCGATATTGTTAATTGTCTTTCGCGCGGCCACGCCACCGCCGTAATAATACTTGTGGCTCCGTTGGCAGAAGGGGCGCTGAGGACATTATCGATTGACGGCAAGAGTGCTAATTGAAAACTGTCTCCGCAGCGGGGTTCACCGGCAACTATCGGGCGCACATCGTCGAAAGTGGCTACGCCGCTCCCCAACAATCCGACATCATTACGCAGCTGCTTCGAGGGGCGGGCGCGAAACGTTTACAGAATAAGATTGCGATCCTGCACGTTGAACTATTTGGATATCTCGAAAATCGACCTAACCCCGACATTCTTGCGGCCAGCTACGATAACATTTACGGGCAAATCCTCAGCGCAGCGACCGTGACGGATGCCGACGGCATCTCGCTCTTTTCGTACCACGCTCACATCTATCTGCCGTTGAAAAAATATCCGCAGGTCGCGCACAGCCGTCAAGCGGTGGTTGACGGCCTGAAGGCTTTTGAACTGATAGCCGCGCAGATTTCCCGCGAGCCGAACCCGTTAGCTGTCTATTTTCCTTATTCGGATTGGATCGTCGAGCGCTGGTCTAATTATTTTTTGCCTGCGCTGGATGCCTTTCATGCGCTCGGCGTGCCGGCGGATGTTCTCCCGTATGCGCCCCCGTTGGAAGAGTCGGTCTATCCTTACTATCCATTGCACATGAACACGGACGTGCTCGCACGGTTACTTAAAGAGCGAACCGTGCTTGTCTTGCCGAACGTCTCAGGCTTCCAACAAACAGATAGCGATCTCATCAAGGCGTTCGTCGAGCAGGGAGGCGTGATCGTCGCTTTCGGGCCGCAGATCCCGATGGGGCGAAGCTATGAGCGAAAAGAGTTGTTCGGCGGCGATGAGACTGGCGACACACCAACGCACACCGCAGTAGTTGTTAAAGACGTAGTTGGAGACCGTGTTGAAGCCGGAAGCCATTTCGCGTTAAGCGGGATTCAACTCCCGTCTTGGACGGCAAACGGAGCACGAGTCATTGCGACGTTTGAAGATGGGTCGGCGGCAATCACATTGAACAAATACGGCAAGGGGCTGATCGTCACGATCATTCCAGATGCGTGGACGGCGGCGCAGCACATGCCCGAACTTGTGCGAGAGACAATTGAGCGCGCCATGTCGTCCACCAGCGTCGCGCCGCTCGTTGATATTCTTGGAACCAACGAAGAGACGGACATGGCGGTAGGACGCACACCGGAAGGTTTTCGTGTCGCGGTTATCAATCACAACTCCGGTGAGATGGAAGTGATGCTCAGGCCGCTGAAAAATCCGGAGGTGCGTACATCCGGGTGGGTTGATCTGATTTCTCACGATAAGCTTGAGACCCCAACAGCCGACCGCTCGATAAAAGTAAAGATTCCGGGACGCGGATTTCGCGCGCTTGAATTTCGCCGAGCTTCGGCCGATTGACGCTACCTTAAACGCATATGTCTGGCTGTGATCGTTTCAGCGTTCTTTAGACATAGGACAGGGTTGCTATGACTGAAGACTTATCCATCTATCACGATTTGATCGGCAATCTTTTTACTAAACCTTCAATTTCGGAAGAGTGGGCGAGCTATCGCTTGAGTGAGAGCCAAGTGTCATTTTACCGGGAGTACGGATACCTGTCGGGAATTAGAATGTTGGATGATGAACAGGTGGAAGTTCTCCGCGAGGAGTTGCGAGAACTGGTTGATCCGGCGCATCCGGGCCACCAACTATTTTACGAATTCAACTCTAATGAGTCGGCTGATCCTGAAAAGATTCTTTTTCATGCACTCGGAGCATGGCGTATCACGCAGGGTTTTCACGACCTCCCGTGGAACCCTCGGTTCACCGTGCCAGCGTCGCAGCTTCTCGAAGGCGCGGTACGCTTCTGGCACGATCAGATCTTTTATAAACCGGCGCACCACGGCGGGGTTGTCATCTGGCATCAGGACTATTCCTACTGGACCCGCACGCAGCCGATGGCCCACCTTTCGTGCTGGATCGGGTTGGACGATTCGACGCGCGAGAACGGCTGCCTGTATTACGTGCCGGCAGCCACCGCTGGAATCTCCTGCCGCGAGCGGATTTCGCCAACGACATGGATACGATCAAAGGGGTACTCACCGAAGCGCAGACGAGAGAGTTCAAGCCCGTAGCCATCGAGTTAAAGAAGGGCGAGTGTTCCTTTCATCATCCGTTGATGGTTCATGGTTCATATGAGAACCGGACTGACCGGCCGCGACGTGCAGCGGTAATTAACGTCTTTCGCGACGGTGTCCGTTCCGCAACGGACGCACCGCTCCTTGAAGGCGTACCGCCAATCCCGGCGGGGGAGAAGATGACCGGCCAGTTCTTCCCGCTACTGTTTGACTCGCGTCCTGTTTCAGAGCGCGCCTTAAGATAAGATAGAAGATCCTCGCCCGTTCCGTCTTGCTATTTATGAACCAGCGCGAAGTAAAGGTGACGCTAGTCGCCCAAGATGTTCCCGCCATGCGAATGGGCACCCGACCGCGAACCGTTCAGTATTGGTGTTATCTGATGGATAAAGCCGCTCCCGTGACTTTTCTGATCTTCATAACCCCAACCCAGGTCTTCGAGAAGATATTGGGATTTTCAAGTGGCCAATATGTAGCAAAAAATAACAGCACGTGGCGTATACGCGATGGTAAGGAATGGTAAGGAATGGGAAAACCTCGATTTTTCTTCAGTGGCTGCAACTTTCGAAAAGGCAATGATAGTTCGACTGCGATGGTTCATCGGAGCCGCACTTATTGTGTGTGACTACTGAGCAATCAGCCAAGCCAGCCCGGCGATGTTGAGCCCGACGCTGAGCCAATACCCGACCCGGAAGGCGACCTTTTTCGTCTTGTGCCTGAACCGGTGTCGCGCAACGAGAGCGCCCGGCCACCCCCCGATCAATCCCAGCGTGATAAGGGTCCACTCGTTGGTTCGCCTCGCGCCGACCTGTGCGGCCTCCTTGTCGTGCTTGTACGCGGAGTATGCCGCGATGCTCGTGACGATGTAGACACACGCCACCGGCCACCAGAGGCGTCCGACGATGGCCAGCAGCGCGACGACTCCGAGAAACGCCGCTGCCACACAACCTGCAATCAGCTCCGCGTTGCGCGTTTGCGTCCGTACCCCGGGTCGCTTTGCGTAGCTCACGACATAGGTGATTTGTGTTGCGCACAGGCGACCGCGCTCATCGGTGCCGAGCGTGTAGGAGATAAACTCTCCCTCGGTCGGGCGTCGACTTCCGGTTGGGAAAGCCGAGACGTGAAGGAACACGCGTTGGCCGCCTTCGAGCGGCGAGACAAAGCCAAACCCGCGAAGATCGTTCCATTTAGTGATTTTGCCTTGGGCTCGCATGTTGGGTGACCGATCGAACGGGGGAGTTCACGCGGCCGCACGCAACTGCGATAAGCGCACGCTCTCGATGAGAAGGCCGCTGATTCGGCTCGCGTGCAACGACGTTGGGCGTTGCATGAACAGCATAATTCAAGTGCGAATAATTTCTGGTGCGCCGCCTTTGAATTTCACAACCAGTGTATTGGCGCGGGTGCGTCGACGACCATCTTCGAGCACAACATTCCCATCCGCGTAAAGAACGAAAGCGGCCGGATCGAACCGAACCTTGTCAGCATACAGCGCGAAAGTGTCATACGTGACCATCACGCCGCGCGAAACAGCGTAGGAACCGCCACGAAATTCGCCAACATTGCTGGAATACGCCAGCGAGCCGGCGGCGCGCTGCTTTTTGTCGTAACGGATGAGCATATTCAGAGAAGCGTCGGGACTCTGCGGCACCGCGACAGAATCATATTTTGGTTTGGGCGCGAATTGATATCGATCGCTACCGTCAGCCATCAACATTTGCATACGGACTCGCAACAGCGGAAAAATGTTGATCTTTGTCACCGTATCGGCGCGCACTCGGAAAGGAGCGCGTTCGAAATCGTAGTAGTTTCCGTTGCGGCTTGAGACGCGATAAATGCCAACAGGTACATCGATTGAATTAACCTTGGCATCACAGGTAACGCCCAACTTCTAAGTATTTATTAAGCTTCATAATACCGCCTTTGCCTAAGAAAACCTGTTTGCCTAAGAAATCGGACTTTTGCCTCAAAAAGCATCGAGACGTATGAATGAAAGGGGTAGCTGTTTGAGCGGCTGATCGTGTCAGTTGCTCTATAGAGCTATCAGCTAACCGCATAGTCCCCATTTGGAACGTTTGTTTTTGTGAGGCCGGTGTGTGTTTAGCTTGTGGTTTTTCGGACATGCGGGCGTGGTTTTGTAATGATGTCGCGCTACGATTGTGCCGGCAAGTTCATTCAAGTTCACGCGCGGGGAGCCACGCTACCATTTCACCGCCAGCGCAGCCGTCGGCCAAATTGTCCAGAATTGCGGACAATCTACTTTTTTCGAATCGAGACGATTAGGCGAGAATCTTTCGGCATACAAGCTTAGGGTCTAGTCATCCCATTGAGTCAGAAGCTCTCTTCAAATATCCTATTGTTGCTGTGCATTTCAGTTCCAGAGCGCCGATTCCCCCACTCGACACTTGCGTCGAGCGTCTTTGGCTGCTGATTGATGCACCGGCGCATTCCAAAGAGCAGATAGCCCCGAGCGGTACGATTGATCTGGGGATCAATCTTCACGAGAACGAACTTCGGATTTACGATCCCGCGAAACCGGAGCGATCCAAACGCTTTTCAGGAGCAGTCGTTTCCGGGACTCATAGCGGACCTTTCGTGATTGATCCGCGGGAACTCGTTTCCATCATTGGCGTGCGTTTCAAACCAGGCGGCGCGTTTCCGTTTCTTGGAACGCCAGCAAGCGAACTGGCCGATGCACATGTTGACCTGGAGGCGCTTTGGGGGACTTCGGCCATAGAACTTCGCGAGCGGTTGTGCGTAGCCAAAACGCCGGCAGAACGGTTTAACCTGTTGGAGAAAACGCTCGTGGCGCATCTGTTCCGGCCCTTGGAGCGTCATTACGCCGTGCGATTCGCGCTCGATACTTTCGGTCGAGTTGACTCTGGCTTCGCTATTCGCGATGTCGCGCGAGATGCTGGCCTCAGTCAACGCCGCTTCATTCAGTTGTTCGCGCGCGAGGTCGGCATGTCGCCCAAGCTGTTTTGTCGTGTCCGGCGTTTTCGGCAAGCGCTCGAAACAGTGCGACAGACCGCTGTGCCGAATTGGGCGCAAGTGGCGGTGGATTGTGGCTATTACGACCAATCGCATCTGATTCACGACTTTCGATTCTTCTCGAACCTGAGCCCTACGGAATATATTCGTCAACGGAGTGAATGCGTGATGCAAAATCACGCGACGCTGGTCGGGTAGGTCAATTTTTTCCAATACGGAACTGATCCACTGTTTGATAATGGGCTAGCACCAGAATATTTACCGAGGATCACCAATGAAAAAACACGGAAGAGCTCGCTTCTTAAACGCCATTTTTATTATGCTCGTTGCAATACCGACATTTACGCTATTCTGCCCAATTGGCATCTCCGGCCAAACAGTCCAACAAAAGCAAGACGCCGTCCAGCTTGCCGCGCACGTTTGGGTGCAGCCAGCCGCCACCAGGGTTTACGGCATGACCCCCCGGCGACTCTGGGCCACCACGGCCGCTGTGCTGGCGCTGGTCGGCGTGGTCATCGGTGGGCTGGCTCTGCGCCGATCCGCCGGTCGTATCGGCACCGGTAACGGGAGAATGGGGGCCATCGTGGCCCTGGTGGCGGGGCTGATCGCCGTGGTCAACGGCGGGCTGAATTTGGCCATCGCCAAAGGTGGTCCCGGCACCGGCAACGGAGTAGTCGGTGGCGCCGTGGCCCTGGTGCTGGGGCTGATCGCCATGGCCCTCGGTGGGCTGGCTCTGGCCCGATCCCGCCGCACCGGGTGACCCAGCCAGTGGTTCAGCGACCCTCTGACTGACCGGATCGCGCTTTGGTCTCTTCGGCCCCACTCTTCTCAACTTCTTGGGTAAGCGTGGTGCCTCACCACCCTCGGACACAGCCTCGGCTTCGCCCTCCTCGATCGTAAAGCCAACACCCTCGATCGCACCCCGCGCCTTCGGAGCGAAAGCCCAGCATATTGAGCAGATGCGTCTCCGACCGATCTTGCAGTAGTGAATGCCTCGGCTGCGGCGTGAGAGTTGACCACTCAGGTTGGGCAGGGCGCGTGATGCAAGATCACGCGACGCTGGTCGGGTGGGTCAATTTTTTCCAATACGGAACTCATCCGCTTTTTGATAATGGGCTACCGTGAAAATCTATGAGAGGAACAAAACCTATGAAGAGAACTTTCGCTCTTATTCTCGCCGCAGTCGGCATTGGCTGCCTCGTCGCTGCCGCACGATGCCCAAACGACAACCAAAACCGCAAAGGCCGGAGCTATGAGTAACGCAGATTCAGCAGTCGTGACCGTCCGCTACATGATTGACGATGTGGATGCCGCAGTCGCTTTTTACACGAAGCATTTCGGCTTCACTGTTGATGTGGATTATGCTCCGACATTTGCTTCGGTTTCGCGTGGCAATCTCCGGCTACTGCTCAGTGGTGAAAAAACCTCCGGCCGGA
>WNGK01000195.1_pt1 | contig 61012 bp, 59 predicted proteins | sample 5400601 | NCBI WGS metagenome assembly WNGK01 (sample SAMN13153376, study PRJNA577476) | soil metagenome | isolation source: 60 cm soil or saprolite under Garry oak tree replicate 1 | place: USA:California | collected 2016-06-15
TACCGTTTGCCCTAAGGGGGAATAGTTCAGGTGATAGGCTTGCTAGATGCTGAAACCGTTGAGTGTAGCCTGGGCATTCCTTGCGAGGTGTCGGTGCCTAATTTGGCAGCAGGCACCGCGTTCATGGAAGGCTCTGAAGGGTTTCTATTTCTTCAATATTTCTTTCGACAAGAAACGTCCTGCTCCGTACTTCCGCAGGATGCCTCGACAACAACCCCAGTTCTCGACATACTACAAACCTTTACGACCGCATATAATCAGAGTAACGGGAATACGGCCAAACCTTACAGTTCCACGACAGGCTTCTACTATGACTACCAGCGCTGGTACGACCCGGGTAATGGACGGTTCATCAGCCAGGACCCACTGCCAGGCTATCGTCATCAGCCACAGACCCTCAACCCGTACGTGTACGTGGTCAATCAGCCCACAAGGCTCACCGACCCCTCGGGTGCCGATTTCGACCCATCGGGTGCCGAAACCTAGCTGTGGAAAACATTGAGACTCCGTCAGCTGAACCCTCCGTGGGGTCGAGGGGTCTCGCAAACCAAGACCAGGACATCACGAATGTACAAAAATTCCTCGGAAGGCTAGAGACAGACTCGTCCAGACGAGCAGTGACGCAAGAAGCAAGACTTCAGAAGTTTAGCCTGCCCAAATACAATTGTCAACCAAATGCACTCTAGTGGAAGGCTTCTCAGGGTGGGAACCTACGACGAAGAAGGGCGGCACAATCGCGCATAGACTGGCATTATGACAAAGAGCCGAACGTCCAGGAGTTTGTATGTACCGAATACGACGGCCAAGCAAGGTACATAGAGACGACGGTTAGACAAAAGAACTACTGGGATAGGCTCTGGGACCTTTCGCTGAAAGCGTCTATTCCGCCTTTCGAGTCGAACCGGATTGAAAAGCCGTATTTTTTGCCGGCGTACAAAGCCGTACATTCACGTCCCCGATAGTTGCCAGTCATCTTGACCTCATCAACCGTCCTCCATCCGGTGCGCCTCTTCACCTCATTGATCATGTTCTTGAATTCAACCGCGCAGATGTCACAGCAGAAGAACATGCGCTGTCCCTCAACTACCTCCCAGTAGTCACCCCAGGTGGCTTCACAGATCGCGCAGCCCTTCTCAGGCACTTTCAAACTGCCTACCCCTCTCCAACCTAGCCATCAAGTACCGGTCGAAATAGTCTATTGATCTGAGGAACGTTGCCTGGACATCATCGGTGTTTTTCAACTGCCTGGAATATTTCTCGACGAGACCCAGGGCTTTCTCAGAATGTCCCACATCCGCCTCGTACCCTTCTCGCAGAAAGGCTTTCGCCGCCTCCGAAACCTCATCGTTCCTCAAGATTACGGGGTCGAAATATCCAATGCTTGCACCTTCACCCTTCAGCTTACGGTTGGCGATCAATTCCAGCCCGTGCATCGCAACCATCCCTTCAACCCAATGGTCATCCCGGCAAATGCTCTCCCAGGCCGCAATCGCCTCCTTCGTGTCAGGTAACGGCGGGGTTCGAAAAACCTCCTCTCTATCCAGCCCGAGACTCTCACCCATCCTCAACAACAACTCGTAGTGGCTGGGCTGGCCTGCCCCCAAACCACCGTATTCCGTGTTGATATTGTCCAACTCGTACAAGACCACCTCCGTCTCGTCTGTCCGCGCCATGATGTAGGAACAGGACCGGACCCACTGACGGAGAAAATGTTGATGCTCAACAACATATCCAAGCAACGTGGCACGGGTGGGATGCTGCAGCGCCAGCACGAACGGGTGCGGACTCTGACCGTAGAATTTCTCGATAAACCTCCCCTTAATCCACGCCTCAAGACTGCCACCTCCCACGTTGAAGAATTCAGTCAATAACCTTGACAGGGTTCTCCGGTCCGACTTGTTCTTGGTGATATTCCGGTTCAACCACATTACATGGGCCGCATCGCTCTGACCAGCCTTGACAACAAAATGGTCGGCCAGGCCATCAAAGTCATTGTGCCTCTGAAAACTCGTACCACAGCTGGGACACCTCGTCAAGAATTTCACCACTACCACGGGAAATCCTTCGGCAATCGACCCCGAAGCCTTTGGTAATCAGCGTCTCCCCCATTTTTCTCGCGAATATCTTCCAGCATTTTCTTGACCTGTTCGGGCGACAAGTTCCGGGCACTACTGACCATTCGTACTGTATCTTCAAAGTCAGCCTGGCAGGAAGCATAGCAGTTGCCCATTCCAGTCATGAGTTCTCGCTCTCTAGGAGTCAAAACTATCCCGACACGCCCCGGGGTCCTGACAATGCTGCGACTCGACTAATAATCTGACGGTGTACCGGCCGTCCTTGGCATGTCGAGTTACTGGCCCGAAAGCCCTAACGCTTCGCGTATAGTGAGCTGTCATAGCAAACTCTGACTTCATCCACCTGTTGGATAGTCCGAAATTCAACGATTCTCCGTGCAGAGCAAATGACCGTCAGCTCTGAGAACCTAGGTTCGTGTGACTTCTGTGCAGCACTCTTAAGTGTCCAGAAGGAGACGTTCTATGCTGGTCAAACTAGGAGGCGGGGGGCTTCCAAAAGAGTTTGGGCTGCGGAACGATTGTTATCATACTATTGACGCTGATGGCGTTCGGAATCGTTGGTTTCACGAGGCCGGTTCGTGCAACAACCCCGGACTTCACAGTGTCAGCTAACCCCGACAGGGTCAGTATTCCGTTGGGATTCTGGGCTGAGACAATGCTCACCTTTGCTAGTATGAACGGTTTCGAGGGCAGCATCCAGCTTGAGACATCGGTTGGACCCAGCACGGGGCTTGTTGGAGCGGGGTTCTCGACGGGGATGATGCTAAGCCCGGACGGTCATGTGAGCACGGACCTCCAGCTAACCCCCGGAAACACCCCAGGCAACTACAGTCTGACGGTCACTGCGACAAGCGGCTCCGTGTCCCATTCCCTTGTGATACCGGTCACAGTGTCGCCTGTCGTAGGTCCTGACTTTACCACCCGGCTTTGGGGGTCATATTCGACCCTCCAAGAAAGGAACATCACGATACAAGAACAGTTGGTCAGCCTTGGCGACTTCCAAGGCCCAGTGAGCATGTCGGCCGCAGTCACACCGGAAATCCCGAACGCTCCTACAGTGTCTTTTCGGCCGAGCACCGTCGATCTCTCAGTAAGTATCCCGGCTGTTTACGACACTATAGTTTCGACAGTCAGGACGACTCCTTTCGGCGATTATATCGTGGCAATCTCGATATCGAGCGGGGCGATATCCCATGTTTACCAGGCTGTTGTGATGGTTGGAGACTACCGACCGCCGTCGGAAGAGCCTCTACCGGGCAACAGCACCACGACCGTCAACAGTCAGCCCTCGCCTGGCCCGGCCACGAACAACCTCTCGTCCTTCGACAATGCATCCTCGGCATTGTCCACACTCCGGTCCTTCTGGTGGCTGCAAACAATAATCGGACTATCCATTGCAACCTTGGTAGTGTACCGGACAAGATCACCCTTCAAGGAACAATGACCAATCGAGCAACCCGAAACCCACGCCTCAGAGCTTTGTTCTTCTCGTTTCCATCGGGACAATGAACAGCGAAACTAATCCGACCAGTTCGTCGTGATAAAGGATGGACCCCGTGCAATAAACTGGGCCCACTCGGACGAAGTTAACCCAGCACTACTAAGATTCCTGAAAGAAGAAGAAAGGAAGCAGATGCTAGCCATACCTGCCTAAGCGTGGGACCTCAGCCCGAATTCTGCCCCACTTCAAGCGATGAGTCGTAGTAGGCGTTACTGATTGGGGCGCGAGATTCGAGATTGTTCGGACGCACCCGCCTGTGTACCTTTGGAGTATCCCCGAGAGACCAGGAATATTTGTAAGGGAACTTCTCGCGAGAGCCTGAAGTGGGAAACAACAGCTAGGAGCCCGTAAATCGGAGATTCCCACGAAGTGAAATGCGAAAAAATGAGAATTCTTTTTCCTAGCCCTAGGGGCCCGTGATTCACACTCTTCGCAAGCGTAAGCGAGCTTGTTCCCCCGGCTCATCTCATACATCAGCCTCACAGCATCTTACCCCGGTTTGGACTCGTTCAAGCGGAGAACGTTGGACAGGTATCCTCGGAGAAACTGGCTCAACGGCAAGCGCTATATTCGCATCGGCTTTTGGTCTCAACGAGTAATCTCCTACGATCGACCCGGTGTCGTTCAAAGATAGCCCGTACTATGACATGGTCAGTGCTCTCCATTCCCATCCTCTCTTCTACTTCCTAGGAGGCAATAGGCAGCGCTCCGACTTCCTCTATGTCTCCACAGAAACAGGCATCCCGCTCTTGTACCGTTGGGACAACAATCTAGAACAGGGCCAATTACTAACCCCAGGGGACGAGCCCGTACTTCCATACGCCGGTGCGGCGGCAATACACCCGTCAAAATCCCTCGTAGTCTTTCCAAAGGACAACGGAGGTGACATAAACTATGAACTGTTCACTCTGGATTATTCGAAAGGCGTCTTACAGAAGATAACCGGGCCGATTGGGAGGATTTTCTACACTTTCTGGGTTAATGACGACGAGTGGATCGTAGTGGGGCACGACAAGCAGAACGTGTACGCTAAGTCTCTCTTTCGGGACGGAAGAATAGAGGACCTCTACATAACAAACGAGCAAATCCTTGGCGCAGCATACGACAGTCAGAGGAGCCTTCTTACATTCTCCGTCGGAAGAGAAGCGGCCAAGCTCGCGATCATGGACGTCTCCCGTCCCACCTTGTTACATTGGGTCCCGGAGGTAGGTATTCCCCCATTCTATCCCCCGTCCGTCTACCCGGAAAGAGGACTCCTGGCATACTCAATCGATAAGAGAACGCACCAAGAGCTAGTGGTCAGATCAATAGAGAGCCTTGAAGAGCAAAGTCGGGTAAGGATTCCAGGTTTTGGGTCCATGGAATGGGTCGACGAAAATCACCTGTTCGGAGTAATATTAGACGATGGCCGGTTGGTTCCGCGAATCGTCGACATTCGCAATGGAGAATGGTCCTCTCCGCTAGCTGATGTGTCTGCGCTTTTCTCGGCCGTGACTAGGGACGGTCCGGTCTGGGTGGCGAACAGCTTTTTCCAACCACCATTTCTGCAAGCTCTCAGAAACGGTGTCGTTGTCAATCTCATCCCTCCACATCCTGTCGCTCAGAACATTCGGGTCGAGAATCATCACTATCAGAGCTTTGATGGACTGAGAGTTCAGGGCTGGTTGTTGAGGAATCCAAATCCTGAAGCCCCGCTAGTCATGTATCTTCATGGAGGTCCAACAGCAATTCAAGGAGACTGGTGGTACCCAGAAATTCCGGCCTTGGCGATCGCCGGCCACCACGTCTTTGCTCCCAACTTCCGCGGCAGCGATGGTTTCGGAATGGAGTTCAGAGACTTGAACATAGGCGACTTGGGTGGCGGCGACCTCCAAGATGTTCGTAGTGGAGCCCAACACGCGATGGAGGCTACCAAGACTGACCGCAGGCCGGCCCTCTTTGGAGGCTCCTACGGCGGTTACCTAACACTCCAGGGACTCGTGACACAGCCCGAAGAATGGGCTGGTGGCGTCGCAATCGCGCCTGTGACCGACTGGAGGGAAGATTACAATCTCTCAGACTCTCACTATCGAAAGTTCTGCGTCCACTTTTTTTCAGGCACCCCAGCTGAGAAATCGGACTTGTACGACGATAGGTCGCCAATAACCCACCTCAAGGGACTGACTAAGCCTCTACTGATACTTCACGGTGAAAACGATACGATAACACCTCTCGATCCAGTCAAGAAATTCTCCGCAGAAGCGGAGAAACTAGGACTACCAGTCCAGCTGGCAATAACCCGCGATGAGGGGCACGGATCGTTGCATGATATGAACGCGATCAGAGACAGCGTACTGACCCTAGAGCACCTTAGGAGAATTCTTCGGACCCAGGTCGAAGCCGTTGTGTAGTAGAGATTAGACTCGTCAGGTGTACGTGAATGATATTTTTCATCTGTCAATGGCTAGAGTTAGGAACTCCAACATTCAGATAATGTTACGTCGAACGGATCAGGGTCGAAAGTCGAACTTGGAAGTGAAATTTCGCGGTTGGGGTGTTCAGTAGCGATGCTGACTCCACTCGCCACGCATATTCAGAAATCAAGCATGGTCTCTTGCAGAGAGCTGTACTTGTGGATCATGAGAGAACTTCTTCCTAGTTAGGGACATCACGGATCCCAAAGAAGTCATTAATGACCAAGTAGTTCCTTCAAGATCTCCGTTTAACAGCTCGACCCCGATAGGACGCTCGTAGAGCACTTGTCCTAGAAGGCAATTCCGCCCCGGGTCGATTACGAACTCACCCAGAAAGGAAAGGAGCTAGGAAAGATGTTCAACGCGTTAAATGCTTGGGCGAGCAAAACCAACTACATCGAGAAGCCCAAAGGCAGAACGAAAGCCCGTGAAAGTCCATCTATTGTATTTTCACGGGATTGAGCCAGAAGAGCGCCATCCTCCAGCAACGTAAAATTCTATGAAATCATTCCCTTTTCAAACCAACCGTTTAGAGAAAATTCCATTTGCTTCTATTGACTATCCCGAAACTCTTAATTCAAACACCCCCGTCGGGCCAAACGAGAGATATTTGTGCAAGCCGAGAAAGAGCTGTACAAATGCCCAAACTGCGACAGCGCCATAGACGATTGTAAGTGCGCTTGTCCCTACTGCGGCGAGATCGCGGGCTGTGATTGCGCCATTGGAACCGGGAGAGCCACGGGGGGCTGACCTAGACGAGCAAATCGGAAACAAGGGTTAATGACGTCACCTGGATGACGGGGGGTCCCCAGGGTAGCGGAGTCGATTCTTCAGCAAACATCTTCGCCGGCGCTTGTGTTCTAGGGGGCCTCTGGGCCTTTGGCCTTCGAGAATACTACTCGAGCATCAAGGGACCCCACAGCTACTTCCAAGTCAGGGTAAACAGCGACCAAATCAGATCACATGTGGACGAGGTGGACCTCCTAGCAACCTTCGACGCTGAAACCCTCATCAGACATGCCGAACAAGTCACGCCTGGCGGAGGAATGATCTACGACCCCTCTTTCGCGAGCCTAGAAATCGACAAGGTCGACACTATCGAGAAACCAGTTGTCCTGAAAATCAAAGCTAGGCTGGACAAGCAAGGCTTGCCGGGGAACGTGACGGGCATTCTGGAAGAGGCGAAACGCAGAGGCATCAACCTTTACCCCGTCCCTTACAACAACATCATCGCAAGAACAGCCGCCCAAATAGGAGAGCACCAGATAAGCAAACTCTCCAGAATAGTCAACGTCCTTGCCATATCATCATCCCTAGCCCTTCTAGGGCTCGACCCGCAATACCTCAACCAGTCCATCGAAAGAGCCTTCGCTTCCAAGAAAAAAGTGGTTGACATGAATGAGATAGGTGCCAAATTCGCCTACGAGGCTACACGGGCGCAGATGATGCAACCATTTCAATTCCAGCTACGCCCAGTCCAGAACCAGCCGAGACTCTTGCTCATGGGGACCGAGGCCGTGGCCTTGGGAAAGATTGTTGGGGGATGCAGAGTCCAAACATACTACCCTATAACCCCGGCGGCCGACGAGAGCGAATTCATCGAGTCCCACGATAACTTCTCAATACTTGACGGAGCAGAGGGTGGGAAGACGGGCAGCGTCCTAGTGACCCAGACCGAAGACGAGATCGCCGCCATAACAATGGCGACCGGCGCCGCCTTAACAGGAGCAAGGTCAGCAACGTCAACATCTGGCCCAGGCTTCTCCCTGATGGTTGAAGGGTTAGGATGGGCGGGAATCAACGAGGTACCGGTTGTAATCACCCATTACCAGAGAGGCGGCCCTGCCACTGGCCTGCCCACGAGGCATGAACAGGGAGACTTGAAGTTCGTCCTCAGCGCTTCCCATGGAGAATTCCCCAGGATAGTCCTGTGCTCAGGCGACCTTGAAGAGTGCTTCTACGACGCCATCCGAGTCTTCAACTACGCGGAAAAGTTCCAGATGCCAGCCATACACCTCGTCGACAAGTCCCTCGCCAACAACAGCATGACGATTACCCCACCCAGGCCCGACCTGATTCCTATAGATCGGGGAAAACTCGTCCAGGGAGAACGTCACAGCGGAAACGGTGAAGAGTACCAAAGGTTCGCATTCACCGATGACGGCGTCAGTCCCAGAGCAGTGCTCGGAGCCGCAGGGTACCGTTTCTGGAACACAGGAGATGAACACAACGAGATGGGGCATATTGAGGAGGACCCCGACAACAGGATACGGATGATGACGAAGAGGATGACCAAGCTGGATACAGCGGCAAGGGAGATTCCCGAGCAGGAGAAGCTGAACTTCTTCAAATCCGCTAAGGAGCAAGCCGACATTACAATCGTGAGCTGGGGCTCCACCAAGGGGCCAATCCTGGACGCGATGAAACTCCTGGAGAGGGATGACATGGGAGTAGAATTCTTACAGGTTCGACTTGCCAGCCCGTTCCCGGCCGAGGAGGTCCGGGAGAGACTGTCACAAGTCAAGCTCCTAGTGGATATTGAACAGAACTACTCGGGCCAAATGGCAGACTTGATCGCGGAGAAAACAAGGGTTGAGGTCAAGAACAGAGTCGTCAAGTTCAACGGCAGACCCATGTCACGGGACGAGGTATACCTGGCCATCAGGCAGATACTGTCAAACCCGGAAGCAAACAGGAGGGTGGTTCTTACCCATGGGGCTTAAACTCTCAGACCTCAAGACAGAGGTGCACAACGACTGGTGCCCAGGCTGCGGAGACTTCGGAATAGAAGCCGGGCTCAAAATGGCCCTTACCGAACTCCCGGTCGACATAGACAAGGTAGCCCTGTTCTCGGGAATAGGCTGTTCTGGCAAGATAGTCCACTTCACCAACGCCTCCGGAATACACACCCTCCATGGCCGGGTCCTGGCCTATGCCCAGGGCGCGAAACTGGCCAATCCGGAATTAGAAGTCATCGCCATCGGGGGAGATGGTGACGGACTAGGAATCGGCGTGGGACACTTCGTCCACGCGGGGAGACGGAACATAGACATGACCTACATCATCCACGACAACGGCGTATACGGGCTGACAAAGGGCCAGGCTTCACCAACCCTCTTCCTGGGCGAAAAGACAAAGTCACTGCCTGAACCGAACATCAATACAAACGTCAACCCGATCATGCTTGCTCTGGCAGCAGGTTTCACCTTCATAGCTCGAACCTACGCCTACAATACCCGTCATTTGAAAGAGACGATCAAGAAGGCGGTCGCCCACAATGGCTTCGCCCTAATAGATGCACTGCAGCCCTGCCCAACCTACAACGACATCAACACAAAGGAATGGTACGGGGGAGAGGACAGAATAGACCCGGCGACAAAGAGGCCTACTCCGAGGACTTATGAGCTGGAAGCAACCGGCTACGATGGCAGAATAACCCCGCTAACTAGTGAAGAAGACCAGGAGAAGAAGCTGCTTCAGGTAATAGAGAAATCCCGCGAGTGGGGAGACAAAATACCCATCGGGGTCTTCTACCAGAATGAGACCATACCCACGTACGAGGAGCGCATATCGAAGAGAAGCCCCAACTACCTCAAAGAACCCCCCGCAAAACAGCAACTGGCCACCAGCGAAAGTAGATCTCTCGTGAACCTGGGAAGCCTCTCGAAGGAACTGGTCTTCGAAACCCTGGTCCTAGCCCAGTAAACCATATGGGCTTCTGCCTACTATTTGGGGTTGCTACGGGAATCCTCCCTCCTCTCTGATCGCTCACCATGCGAAGACCGAACGCTGCCCCGGCGGCCTTGTCGGAGCACCGCCGTTCAGATAGGTTTTCATGTGATGGGCATGTGATTTTGAATGGGGTTGGCGATTGGACGGAAGGTTGCCCAGACTGAGCTGGACCCGCAGGAGTATTCTGCCCTGGCAGCGACTGCCAAGAAGAATAAGCTCACGATCAAGGAAGCGTTGCGGAAAGCGGCTTTGCAGTGGGTCCAGGAAAACTCGGGAATAAACCCTAACGATCCCATCTTCAGCATCAAACCGGTGGATTGGGGAAAAGGAACAGAGAACGCGTCGAAGGAAGTCGACAAGACCCTCTACGGGTGAGCCCGGGCATGAAGCTTTCGTCGATACAGGCCCCTTTATGGCACGTCACAACAAGAGAGACCGGGACCATACCAGCGCTGTCGAATCATTCGACAAGTTCCGACGGGGCGACACCATACCGGAAATTCTACACTTCCGACTACATACTGGACGAAGCTGTCACAGGATGCAGACGCAGGACGGGCAGCCACAAGCTGGCGGTCGAACTGGGAACCATGATTTTCGCCTCCGAATCATTCGCCCTATTGAAAGTCGATGCCGAGGTGCTAACAGAGTCGTGGGAACTATTCAAGCAACGGAGAGAGATACCCCTCAGCCTTACAGACTGCACTTCAGCTGTCTTGGCCAGACGGCATGGGATAGCAGACATCTTCACCTACGACTCGGACTTTCGAGCCCTAGGTTTTGTGGCCCTGTCGAAGGTAGCGTCTGACTAGGCCTTCTCGTTCTACGGCCTGAGTCTGGTTTTCACTTGAAACTAGTTGCGGAGAGGGGAAGGGAAGATTCTGACAAAATAGTGAGAGTAGGCTGGCAAGACCCCGAACTAAATTGGCTTAGCGTGTGGTGGGAGCCAACAGAGGAAGACTACATCTACAAGTTTGGCAAGAGAAATGGCTACTGTGGCGGCGAATACGGATTCCCCGAACTAGCTTCCGCCTTCATTCCTGATGGTGGTACAGTCTATGCAGAGCTTTTCTCAAAGTTTGGCGAGAGGCCAGATACTATTCAGCAGCTGGAAGAACGTGGATTGCGCTATGAGTTCCCGAGCTGGTGCCGAACAAGACCGGTACATAAGAGGGATCGGAAAAACAGGAGACGGGGCTGATTCCACGCCCAGACTCCCAAAAGCGCCTAGTATTCCTCCCGTACAGAAAAAGAGTATTCAGAAACGGGGGAACATTTACCTGTCTTTGAGACACAAAAGACACGTGTCTAAACAGACTTCCCAGAACCCCGTAGGAATCCCTGGAGACAAGCCCGAAGTGAACCCGGATCGCGAGTTTGAGAGCCCATCGTTATGATCGCCTAGCGAATGTTAAGGAAGAGCATCAAGAAACCGGATTCGCGAAACCAGAGACAAGCAGATCCCAAACCCTGAACCAGAAAAAAGTCGCCCAAAAACCCTGTTAGACAGAAAACGACCCTGAAAACAAGGGGGTCTATCACTCATCTCTCAAGATGTGAGGGAACCTCTCTCTCCCTAAACGACCGAGCTCGATTAACGGGGAAAGAGTGTCGACCAGAATTCCCCAAAACCGTTGAATCTTTTTTTCTAGGCTATCGACTTAGTTGAGTGTTTGGAACTGTCTTCATTGCCCTGGCCGTCATCCCTCCAGACCCAAACTTTGCCTTCTTCGTCCACTTTCCTACGACAGTCACGGCAGACCTTCGCATTTCAAACGATACCTTCCCGCCTGTCGCCTCCGCCATCGACTCCCTAACAGCCCTCACAACACCGTGAGCCGCAGATTCGACTCAGCTTCATATCACCCTGGTGAACGGTAGTCTCCAAGCTCGGCCTCTCAAACGAGACCTTCTGGGGTGAAGACCATCGCCAATGCTTCGATCATCGGCCGGCAGAACGTCGCAGTGGCCCCCATAGACTGTCTCAGCCAGAGAATCGTGATCATAGTGAGAGGCGTACAGGTTGACGTATGACAGCCAAGGCGACCTGACAAGTGATTCACATGAACGGGATGAAAAGAACGGGGTTTGGGAGGATTCATCCTCCCTTTTCTTGGCCTAGCTTAGGCTGCTGCGATGTCGACGATTAACTGGTCGACGATTGGCGAGCCGATGCCGGATGCGAGGTCGTAGCCTGGGCCCGCGGAATAGCCAACTGGTGTTCCTACCAGTTGATCGTTGCCGACTGTGATGTCGTGGAAGTCTGTGGCGTACCGTGAGCTGTGGTAGATCGAGTAGAGTGTCGGGTTCAGGTTACCGCCTATTGGGCCCTTGCCCAAGTTGGCGCGAGCCTGGTTTGCGAGGGCAGCTATGCCCGCCCATTGTGGAGATCCAGCACTGGTTCCTCCGACAATGAAGAGGCCTGGAGAGCCGAAAACGCCGTAGACGACGAGGATTCCTCCATCGACCGCTGCGTTATACGCAATGTCAGGACCTCTCGAGGTTAGTCCAAGGCCGGCCTGGTATGATGGGACACTGAACAGAAGACTTTGTGCTCCACCTGTTGCGGCGCCGAACTGCGGCTCGTTCCAGACCTGTTCGCCACCGTAGCCATCGGGTATGCAGTTGGGTGGAACAGTTCTACCGAGCACGCACGGACCGTGGTAGGCCGATAATCCCGAAGTGCACGAAAATGGCGTGGAAGTGGGGCATGGTTCAAGAGTTCCTGTTGCATTATACGGAAGTCCTTGAGTCCCGGTTACGCCGGTGTTGTAGGGTGAAGATTCGGGGAAGTTGGCCATTGGGGTAGAAGTCCCGAATGTCGCGCCGGTGTCTCCAGCCGAGGCGAAGAACGTGTCACCGACGGCGACACCGTTCGCATAGTTTGCCTCTGCCTGGCTGACTTGACCGTTGTTATTGTGGAGGAAGATTTCTGGTTCTCCGAAGCTCTGCGAGAAAATTGCGCCAGGGAATGCTGCGATAGCAGCAGTCTCAGCTGAGTTTATCGCGTTGCCCGAAGAGGTCGCAGCTACGTCAAGGACGATGTTCGCCCCAGGAGCCATGGCATGGGCATACTGGACGTCAAGGCTTGTCTCTACTGTCCAGCCGAACTCGTCGTGGAAAGAGTTCGCGTTGATATCAACGTGGGGGCATGTGCTGGTGTCGAAGGGTGTAGGAGAGTCTCCGCAGAAGATCGTGAACGAGGGCGGTGCGGGTATTCCGAAGGCCGCGTCGAAGAGAGCCAAGTCGCTTGTAATAGTGGGGCTTCCGAAAGCATCCACTATGACAATGGTCTGACCGGACCCGTCAAGTGTAGCGGTGGACGGGTACTCGTAAGCCTTCTTGATGAAGCTGGGAGTGTAGCAGGCGATGTTGCCGAGACTTGAACTCTTGCAGAGGGGAATACCGTTGGGGAGGTAGGTGTCAGGGGTAAGCCGAACCACGACTGGATGAACTGTGTAGCTGAAGTCGGTCGTGTTAGCGCCGATTCCAAGAGGCGTAGTAAGCATCAATGCAGCTATAGCTAGAGCTAAAGCGAGAAGTATTTTCTTCATGGGGAGGCAGAGGTAGTATGCGTATTAACGCTTGCGGTAGTAGGTGGTAGGACATGGTATCCATAGAAAGACATCTATTGCCACAGTAATATCGAAGCTTCTCAACATTCACGCGCTCACAACTTCACCAAAGTCGGCCTTGCCTCAAACCAGACGAGGCACACGTGGCTACGAAAAACCAAAACCTCAAGTCAAATTCCAACCGGTTCACTACCAGAAAAGAGAATTCTGCTCCCCTTGGCAGATCTAGCGTCAACCACGATTCCACTGGTAAGACCCCTCAGATCCATGCGCCCAATTAACAAGAGAAACAATCATCCTAGCTGCGGAAAAAAATCGTTCGAAATCAGCCCCTTTCAGCCATTTGAGAGCCGATTACTTTCACCCACCTAACGGTCATGAAGGAAACGTCATGGAAACGGCATAGGAAGAAACCTGGTCAGAGCAGATTCCACGTGATAAACGTGGAAACTCGCCCATAACAAGCCCAGCCTGAAAATGGTTCCTGGAAAAAGGGGGGTTAAATCTAAACGCTCTTCAAATCGCAAAACCGGTCTCGCCGGCAAAGAGATATTTGGAATTTCACAGAAACCCTTTGAACCTTTTTTTTTCTAAGAATTCTTATTCTAGGCCCCCGGGGGGCCCAGGGAAAACACAGCCCGACACAGCACGCCCCAACACGGTGGACCCACAGAACAGCTAGCTAGACAGCCTACAAAGGAGCCGACAAGCGTGAACCACCCAGAATCACTTCAACATCGGGTCCGGGAACAAGCCCAGAACAAGCCCCGATCACGAACCAGCCAGGCGATTCCAGCATCAGCAACTAATCGTTCGGGGACCTGGCAGCTTCCTTGGGAACTTTCCCAAGCCGAGTCCAGCCCATTCCAGCCCCTGACTAGCCCAAATCGCCCAAATCACCATTCAGACAGAAGCTCCCCCTCTAGAAAAATAGTATGGGCCATCGCGTCCTCAAGACGTGAGAGAGAAGAATCCTAATCCCGCCTTGGCCCCGTTACGGGCTAATCATTGTGCCCGAGCGTCCCTCAACAGCATCCCTCAAGCTTCCAAGATACGCTATGACCGCCGACTCCCCACCATTATCGAGAAACCTCACCACCGCCTCCACCTTAGGGCCCATACTACCAGAGGCAAAATGGCCCTGCCGGGCGTACCGGGCCAACTCCTCCCCTTTCACCCTTGAAAGCAGCTGTTGATCCTTACCACCATAGTTCAGAAAAACCCCCTGCACATCAGTCAGAATCGCCAACCGTCCAGCACCAGTAGCCGTGGCCAATCTCTCAGCAGCCAAGTCCTTGTCAATAACCGCGTCCACACCCGACAGTTCCGGCCCCGAACGAACCACAGGTATTCCCCCTCCCCCGCAAGCGATAACGATCATCCCATTCTCTACTAGAGTGCGAATCGCCCCCGCTTCCACAACCAGCTTCGGGTCCGGAGACGCGACGACTCTTCGGTATCCCCTCCCAGAATCCTCCTTGACCACCAAGTCCGCCCTCTCTTCCAGCAACTTCCTTTTCTGGGGTTCCGTGTAGAAGGGTCCGATAGGCTTCGTCGGATTGTGAAACGCCGCGTCCTTCCTATCAACCTCCACCTGAGTCACAACCGTCACGACCATCTTACCCACGCCCCTGTGGGCAAGCTCCGACTGCAACGTCTGCTGAATCACATAGCCAAGAAAACCCTGAGTTTCCGCTCCACAAGCGTGAAGCGGCAGGCCCGGAACAGTGTGCTTAGCCAGCTCATGCCGAATCACAGTCGCCCCAATCTGAGGCCCATTACCATGCGTAATGATAATTTCGTGGCCATCAACAACCAGGTCGGCCAACTGAGACATCGTAGCCTGGACATTCCGGTATTGCTCCTCAAAACTTCCCCGTTCTCCCCTCTGCAGAATAGCATTTCCACCAAGGGCCACAACAGTCAACTTTCTACGCTCGACCATCAATACTCCAGCCTAGTTCAAGGAGGTCTGAGAATCCTGGCAAGTTCTTGGCTTTGACGCATTTCTTATAGGGTTTCTGGAGCCGAGGAGAACCGCGGAAGGGTACAAGACACGAAGCCATTCAACCAAAACCCATCCATGGACAAAGCAAGTCCCGGCCCAGAGCCCAGCAAGCTCTCGGTCTTCCAACGAATCCGACGAGACCCCAAGACCCCACTCGCCCTGATAACCGCTGTAGCGCTCCTCGTCCACCTCCCCAACCTCCTCAACTACCCGGCCTGGTTCTTCGACGAGGGAGCCTACCTTACCTTCAGCAACCAATGGCAGAAAACCGGGCAGCTAACCTACTACGGCCACCCATTTGGCGCATTGGCGATTCTAGCAATACTATTCGCCGTAGCCAATCCCACCGGCTATCTCATCCCTCGCATCCTTATGGTAGTCTTCTCCGCAGCTGACGGCGTCCTCCTCTACAAAATAGCTAAGCTAGCATATTCTCGAACCGAAGCATTCCCCCTTGTCGCATCGATGATCTATGTTGCAACTCCCCTGTCCGCCCGGTACCTCAGGCTTGTAGTCGTGGACAATTTCATGGCCCTGTTCCTCCTCCTGAGCCTGCTACTGATAGTGTCGAAACCAAGAGATCAAGTATACTCTGCTCTTCTCTACGGTGGGGCGCTAGTTTCCAAGCAAACCGCTCTCTTTTTCCTCCCAGCCCTCCTCATCGTCTTCTGGCGTCAAAAGAAGCCCATTTCCCAAAGTATCCTCTGGCTAATGTTCGCGGCACTAATCCCACTGATTTGGGCCATATACGGCGCCTACGAAATCGGATTGCCAGGACTACTAAGCTCTCAGTTCGGCCTCACCGGTTTGGGTGGAGAGCGGGCCGTAAACGCTGTCACGCTAATCATCCAACGCATCACCAGCAGGGACCCCTTCATCTTCCTCGGGCTCGCCGGGATTCTATGGGCCATCTACAAGAGAGATTCGATAGTCGCGTTTCCCATCGCCTATCTCGCATCATTCGTGATCCTGTTCCTGAAGATCTCCACAGTATATCTCATACCTGCCCTCCCCTTCTTTTCAATGCTAGGAGCGGTCCTTCTGTTCGATCTTCTAGACCGGTTGCCCCGCATATCGGCCATCCCCCGGCTCAGAACTATCCTCTTCGGAATAATCATAGTCGGCCTGATCATCTCATCACTCGTCATCGCGGTTCCGCAGAACCCAGCAGTCGCTCAACAAGATGCAGTCACATATCTCGCGGCGCAAGGCTCTCCCAGCGTCATTGTCAGCTACACCTACATGTGGATATTCCAACAGAACTATCCAGGAATAACCATCTACGACAGATACTCAGTCCCGTGGAACCAGCTCACAAACAAGGCGGTCTATTTGATCGTGGACTTTCCAGGAGATCTGGTGACCATAAACGGGATTCCCCAGTACCACCAACTCTACACTAGCAGCCTAATGGTATGGAATGAGACTACCTCCGGGTACACGGTCCAAGTTCTAAGAGGAACCGTCCCATAAGCATCCCTCCTCTAATCTCGGGAAAAAGAACCGAAATGCTAGAGAACCTCAACGTCGTAACACCGATGCGTAACGAGGAAGAAACGGCCGAGTCCTTCCTCGAAAGGCTGCTCAAAGCCCTCGGTCAAAACGCCCGCCGCTGGAAAATCATCATACCACTAACCGCTACCGATGGAACCCTTGGAATCTTGAAACAATATGACGTCGAGCCGGTCGAGGTTCCACCCGGTTTAGGGCTAGCCTATTCCACCGGGCTTAAGAGAGCTATGGAACACCTCTGCCCCGTGCTCACAATGGATACAGACCTGAGCCATCTACCAGAAGAAATGGGCCGACTCATCAATAAAGATGGAGATTTAGTCCTCGGCGCGAGAGCTAAAACTGAGGCGCCCCTCCACCGACGGTTTGCAAGCGGAGCAGTAAACGCGCTGATGATGGGTCCATACTCCGACTACACAAGCGCCTACCGCCTGTACAGCAAACCCGTTCTCGAAGCGGTTCTTCCAAAGGTGAAGAGTGAGGGCTTCGCTTTTCTCCCCGAGTTCGTGGTCCGAACCTTGCGGGCCGGCTTCAAAGTGTCAGAGGTCAAGGTCAGTTTCCCACCGAGAATCGCGGGCACGAGCAAGATGAGCTACTGGGCAAACGCACGCGAGTACGCCCGCTTCCTCGTCTGGCGATATTTCGGCTAACTGATTTCATCACCACTCTCTTGTGGCCGCCATCGTCCGGAAATCGATTGTTATATAGAAGTGACAAAACCCGAAGACTGTGACAGATTATCGTTTTCCCCGCTGGCGACAGCTACCGTTCGTAGCCGTGCTCATAGTCATCCTCGTCCTCAGCTACGCTCCCTCCATAACCCAGGGAACACTGAACATACGGATATACGCACAGATTCCTCAGGGGGTCGTGAGTCACCTGTTCGTCAGCTTCAGCTACGTCCAGCTACACACCGCAGGTTTCTCCCAAGACACCGGCTTTGTGAGTCCTAGCCAAACCAATCCAAGCCTGGACCTAGTCCCCATTCCAGGCCAGTTCATACCTAAGACTATTCTATCCACAACCGTAACGTCCGGGCGGTATGATTCGATTAGGCTCATCTTCGCCAACTCCACCTTGATTCTCAGCAGTGGACATAAGACGCCGGTTTCTGGGGGGCCCACCCTCACCGCTGCGGTGACAATACCTATTGTCCCCAATGGTAATGGCGATGTTCTCGTCCTCCTATCGTTAGACTATTCCCTTCTCGTTTCGACCCCTCCCACGATTTCCGCCAGTATCTCCCAGGTTACCGCTGTCTCCTAACCGAAACTGTCAAATTGGAGCCATGCAGGGCACGGTCCTATGTGCGTGATTGGAAAGAACGAGCTCGTAGGTCTGATCAAGGCTCACAGATGTATCCACCCCTTCGACTACAGCCTTTTAGACGGCGACGGCTATATCCTCACAGTTAAGGAGGAGCGAACCCTCCACTACTTGGAACACCAGAACCTCATCTCCAACGAGATCGTCTTCACACCGCCGAACTTCGTTGCCCATCTAACGGCCAAGAGCAAATACGGAAGAATGGGCCTGTCGTTTCTTAACGCTGCCAAGGTCCACAGCGGGTTTGCGGGAAGATTGGCATTGGAGTTGGTTAACTTGAGCAACGAGCGGCAGCCCATCACCATCAAGAGAGGAGACCCACTCATGCATATCGAATTCATGAAACGTGAAGGCGAACCCTCCCCCTACAGCGGCAACTACATGTTCCAGTACATGACAGAAGACGAGATGTCTGAGTATGTGTCCATACTGACCCGGGACTTCAAGAGCCTCTTCCCCAAGGAAAACCTTCTGAAAGCTGCAAAAGCCAGGGTTCTCCTCGCAACCGTCTAGTTTCGCTCTTCGGTTACTTCGCCCAGAATCTTCCTCAAGCCTCCGTCCTTTATCGCCCTACGGGCGGAACGGTAGAAATCCTTGATTTCTGTCGTGCTTGCTCCTTTTGACTCATAGTAGCTGGCCTGCAAAGCCATCTCGAGCTTGTCAAGGTCTTTGACCAAACGCGCTTCTCGGGTTCTGCCGGCCACAAGCTCGTTCCAGATCCTCTGGTAGCGCTGCCTTTGTCTAAGCGGTAGGTTTGCGAGTATTCGCTCCTTTGCTACCCTCTTCCGGTGAGAAACGATTTTCGGGGTTAGCTTTCGCTTATCCTTGGGGGTAAGGTCGCCCGTAATTGCTTCTTCGAGATCGTGGACAAGGGCGAGCTCGAGTACGTGCCCTACGTCGTATCCACGTCTCTCCGCTTCGAAAAGCGAGAGAATCGCCACTCCGAAGGAATGGTCCGCCACCGACTCGATCTCTTCCAGTTCGACTCTTTGAAACCATCCTCTTCGCGGTTCATTTTTCAGCCTCGACGCCAGCTTCCAGAATTCAATCAGCTGGTTCAAACTTCAACGGCCCTAATCGACACGAAAGCGACCGCAACTTCTAAAAAGACTCCACTCACGTAAACGCTACTGGATAACCCCCTCAAAATGTGACCGCAATTGGTGAAGAAAATTCTGACGAGATTCGCTGTGGCAAAGAAACCGGCCCGTTTAGAAGGGACGATGTACAGATCACCCAGAATCTACTTGCCGACAAAGCTCACGGATGATTCCAGCTTTCCGTTCAAGGAAGGCGACCTGCTCACCATAAGGGTCGATGGGAGAAAGCTCGTGGTTCAGCGTGCTTCAAGAGCTCAAATTGGTGAAACTGCGGTCCAAGAACAGCGGCAGAAGCCATAATACAAGCAGAGGCCTCGCAAACCAGGATACTCGTATGATTAGAGTAACAGTTCAAGTAACTAACCTGTCGGGAGAAAGATACTGGGCGTACGATTCCCAGCTCCCAGCTCAAGTCCAGATCGGTGTCAACATCAACATTGTTGGGCTCGACCAAAAGGGCGAATTAGCTGCAGAAGCCCCATTTGTCTTCACAGTAACCTACGCGCCTTCAATCGCCCAGCTGAGCGTTAAAGGAAAGGCTCTGGTCAACGGTGAAAAATCAGAGATTTCCAAGATGATCGAGGAGCACAAGCAGAACAAACCCCCTCCCGGGCCAGTAATCCAAGCCGTTTCTAGTATCGCCATGGCCGAAGCAATAATTCTGTCGAAGAGTCTAGGAGTCCCTCCCCCGCTACCCCCGATGGGGCTGCCTACCGAACAACCCCAGCAAGGTCTCAAGAGGTCAGAGTCTCGGTATACAACCTAGCCTTCTAACCGAAATCGAAGAGGAACGATTGACGCCAAAACGATTCGCACTTTACCCTCCTGCCATCCAAAATTTTGGAGCATTCCAGTATCTCCAAAAAATTGGACCGGGCGGATGAACTCAAGGATAGCTGACTCGTGAGGGTAACTCATCCCACAACTCAAAGGAATGAGAGCTGAGTCCCCTACAACAACTGGGAGGGTTGAGGTATAGGTGCCGTGGCAGCCAACTTTCTCCCACCCAGTTCCCCCAATAAGGCAGGGGGTCCGGCCCCTAAACGATTAACCCTCGCGCAGGAGCAGGGTTGAACGCCACCGAAAGTAAACATAGATACATTCGGTTACTACCGAAAGTAAACGCTTATACGCGCTTCTCGCTCGAGAAAGAGCTCCGAAGGTCCAGACATGACCCTGGTCGACCAGGTAGAACTGAACACGACCTGCCTTCAGAGTAACAGGAACCGTTGGGACAGGGGGGAGAACGGGCGGTTCGTGAAAGGTCCCAAGAGCTACGATTGGCTGTTGAACGATCGATTAGTCAGAGATTGGATTGACACTTATACCTCCCTTGAGACCCGGGAGAAGAAACTCTACCAGCTGGAGAAGGTTCTCCGTGCGGGGCAATTTGCCACTATAGCGGATCTCTTGAAGCTCCCAGACCGAGAACTCAAGATCCTCACCCGAAGGGTCGCGAATTGGTACCTGCAGCAGGGAAAAGGAGTGTGGGCAAAACAGATCACGATCACAATGAAGGGGTTTCTAGAGGCGCAAGATCGTCAGCTCGAGTTCAAGCGGTCGGAACGGATACGAACTCCTCCCCGCAAGAAAGTAGCGATCGAGCATATTCCTACAAAGAACGAGGTATTTCAGATGGCGGAAGTCAGCGGGTCTCTCCGCAACAAGGTCTTGATCCTGTGCCTCTTTCAGAGTGGAGTTCGAGTAAGTTGCATGTGCAATTGGACATACGGCCTCCTCGCTGATCAACTATTCCCAGACATAAGGCGCCCCGTTAGAGTAAAGGTCACTCCAAACTTGGACACTAAGCTAAGCCTGTACGGCCTGAGCTACTACGTCACCGGCCTAAGGGACGAAGCGGCACTCGGACTCAAAGACTATCTAGCTACACGCACCCGACTCGGATGGACCCCACGACTCTCTGACCCAGTCTTCGCACCGAAAGGCCTTGAGATCCAATCAGGCAAGATTCGACGCGAGAATGTTTGGGGAATCGTTAAGTCCTCTGCTCGGCGAGCCGGGCTGAACCCCAAATCCATCTGGGTCCATTGTTTGCGAAAAAGCTTTCGAAAGGTTCTCAATGCGACCCCTCAGATTGACGAAGATACCAAGGAGGCTCTTATGGGTCACAAGCTTCCCGGCTCCCGGGGAAGCTACTTCGACTACCATGACGAGGACGAGGTTATGGCAAAATACATGCAAGCAGACTTCTCTAGGGAACCATAGCTCACGTAGGATTATCCTCCGGCAAGTCCAGCATCAAGACGAGAGGCGTTTCCGTTAATGTTTACGTAAGTAAACATCCACACATCAGACGGGCGACACTCGGATAGCCGCAGAAACCGCCTCCAGCACAAGGATTAAAGGCACCCGTTTTTCTCCGATGACGAAGCGTGCGTTGCTGTGCCGCGTAGAGCTACTCGCCATCCAACTGAACCGAAAACCACTGTCCTGTTCAAAGCAGGAAACCTACCAGCGTCGGCAGGTGACCTCTTCAGGCGCGTGTTCTGGAAGAGCGATTTTCTCGCCGGAGAAGCCCATAGCTTCTGGCGCGAAGTGAAGAAGGCAGAGCCAACAGGGTTGCCCATACAGACATGGAAAGACTGGATTGCGAAACGTGAAATGAGTGTAGGACAATTCTACAATATGATTCATGGACTGGTGGGAGCCGGATTCATAGAGAAACGGGAATCGCGATGGCACTTGAGCAGCGGCTTCAGCCGCGAGCTCGACGGAATGCTCAAAGTCTACGGCTTGGAAACCCGGACCTAGCATCCTCCAAAATCGTAGGATTGACGAATTCTCCAATAAATCGGATGGGAAGGTCAGTCACCGAAGGAGCCGGCCGCGACGGTCAATTTCCCCATTACGTATCCTCGTTGAGCAGATTGGCTTTCCATCCTCGGCCTTAGTAAGCTGGACTTGTTCAATTATGAGGGGAGGCAAGCCGCTCCTTTTCCGCGCCAAGTTTAGTTTGCGACCGCTTCCCAAGGTATCGGCCGTAACAATAAGTGCCTCAAGATTTTTCCTCTTGGCTGCAGGACCGTACGAGTCCATAAGTGGGGCTGTCCTTGCCCTGTTAGTCCAACCATGCTTTCTCAGAAATCGACGAATCTCTTGGAGGCGAGACTTGTACGGTTGAATTGGATGGGTTTTTCTCAAGGTCTTGACGAACTTGTCACTGGTAATCCCTATCAGAACTATTCCGCCGAGTCCAAAGGCGTTTTCGAGGAGTTGTTCATGGCCTTTGTGGAAAAGGTCGAAGGTTCCACCGAGTGCCACGGCCTTGTAAGCCGGTCTTCTGCTCGTCATCTAACAAATCCCAAGTCTAGAAATAGAAACCTCTCAAGAATAAGCCTTCAGCGGACCGTGGACAATTCCTTCAATTTTTGCAAAACAGAGTGTCTCCCAAATCTAGCCATCGAGAATAGACACGACAATCACGTGTGGTAGGGAAGCCAGTAAGTCCCTAGCCCTGGTGCATTTGGTACTTGCATGCCCAAATTCTCGCAGACACTCTTACTTATCGTAGGGGCTTCGCGATGAGTGACGAAAGGGTTCGTTCAAGGAAGAGGCGCCAATTCGGGTTCGATGGGCCTCGAAGGCGCTTACGATCCCAGGACAGCGGTGCGAGCGTTGACGATATTCTTGACAGCCTGGCCAGACGCACTCAGATAAGCGGGAAGTTCGACACGGTCGAGAATGTCCCAGTGAAGGATGAGCCTAGAAACAGGTTCACTCCGAATATATCGGCTAGGTCGCTGTGCCGAGAGGGCACTCATCGTTCCATTGGTAAGTTCGCCTTCGCGTTGATGCTCATAAGCGGACTGACGATTCTTGGCCTATACGGAGCCTTGAAAGCCGTCACGGAACCTTCCTCTATACTCAGAATAACAGAGAACCCGACCTTCACATCGGTCTTTACCGACCCGGTCAGATTGGCGTTAGTTGCCCTTCTCTGCGTAATTCCGGCTGCCATTTTCCTGCGAAGAGGCAGACGAACTAGGCTAAGCTGCTCCTAGATGAACTGCTCGAAAGCATCGGATTGTCGTGAACATGCCCATTCAAAAGCAACCGTCAGCACGAAACTCGGCTTACGCCTGCTCCGCTAGAAGCCCCTCGGCACGATCCATAACAAAGACACTCAACAAGCTAACGAGAAGTGAATCGCGTTGAGCTCTATTTAGCCGGGCGGATTTTGTCTTAAGACTGTCCTCACAATTTCCTAGAAGTGAACCAATAGAATCTCCATGGGACCAGTCGCGTCAAAAACAGCCAAAAACACCCCGAAAACATGCCAAATATCGTGAAAAACTAGCGATTCTCTAATGAAAAGTGAACGGGGAGCGGGAGGGGATGTGCTCCCAAGCTCGGTTTTCCAGCTTCTAACGAACACGAGAGGGGGCAAGGCCTCCACGGCCCAGTCACGTAGCGTCCAGGAATTAGGGTCTTCCAACCCCCAGAAACCTGAAACCCGCCTTCTCAACCTCTTCACGTTGGAGAAGGTTCTTCGTGTCGAACAGAACGGGTTCTGGCCGCATCAATCGTCGCACTCCGGACAGTTTCACCTCTCGAAACCGGTTATGGTTCGTTAGAATGACAATCGCATCGGCGTCCCTCACCGAATCCTCCACCGACCCGGCTGACCTGTAGGTTCTACCGTGGACCGTCACACTTGAGACGTACGGGTCGTAGACCTTGACTTGGACCCGATATTTCTGAAGGAGCTTCAACACCTCCAAGGCTGGGCTCCTCCTGGTATCTCTCACCTCTCCCTTGTAGGCCAAACCCCACAGGACCACGGTCAAGCCAAGTGCCGGTTTCTTTGACCTCTGCAACGCCAACATCAGTCGTGACACTACATGTCGGGGCATCATCTTGTTCACAGCCTTTGCGGCCGAGACGAGACGCAGAGGGAGTCCAACCTCCTTCGCCCGGTAAACTAGATAGAAAGGGTCTTTGGGAATACAATGCCCACCGATACCCGGCCCGGGATAATGCGCCATGAAGCCGAAGGGTTTCGTGGCAGCCGCACCTATGGCCTCTATGAAGTCGACGCCCAGTTCTTCGTGGAGGACGCTCAGTTCGTTGACGAGGCCGATGTTTACATATCTGAAAATGTTCTCTAGAATTTTTGCAGCCTCCGCCACGGAGGGACTGCTGACTTTGACCACTGGAGCTTTGAGGATGGATTCGTAGAAAGCTGCTCCGAGACGGGTGGACTCAAGGTCCAGGCCCCCCACGATCTTCGCAATATCCTTCACGGAATAACGCGGGTTCCCATAATCAATCCTCTCGGGCGAGTAGACTAGGGCAAAATCCCTTGTGGCTGTCTTCCCGGCTCTTTCTAGAATGGGCTTGACAATATTCTCGGTCGTTCCAGGAAAACTTGTGCTCTCCAGAATTACTAACTTGAACCGGGAGAATGCCCTTGACAAACTCTTGGCCACAGATTTGACATAGCTCAGATCCGGCTCCTCTTTTTCATTCAGTGGAGTGGGAACGCAAACGATGATGACATCCGAATGCTCAGCTTGTTCGTCCAGATTCATCGATGCCCATATTTTTCGCTGCTTCACCAAGCTGGGCAATAGTCTCTCGCTGTAAGCATCCTCGACATAGCAAGTCCCGGAGTTGACCTGCTGCACCTTGGTCTTGTCCACGTCAACCCCAATCACTTGGAAACCAGCTTCGGCTGAGGCCACCGCTAGGGGAACTCCTACGTATCCTAGGCCAACAATGCAGATCTTGGCGGAGCGCGTTTCGATTTTTCTCAGGAGGGTAGCCGATGGGTTCTCCATTGTGCCTTACCTCCCGGCCTCCCACACTTTCGACGCTATCTTTTTAATGGGGTCTTCCATCCAGTCCAAGAGCTTCCTACCCTTCTGCCTCTGGGCCTCATACTTTTCAGGATTCGCCAGAATGTCGGTTATTCTTGAGGCCACCACCCTGGGAGAATGTATCGTCTCAACCAGTCCCTCTCTCTCAAGGTATTCGATGTAAATCGGTTTTTTCCCAGGGTAGCAAGAGATAGCAAGTGTTCCCATCAGCGCAGCTTCCACGGTCATGGTGCCCCCCGAACCTACAAAGACTGTTGAAAGACTGAGAAGGCTTGTTGCATCAACTATCCTGTCTAATAGGGTTAGTTTGCCTCCAAATTTCTTTCTGAGGATGGGAGCCTGGAGCCCGTACCTGGTGGAAACCACTATCTGGATACCAAGATTTAGCCGGAACAACTCTTCGACTATCGGCGCGATAACTGGCGCCCTATCACTTGCCTTGCCCATCAGGTACGAAGCAAAGGCTTCCTCGGTCCGCAGAACGACAATGGGTTTGTCCATTTCCAAGCCCATACTTTTCAGGACTCTGGGGTTGGGCTTGAACTTCTTTAGCCAGGCTGCTGGGTCCAACGCTCTGTAGGAGACCAGAGAGTGCCTTTTGGCTCCCAAGTCCATCCAGACCTTCTTCTGAATAACCCAAGGGAAGCAAACGAACTTGGACAATGGCACGGACAGTCTCGCAACCATCCAGGCGTGAGGCGAATCGTTCACGGCCACATGTGGGATAGCGAGGCCAAAGGCAACCCTCGCCGCCTCGGGCGAGGAGAAGGAGACGGCAGCATCGGGCTTCCACGCATTGATAAGGCGCGCTAACCCTACAACTCTTTCCCCACTAGCCACAAGTTTTCCGTATGCGGTCCCTCCCCCATGTTTTCCCACAACCCTGTGAGGAATCTTCTTCAGCCGCAGCGTCTGAACAGCTTCCCGGTAGGCCCTAGTGGTAATCATGGCCTCGCTCCCACGCGAGATTATGGACTGGTGCAATGGCGCGAAGAAGAGCGCTTGCTTAGGCGTCAGGACATCTATCCAAATCTTCAAGCTTTAGTGCCAGCAAAAATCACCCCAGCGTTTTCGATAGATAAAAGATACAACCCCAAGCATAGCGAGGGCTTCATTTTAGCCTCGAACCATCAGCCCATTCACGTTAACTGGCGATTCTGTCCCCCTAGCCTGCCTGGCAGGTTCGGCATCCAACTCCACTCAAGTTTACACAGACAAGTAGCAATTCGTTAAGGTGCGTTTCAGCATATGAAGCGATCCCCTTACAGATAGCGTGCACTCAATCTTGGATCAAGAACCTCGCAGTAGATCTATTGGAATAGTAGGCACTCAGCCAGAAGCCCTCCTCCTCTCGGTTTTGTTTGCCGAGTCAAATGTACCGAACTATCTCGTGGGCACGTTCGAACGGTTGACGATGAAACAATCCACGAGGAACCCGTTGGAAGAGGCCCGTTGGCTGCTGGGAATTCACGTTGACAATGGAATCATACGCCTCCTTGATAGTGTCGAGGACCTTCCTTTTCCCGACATCGGGGGCATTGTTCTCTCTGCTCATTCCATTGATCTCCAAGCTTCGTCTTTTTGGGAGAAAACAATTCGAGCTATCTCTCGTAACATCGTCAAAGGCTCCAACTTCATTTACACTGGCTTATCCAGACCAGGTCAGACAGCTTCCATTGCCGAGACAATTCAGCGATACGGAGGGTTAAAGGTCGGCGCTGACATTGGACTCTGTTACCTTCCACTCCTATGGAACGGAGAGAATCTCAAAACATTCAGAGAGACTCCTAGAATCATCGCAGGCACGGGCAGAGATGCTATCGTAGACGCCCAAGAGCTCTTTCTGAAAATCTTCCCCTCACTCAGCTCAACACAACGAATCAAGGCCGGGGAGGCTGCCGGCCTATTCGCTCCAATCTACAGAGAGGTCGTGGGCGCTCTCGAACTCGAACTGGCCCGGCTTTGTGTTAGAGAGGGGGTCGATTATTCTGATGCCCTCAGCCTCTGCCGAGGCCTTGGCCTAAGCAGCCTGGGCGCTCCTCGACTGATGCCAAGCCGAGACTCAGTGGGGAGCGAAATCGCTCTGTCCCTGACGCCGACCGGAAGCGGCGCAGGACTGATACGTGCAGCGCGGCGGGTGAACGAGGAATCAGATCAACGAATAGTAGCCCTGGTGAAGAATGCATTGGCACGCTGCGGCCACAGGCTCCGCCACTCGAAGATAGCCGTACTAGGTCTGGATGGCCTTGGGGTAAATTCAATGCTTCGACCCCAACCTTTAGGACTGCTCCAAACGTTGAAACGTAGAGGAGCAACGATTTCAATCTACCCAGGCACCGGCTTGAACTGGGTCAACAATGAAACTTTTGGAGGCAATATTAGGGTCGAACGCAATATTGCAAGGGCTGTCGAGAAAGCCCATTGCGCCCTTGTCGCACTGAATCGGCCGGAGAATGGAGAGTTGAACCCGCAAAAGCTGGCTTCAGAAATGAGTCGTCCAGCCGCCATTTGTGACCTCACCGGGGTGTTGGAAGCTTCAAATGTAGAACGGGCAGGGCTCCTCTACACTTCAATCGGAAGAGGCAGCCCGGAGGCATGAAACGCGTTGGCATCGGAGTAGTGGGGACTGGGTTTTGGGGTCAAAACCAAGTCAGGGTATTACGTCAAAGCAAAACCTGCAACCTCTTGGGAATCTGTGACGCAGACACTGCAAGGGCTCGCGATGTAGGCGAAAAGTACAGTGTTCCCTCTTTCACTGCCCTGCAAGAGTTCTTGAAGATTCCCGGACTGGAAGCGGTCACGGTGTGCACACCGACCCGAACCCATCTTCAGGTGGGAACCCAAACCCTTGAGGCGGGGAAGGATTTGTTGGTGGAGAAACCCATGACGGGGGAGATTGGCAGTGCTGAGAGGCTCATAGGCGCGGCTCAAAAAGCTGGCTCGAAGTTGCTCGTTGGCTTCATAGAACGGTTTAACCCAGGAGTGGGTCTCGTCAAGGAATTGCTTCAGAAGAAGACTGTGGGCGATGTGATAATTGCCACTGCTAGAAGGGTTGCTCGTTGGCCCGAAAGGATCGGGGACGTGGGGGTGGTCAAAGATACGGCGATACATGATGTGGATATCATGAGGTATTTGCTGGGGGCCGATGTTTCAACAGTGTATGCCCAGACAGGTTCCCTTCGACACAGCTTCGAGGACTATGCAGAGATAATGCTTCGCTTCCAAAGCAATGCGGCTGGCTTCATCGATGCCAACTGGTTAACCCCTCGCAAGGTTCGAACGCTAATAATCACCGGAAGTGAGGCAACAATCAACCTCGATTACATTACTCAGGAGATCACCATTGAGGACTCTGAGAGGCTCATAAAGCCCAATCACGGGTGGGACGAGCCCCTCAGGTTGGAACTGGAGAATTTCGTGCGGATAGTCCACGAAGACCTTGACCCCGATCCTTCAGGAAGAGAGGCCCTTGAGGCTATCCGAGTATGTGATGCGGCTCTTGAATCGGGGAAGAAACAGCAAGTCGTCGAGCTGGCTCGATCAACGGATCACAGACGAAACTAATGGTTTGAACTCGTCCACGAGTTCCGACAGGTCTTTCTCCGTCATTCCTTCGGCGTATAATCTGATCAGGGGCTCTGTCCCACTTGGTCGCACCAGGACCCACCCCTTCTTTTTCACGACTACCTTCAGCCCATCTAATCGGCTCGTTATCCTACCATTTAGTTTCGAGGTCAGCTGCAGCATTGCTTTCCTCTTCGTGGCCTCGTCTTTGACAGGAAACTTCTCTTTGGCCATGGGGAACACAGGCAGTTTGTTCAGGAGCCTCGACAAAGGCAGCCTATTCTTTGACATGGCCTTCAAGACTAGCAGTGCCGCCATAGTTCCATCTCTGACTGGATGATGAGGGCCATAGAATATCCCGCCATTCTCTTCGCCGCCTAGCACGGCGCCTACCTTGACCATGGTTCTGGAAACCTCGATGCTTCCAACCTTTGTCAGAATGAGCTTCCCACCCCTTTTTCTTGCAATTTCCTCGACTGCCATGGACGAGTTCAAGGGAGCGACCATCTTGGACCCAGGGTTCTCCTTTAACACTTCGTCTGCGACGAGGGCAAGGGTTCTGTCCCCCCAGTGCGCCCTTCCCGTTTCATCCACAAAAATGGCCCGGTCGCCATCACCATCATGCGCTACCCCAAGATCCGCATTCTCCCCTCTTACTATCCGAGCGAGCACCGAGAGAGTCTCGGGACGAGGCTCGGAGGGGCGCGCAGGAAATCTTCCATCAATATTGTCGTTCACGGTCAACACTCGGCAGCCCAAGGCCTTGAACAGGCTTGGGGTAGTGAGGACTGAAACCCCATTCCCAGGATCGATAACGACTTTGAATCGGTGAAGAGCATCTGTCGCGCCGTCAAAGTGAGCCATTGCGCTAGCAAGATAGTGAGGAAGTGTTCCTTCAGGCATGGTTCGCCTACCAGGATTTGCCTTTACTCTCCAAGAGTCCCGGTGGACGAGTTGCTCCACTCTTTCTTCTTTCTTCCTTGGAATCTCGATCCCGTCATGGTCTACTACTTTGAACCCATTGTATTGGGGAGGGTTGTGGCTTGCTGTCACCATGACGCCCCCTGCCGCTCCCCTGAACTTTACGAGGAATTCTAGTGCAGGAGTTGTGATTAGCCCCAAATCCTCCACGTCAATTCCTTGGGCCAGGATTCCAGCTACCAGGCCCTCGTAGAGGATAGGGCTAGAGAGTCTACCGTCCCTCCCAACAGCAACAGGTCCTCCGGGAAAAATAACTCCCACGGCGGACCCTACGTGATACGCAAATCTCGCGTCCATTTCTCGCCCAACGACCCCCCGAATTCCGTTTGTTCCAAAAAGTCTTGGATAAGCCAAATCGCAAACTCCCTGAGTCAGGTTCTGATCAACTAAGTACTACCGTATTCTGTCTTATCATGGTTCGGCTGGGAATGTTTACCTCACCAGCAATAATCGACCCCCTTCCAATCCGGGTTCTCCCTCCCACCGTAACCCTCTCTCCGATTAGAACACCATCAACCAAACACTCTCGCCCGATACTAGTGTTTTCGAAAATGATAGAATCCCTCACGACAGCTCCCTCCCCGATTACCACTCCCCTCGATAGTATTGCGCCCGGTCCGAGCTGTGCGCCTCTTTGAAATGTCGACCCCTCACCCAAGTAAGATGGTTGGCGAATAAATCCGTCGCGGCCATGGACTTCCGACTTCGAGGATCGGCTTCCGTGAAACCGTTGGAGAAGTTCTTTGTTGGCGCGGACGTAGTTCGGAATCCTGCCAATGTCGTACCAATAGCCTTCATGCCGCCATCCCCACATTTTTCCCCCCCGAGCGAGTTCTGGGAAAATCATTTGTTCCAGGCTGACCTGCCTCGCAGCAGGTATCCGATCTATTATCGAAGGATCAAGGACGTAAGCTCCAGCATTTACTAGATGTGACTCACTCACCCTCTTCGTTTTCTCCTCGAACATGGTGATTCTGCCACGAGAATCGAGGGCGACCGAACCGTATGGTTCAGGGTCTCGAACAGCGACCAAGCTCACAGTAGCCTTCGCCTCGTGTTCTAGGTGAGATTTCACCATTCCCTTCAAACTGATATCGGTCACAATGTCGCCGTTTACAACCAGCAAAGGCTCGTTGTCCAGCATGTCTTTCGCGAGCCTTATCGGGCCAGCCGTTCCCAGGGGATTCTCCTCAACGGACAGCGTGACCTTCGAACCAAGCCTCTTTTCACCCACTTCTATCCGAAGCCTTTCCGCGAGATGGTTCACTGCAAGTATTACATCTCTTACTCCTCCTTCTTTGAGCCAGCTAACTATTAGATCAATCAGGGGGACCCCGACAACGGGAAAGAGTAGTTTGGGTTTGGAGCAGCTCAAAGGCCGGAGCCTTGTCGCATAGCCTCCCGCGAGTACTAGCGCCTTCACAACGGCTGGACTCCTTGTGTGAGTATTCGCTCGAGGCCTCGCATCCATCCCCATATAGTCTTTGAAGCCGAATAGAGAATAGTTGGGAATCTCCAAAGTCCAAGCTGCAGCCGGTAGAATGATAGTGGTCGTCCACGATTAAGACCTCCTCTGCATTTTCGCCATGTCAAATCACGGGCTTCTTCAGAATTCATGACCAATCTAGCGATTTGGCACGGATAGGCTCGACAGGTGCCGGAGTAAACATCGACCACGGAGTAGTTACTACGGTAGCCGTGCGGAAGGGGTTGAAACCAAGAGTATCAGTAATGCTCAACGGGAGGAGACTAGTGAACGCTGTTGTGTCCGAGAGAGTCATCACTGAATATCTTCTCCTTTACCGGGAGCCTTGGACGGTGAAGGTCGATCACAGATGTGATCTGCCGGTTGGAAGAGGCTACGGAACAAGCGGTGCTGGTGCGGCTAGCCTTACGCTGGCTCTGAATGATGCGTTGGGAAACCCTCTTGGCAGAATCGCGGCGTTCTCGGTTGCCCACAAAGCGGAAGTGAAAGCTAGGACGGGCCTTGGCACCGTGGCCGCCGTGAGCGAGGGGGGCCTCGCTGTCCGCGTCAAACCGGGTGCTCCGGGAATTGGAGAGGTCAGGAAACTGAGTGTGCCGGAATCGCTGCGGGTAGTCTCCGGAAGCTTTGGTCCCATACCAACCGTCACTATCCTTTCTAGCCGTAGTTTGAGGCACAGAGTCAACGTTTGCAGTAGAAGGCTCGTGGAAAACCTGTTGAAGAGGCCAGATGAGAGGAATTTCCTTAGATTGTCAAGGAGCTTTGCCGACTGCCTCTGCTTGGGTTCTAGGCGGGTCGGCCGGGTCCTTGCTCTGGCCGACAGGCATGGCGTTGTAGCGAGCATGATGATGCTGGGTGACGGGGTTTTCAGCCTTGTCCCGAGCGATTCCGTTCAGGTCGTCGCGGGATTGATGCGCAGCACCGGATTTTCTACTATCTCAAGCAGGATCTATTCGAGGGGGGCTCACTTGGTTTGAGAATTCCTAAAGGTCACCCACGGTTTGAGTCTCTAAGGATACGCGAACTCCTTGTCAAGGGCCTCAGAGACGGCGTGGTCGTCCCCGAGGGTCTTCTTGCCCATGGAAGGGGTGAGACTTTCGACTACTTGCTTGGTGAGCGGACTAGCATCTCCGCAGGCAAGGCTGTCCGGGCGTCGGCGGCTTTGATGCTCATCTCGAAGAGTTCAGTCGTATCTGTGAATGGGAACACGGCGGCGCTCGTTCCTCGAGAAATTTCGAGGCTAGCTTCTCTCATCCCCGCGAAGGTGGAGGTAAACCTGTTTCACAGAAGTCTGGAGCGCGAGAGGAAGATTGCAGCTGTGTTGCACAGGAGTGGTGTGAGGGAAGTGTTGGGAGTCGGAGTAGACGCCTCGGTTAGTATTCCTGGAGTTTCAAGTCGCCGGAAGCATGTGGACCCCCGCGGCATCGGTGGTGCTGATGTGGTCTTAGTTCCCTTGGAAGATGGAGACAGGGCCATGGCTCTGCAATCGGCAGGTAAGAGGGTGGTTGCGGTAGACCTTAACCCGTTATCCAGAACGTCTCAGGCAGCTTCAATTTCGATCGTGGACAATGTTGTTCGAGCCTTTCCGCGTCTAATCGGGGAAGTGGGAAGACTCAAGAGTCATGACTCTTCCTACCTGAAGAGGATAGTGTCAAGCTTCGATAACCCAAGAAATCTGGCAATGGCTTTGAGCGAGATCACGGAGTTTCTTGACCTCTGGAGGGTTGGAAGTTGACTGAGCTTCACCGATCTGAGAGGAAGAAGGTGACGGTAGGTGATTTTGTCAGGATGAAGTCGGAGAAGAAGCCGATAGTCATGGTTACCTCCTACGACTACCCTACGGCGACTATTGCCGATGGCGTTGGTGTTGACTCCATTCTCGTTGGGGATTCCTATGGGATGGTCGTGCTGGGGTACGATACAACCATTCCTGTGACGATCGAGGAGCTTCTGACGGTGTGCAGAGCCGTGCGCCGCGGCTCTACTCGAGCATTGCTTATCGGTGATATGCCCTTCATGAGCTTTCAGGTCTCTCCCGAGGAGGCTGTCACTAATGCGGGGAGGTTTGTCAAGGAGGGTGAAATGGAAGCGGTCAAGGTTGAGGGCGGAAGGAGAATAGCCCCAATGGTTGAGGCTATCTCCCGAGCCGGCATTCCAGTAATGGGCCACATCGGAGTGACCCCTCAGACTGCAACCCTCCTGGGTGGCTACAGGGTCCAAGGAAAGACAGCTGAGGATGGGGAGAGGCTGGTGGACGATGCCGTGGCATTGGAGAACGCAGGGGTCTTCGGGATCGTTCTGGAAATGGTGACTGAGGAAACGGCCAGGCTGATAACTAGATCGCTGACTGTGCCTACGATCGGGATTGGCTCGGGAGGATCTTGTGACGGACAAGTTCTCGTCCTCCACGATATTCTGGGCCTGTACCCCAGGTTTACTCCAAAATTTGCGAAGAGGTACGTAGACTTGGCGGGCCACGTTCGGGAAGCACTGGGAAGGTATTGCCAGGAGGTCCGGAAGGGGTCTTTTCCGGGCGAAGAGCACGTGTTCAGGATGGATGAGCAACAGCGGTCGAGGCTGGAGTCGAAGCGGAAGACCTAGGCGGTGCGAATCGCCATTATCGGCGCGGGGGCGATAGGTTCCCTTTTCGGCGCACGACTAAAGAACTCGGGCAATGAGGTTCTACTTGTAGACAGAGATTCTAGAACTGTTTCTGAGATTCGAAGCAGAGGGGTTAGACTTCGCCTATCGGACGGAAAGACTTCTCGCGTCCATGTTCCGATAAAACAGGCTCCGGCTAGCCTTCGAGACTTCGAACAGATCCTGTTCGCCGTCAAAGCTTACAGCACTGAGGAGGCTGCCCGCCAATACAGAACCCTGGTTGAGCCCGAGGCAACGATTGTAACGCTTCAGAATGGCCTAGGGAACTTGGACGTGTTGGCCAGGTGTTTTGGAAAAGAACGCGTGGTTGCCGGGTCGACCACTGAAGCATCTCTTCTTCTTGGACCTGGGTGGGTTACGCACGCGGGCGGGGGGAGAACCGTGGTAGGGGAGTTGGATGGGACGCGGTCTAAGAGATGCTTGGATATTGTCGGAATGTTTCGGGAGGCCGGTTTCGAGACTGTCCTGACTCGGAATGTTATGGGTGTGGTCTGGGCCAAGGTGATTGTAAACTCCGCCATCAACCCGGTCTCGGCACTTACGCGTCTCCGGAATGGACAGTTGGCAGGTGAAGAAGTGTTGAAGGACTTGATGCTCAGGACGTTGAGCGAAGGGGTCGAGACCAGCAGGGCGGAGCGGGTGAAGCTGGAGCCTGAAGGAGTCGCCCTCCTTCTCTTCCGCATTCTTCGTGCCACTGCCCAGAATCAGTCTTCGATGCTCCAGGATGTCTTGAACGAGCGGAGAACTGAGATCAGACAGTTGAATGGTGCAATCGTGGAAAAGGGCAGGCAACACCGGGTTTCCACGCCTTATAATGAGCTTCTAACGTCCCTTATTTTAGGACTCGAAAGAAGCAGGGCCAAAGAAGGGGGTTGAGTGGCCATCCATGTCTCCTAGTGTTCGGGAGTCGTTTTGCCCAGTCGTAATCAGAATTTGTCGGGTCGATTTGTCTCAAACATTTCTTATGGGACTCCTTCAGGACTATTCCTCGTGGCAGGCCAAAACAATCATACATTCCTTGCTAGAGTGATCTTCTTGTTCTCTCAGGTCGGGTTCCCGACCGGCAAATGACTCATCTCAGACTCAGATAATCAGTTCTTCCTTCAAGTCGGTTGGAGCCCTGCTGAAGTAAGGCGACTTATCTCTCCTTTGTTTTCTCTGCATCCACCCATCTTCTTTCGAAGGCGTCAGCGAAGACGCGTATCATACCTGGATTCTTGGTGTAGTGAGGCCTGTAGAACTTAGGGCGCTCCAGTTCGCTCTCCCTACCGGTCCAGATAAGGAAGACGAGCTCTTTGTCGTCGGTCAGAGTACCTCTTACTGGGTACCACTCTTCCAAGGACTGCCTGACTAGAATTTTCATTCTTCTCAAATCGTCCACTCGCTTTGCAGTTTCTGGGTCCTTTACTTTCATAAGGACTCTAAATCTCACTCCTCTTTCAATCCCACGGTCCACTTCTTCCCGGACCTTGTCGAACCATCCAAAATTCTCCGCGGATATTGAGACGTCCTTGCTGGCGTTTGCAAGAATCCTGATTGTTTGAAGTTCCATCGCTTCCAGGCTGAGTAACGGCTCCAGTAAGTCTTCCGGCTTCACTCCGAGCCTCGCCTCCCAGTACTGGGGTTCGAGGATGGAGAGTAGACGGGCTGCAGTGACATTGATTGCTTCCATCTGGCGACTCATCTCAAGCCTCTTCTCTTCTTGGTACTTAGACAGGAAGAGCTTGGGCTCTGAGACCTCAAGCTTGTTACTCGTGATTCTTACAAGACCCTTGTCGACAAGGCCCTTCACCGCATCCTCAGTCTTCCTAGAGGGGCCTCTGCCATGAGCCAGAATATTGTCGATGGCCTCTCCCTCGGTTTTGTTGAGAAGGTCGAAGTAAATTGAGCACTCTCCCTCAGAAAAACCAAGCTCTCGCATCGCCCGTTTGGCTTCTTTTTCCACCGACGGAGTGGTTTGGCGGGAGAGACTAGGAGTCAAGTATGGCTTCCTTGGAGGCTACTGGAAGATTCAGAGGAAGACCTCTACAGCCGACTTGTCCCTTGACTCTTCGGAGAAAGTTAGGACAAGCGAAGCACTGAACAAATGAGACTTCTTTCTGCAGGACAGGGCAATCTACCGCCTCCTTCTTCATTCTGGCAACTTGTTTGCCACTCACGGCGCCTTTGAGGTCTTGAACGTATTGCTTGGGAGTCGGAGGGGCTTTCTCCGGATTTAGGACTTGAACTATGAACTTCGCGTCGGGAGGGTTCTGGCTCATGACGGCCTCCTGCCAATGTCGCTCCAACTGCTAATTATCCCTTTGTTACTTTTAGGCGTTGCAACATTGCACAAGACCGAACTAGTACTGTCGCGTTTGGTGAAATATGGGAACCTTTTTTTTCTAACCGAACCCCGTGAAATTGAATCCATACTCCGCTCTTTCACCATTCTCCAAAGCGGCCTTCAAAGTGAATTCCCACTCTCCAACTGTCTACAGTGTCACACCTCCCAACCATCGCAAAAAACAGAGGCACGCAAACAATCTTTATATGAACACAAAAAGCTGCAACTCACAGCGAAGTCAGATTGCAGAAACGCCTGCTCGTCCTCCCAATTGCATGGGGAATATTCGGAGTCGGACTTGTGGCTGCCTTGCAATACTTGTTTGGCCCCATTCTCGACCTTGCCCCCACCGCTCCCAACGACAAGCCAATTGGAGGCTCCGTCTTGCCCGTACTATTCTTCACCTCCGCGTCGATCTTGGGAATAATTGCGGTGACCCTGCTTGCGGTGGGATTCTGGGCTGTTAACTTTTCCTCCAGGAAGGATAGAAATGACGTAATAGCCCTAGGCGTCCTGCTGGGAAGCGGGTTCCTGTTCTGGTACACCCCACTAACGTTCTTCTCAGCAATAGCGGCGTTAGTGTACTTCATGGCAGTTAACATTGAGTAGTCACGATTGAATCTTGATTGTACAGTGGTTGTCTGTGCCCACAACGAAGAGTACTATGTTCAGGACTGTCTAGAATCCATTCTCCGTCAAACTGTACAGCCATCGCTGATCATAGTTGTTGCTGACAAGTGCACTGACAGAACCGTGGAAACGGCTCGTAGAATTCTAAGAGATTCCAGCTACCTCGTAATTGAAAAGACTGAGAACCGTTGGAAAAACAGTATCTCAGAAAACCTCGAATTGGCTCGGGGGAAAGCGACTGGTGGAGCCTTTGCAATCGTTGACGCTGACATGACCATCCCCCCAGATTACCTCGAAAGGCTCCTCCTACAGCTAGGGGAATACTCTTCGGTTTCGGCAGTCGCAAAAACAGACCCTGCCCGCGGACTAGTAAACAGGCTTGTATCATTTTGGGAGAGGACCTACCGAGTCACACCCCTAGGACAACAACCCCGGGGAGGAGTTCGTGCAATCTCAAGACAGGCCCTTGACACGATTGGAGGATTTCGAGACGTAATAGCGTGGGATAGCGACCTTGACAATAGGCTGAGGGAGACTGGTGCAAAGGTGAAACTCGACCCCACTCTGATGGTCTTGCATCGCAGGAAGATGACTCTCCGGTACTCGGTATCTTACCAAATTCAAGCTGGAAAGGCCAGGAGAGAGCTGGGAGTTTCTCTAGGTCGGACCTTATTGCACTCGGTATTTCGCCTAAGACCATTCGTTGTTTATGGTTACTTTAAGGGTATCAAGGCCAGCGGACGACAAGAGGAATGACAGGGCCAAAGAAGCTGGGTTTTCCAACAAGTGCAGTCATACTCTCTGGAGGGGCGGGGGTCCGTCTTAGGCCGCTTACGAATGATATTCCAAAAGGCCTGGTGATGGTGGCTGGGAAACCGCTTCTCCAGTGGGTAATCGAATGGCTAGGACGCGGTGGCGTGACTGACCTAGTCGTCGGAGTTGCTTACATGAAAGAGAAGATCACAAGACATTTCGGTGATGGCACGAGGTTCGGCGTCAAGATACGCTACAGCGAACATAGTGTAGAAGGAGGAACCGGAGAAGGTTTCCGCCTTGCCATCAAACGTTATGTCGATGATGAATCGTTCTTCGCAATGAATGGCGACCAAGTGACGGACCTCAACCTGGAGTCTATGTTCAAGACTCATGCAAAAGGGAAAGCACTGGCAACCGTAGCAGTGGTTCATCCGAGGCTTCCCTTCGGGCTCGTAATAACTGATGAAAACGGGTATTGTCGAGCCTTTCAGGAAAAACCAGTTTTGAGAAACGTTGCCTGTTCCTCAGGAATCTACCTTTTCCAGAGGGAGATCATTGATTACCTACCGAAAACGGGAGACGTTGAGAAAACGACGTTTCCTCGTCTGACAGATGGAAACCGTCTCAAAGCCTATTGGCATAGGGGGTCGTTCCTGACGGTCAATTCAATAAGAGAGCTAGAGGAGGCCGATCTTGAGTTGAAAGGAAAGGAAGAGAAATGAACGCACTGATTACGGGAGTGACTGGCTTCATTGGAAGCAGGCTTGCCTCTAGACTTGTGTCCGAGGGCTACAGCGTTTACGGGCTTGTTCGTCATTCTTCCGAACGGGAGCTCGGCCGGCTTCGGCCGATAATATCCCAAGTTCATCTCATCGAAGGTGACCTTGGAAGATACCATTCTGTACTTTCAGCTGTTCAGGCGTCGGAGCCGAATGTTGTTTTCCATCTTGGAGCATTGACTCCAGTAAGACTTTCCTTTGACGACCCTTACCCGTACATAGCCACGAACTTTGACGGTACAGTCAACCTCGTACATGCCATACTGGATGAAACCCCCAATTCCCGTTTGATTGCTGCCTCGACGGCCGAGGTTTACGGCTGGCAGGAGGGAAGCAAGCCTATTGGCGAGGAAGCGCCGTTACACCCGGCTTCACCCTACGCTGTGACCAAGATGGCCGCTGACGAGTATGTGCAGATGGCCAATAGGGTCTACCACTTGAAGGGAACAGTTCTAAGGCCGATCAACAGCTATGGGAGAACCGCCGAGACCGGTTTCCTAGTAGAGTATCTGGTATCGAAAATGCTGTCAGAGGAAACCTGCTTTGTTGGGACACCTGAATCAATTCGTGACTATATGTTCTCGGAAGATCATGTAACTGCATATGTGGAAGCCGGGAAGAACGAGAAGGCGGTGGGCAAGGTCTACAACGTCTCACCCGGCAACCCTGTAACAAATGCGGATCTCGCCAAGAAGCTGACCGTAATGACTGGTTTCAAGGGAAAAGTAGTCTATGGGTCCTACCCACCAGGGTACCCACACAGGCCCAAATCGCAGGACCCGCCATACCTGGTTCTGGACAACTCTCGAATCACTAGGGAGTTGGCCTGGAAGGCCAACCATACCCTAGACCAAGGGCTGAAGCTCACCGTCGACATGTGGAGATCCCAACCCAAAGCCTAGCGATTCCTAATCCGTCCTTACAGGCAGTGCTCGATGAGAATCCTCGTTGTTCATCCTAGGATGAGCGTCATGGGTGGCGGTGAGAGGGTTGCTATACACTCTATCCTAGCCGGTCTAAAAGCGGGTCATCGAGTCTCGCTTGTCTCAGAGGAATTTGATGCAGAGAATTTCGAGGATTTTTTCGGATGTGAGGGTTTGTTTGCAAAGGTCGACATGATCACATACACTCCCTTCCAGCCATTTGTCGGGAAGAGCATGCTCCTCCTCTACCAGAGAATGATCCACCACTCCACTCGAATCAGGAAAGTGCTTTCCACCCGGATAGGATTCGACTTGGTAGTTGGCACGCAGGATATTGGATACGTTCCTAATGTGCCGGTCCCCATCATTCAATACTGCTATTTTCCCGAATACTTTAGCCACCTGGAAGCAAGACCCTCGTCGCGGCTGTGGAAACTTTACTACTGGCCAGCCCGTCGCTTCTATAGAAACAGGGTCCAAAGCGTGGGCCGTTTCATTGCAGTTTCCGACTATACTAGAGACTTCGTGATGCGGAAGTGGGGTCGTGACTCTGAGACACTCTATCCACCCTGTCCCGTTGAAACCTATTCCTCAGTTCAAGCCCCGAAGGAGAACATCGTCATCACCGTTGGACGGATTGTTCCTGAAAAGAGAATGCACCTCTTTGTCGAATTGGCCAGAAGGCTTCCCCATTACAAGTTCCTCGTCGTTGGAAGCATTGGGAGGCCAACTTCTGCCTATTCTGATTCGTTGGTCAGAAATGCGCCCGACAATGTTTCCTTTGTCCTGTCACCGTTGAAGAAGGAGACAGGCCTTCTCGCAAAGGCGAAGGTGTATGTTCACTGTGCCCAGAACGAGCACTTCGGCATAACGATTGTTGAGGCAATGGCGGCCGGGTGTGTACCGGTGGTCCACAATAGCGGTGGTCCCAAGGAAATAGTGAGTGATGATGTTGGTTTCAGATGGAGCGACTTGGATGAGGCTGCAGGTCAGGTCAGGAGGGCCATGGAAGATGATGAGTTGCGCCAATCGTTGTCTAGAGCAGCTGTTGCTAAATCGGTGAGCTACCGCCCTGAGGTCTTCGAGTCACGACTAGCCCGAGTCTATGCAGAGTACGAAGACTAGCTGTCTACTGATGCATCCTCGCTTTCGTGGTCTTCCTCGACGGCTAGGAAACCTGAGTATCCACATTTGTCGCAGACATACCTGACCGGTAGGATCCAGCCCTCAAGAGGTGTTCGCGACCTTCTCACGGTCTCCCCACAACGGGGGCATTCTAGGCGCGACCTTCCCCCTCGGCGAATAGAGCCAAGAACCTCGCGTAGAGTCGACATGGGCAGCGATCCTAATGGAGTTCAATGCTCGTCTCGGGAAAACCGTACCCGACGAGGACCTTCTTGACCTTGTCTCTATGGTCTCCCTGAAGGATGATGCTATTGTTCTTAGATGTGCCACCACAGGCACAGTAGGTTTTTAGTTTGGTAGCGAGGTCCTGTAGGTTTACGCTCTTCCCGTCTATGCCCTCGACTATTGTTGCAGGTTTGCCCCATTTCCGCATCTCCATGCGGACCTTGACAGTCTGCTGCTCCATGCTTATGGTGCCGCAGACGCAGAGGTCTTTGGGTAGGCCGCAAGTAGAACAGACGTCGGCCATTCTAGAAGCCAGAAACTCCTTCTTTGTATTCGTCCACGGATAGACTAGGTTTGGCCGTCATATTTAAGCGTGCAACCCGAATCTGCACCTAGTCTGGTTAGATTCCAAGGTAAAGGAAGAATAGGAACAGGAAGAACCAGCTTGCAATCAGTCCGGTGAGGACTGTGGGCTTCTCCTGCATATCGATCCGTGCAATATTCTTTCGGGCTGTAGCCCTAAAATCGGAATTGTTACCCCCTTTTCGGGTGCCAGGTTACAATTCCAAATGGAATAATCTTTGGGGCCTGGACTGGCCCACCCCGAGGTTGCTACAGGTCTCCAGGGCTATCGGCAGCTCAAACCGGAAGCCCGAGCAGTTAGTTTTCGGGTATAACGATAAATATTCATAGGCATTATATAACAGCTAACGACAAGTTAGTGTGAGTATGGCAGAGAGGATTAGCGTCTCAATAGAGCTTGAGTTCTTTAACAAGTACCTGTTCAACGCGTTGAAGAGAAGCCTCTACAATGCCACCCCGAAGAGGAAACTGGAGATCATCTACTATTACTCTCGGGACCCTAGAGTGAAGTTTTCCATCTCCATGACTGGGTATACTACGTCACCGTCCCAGGCGCCCCAGTGGGCCACAGTATTCAACAATCTACAGACAATGCGCCAGTACCTACGCTAGAAATTCAAGCAGCGGCCATTCCAAGGGAGTCTTTCAATCCCTTGTACCTGTTCCGGACAGTGACCTCTGTAACATTGGCAATCTCAGCAATTTCCTTCTGAGTCTTCTTTTCGCCGGTTACTACGCAGGCCACATACAGCGCCGCCGCCGCCAGACCCATAGGATCTTTACCCGACAAAATACCCTTCTTCCGGGCATCTTTGAGAACTCTGATTGCTTCCTGCTGGGTCACCATCGTGATCTCTGCTCTGCTCGCGATTTTGGAGACGCAACGAACGGGGTCTTCTACGGGCATGCTCATCTCCAGTTCGCGTAAGAGCAATCTGTAGCAACGGGCAACATCTTTTTTCTTGATACGACTGGCCGAGGCAACTTCCTTGAGCGTTCTAGGCGTCTCCGAGGACCTGCAGGCTGCATAAAGCGAAGCGGCAGCAATGGCCGCGATCGATCGTCCTCTTACAAGCCCGCTGTCCAGTGCTTTCCGGTAGACTATTGCTGACCCCTCCTTCACATTATGGGGCACGTGCAAGCGGTCTGTCAGCCGGTCCAGCTCCGCCATGGCCTGGGCCAGGTTCCTGTCAGAGGAAGAATGGACCCGGGTGCGAATCTGCCATTTCCTGAGTCGCAGCATCTCCATCCGAGTTTCAGGGGAGAGCTGTCGGCCGTAAGCGTCTCTGTTGACCCGGTCGATGACCGTTGAGAGCCCTTTATCATGGATTGAAAAACTGGTGGGGATTCCCACCCTGCCCCTTGAGTCCTTTTCCTCCTTGGTAAATGCCCGCCATTCAGGTCCTCGGCTCATCGCGTTCTGGGCCAACACTAGGCCGCAGTCTTGGCAGATCGTCTCACCTTGGTCGTAGTCTTCGATTAGGTTGAGGCTTCCGCACTCTGGGCAGAGGTGGACCTTGGAGGGTCTACCGGCGGGGGGATTGGGTTCCATGGTCGTTATGTCCCGCTCTCCCGAGGCTTGGGTGAGTGGCTCATCGTCAGGTCTATCTTTTCGCCCAGAAGGTTGTCAAGCCCGGGAAAGTGAAAGCGTGAGGCGGTATAACAAATATAAGGTTTTCGACAAGTATATAGGGAAGGTCTGGTTTCGCGGCGAAGCCTCTTATTCTAAGACCGTGCCTTGGGCTGGGCTTGTAGCCCGGTGGTGTAGTGGTCTAGCATAGCATGGGCGTTTCGGGCCAGATTCGCTTCATGGAGCGCTCCTAGTGGGCTCTGGATCCCTTCCAATGGGGTAGGGGTTACCTGCTGACGGGAGTTCGAATCTCCCCCGGGCTACTTTTTGTGAGCTGGCTTTCAAGAGACGGTTAGGCTTAGAACGTAAGCGGTCATCATGGAGGGTCGACTAACCGGCTGCTCGAGTTGAACAAGGCTTCGACAGTCTGACTTGTCACCAGAATCCAACGGGTTTGGTTGAATAGCACTATTATCCTCTACGCTCATCCCCGAAGTTAGGGGCAGGGCCTGGAGTCCAGAACAGGAACATGGCGGGTGAAAGGAGCTCAGAGACGCTGACCAAGAACGACTTGTCCCATAAGAAAAAGAGAAGCCATGATGTAGCTTACCTCATTATTCTGCTGACGATTCTGTTTGTGACCTTTGCTTTCGCGATGGTGGTAGTCAATAGTCTCCTGGGCAACTTTGGAATCTAGGAATTCAGGCTCGCTGCGCGATAATCTCAGTCAACCCTAGTCAAAGGATGCTCTTGCCAGGTTGGGATCATTTGGAGTATCAGCACCTGGCGGGACAGCATCTATGGACGGGTGCAGGATATCCCAGAAAATCGTTGATGGAAACCCCTGAACTGCTTCCGGAGCACTGTTTCTTGATGGGTCGCCAATCTGAGGTCGGTCGTTTGGCTAGAGATAGCGGCACGGGTGAGTGCCGTGACCGAACCGCCACCTCATGAACGCTAGTTCTTCGTCTCGACCTAACTCCTTAGGATGCGTGTTTATCAACAGGAAAGCGTTCTGGATGGAGCGACTCTTCCTTGGCCTTGGTTGTCCCAGAGATAATCGGAAAGGGGACCTGGCTAGACAAAGTAGCGCAGGACATCATCGAGAGAGAACAGCAACTGGGGAGGCAAGGCCAGAGCCTCAGGGTCGAGAGCGGACTCGGAGCTTCCGGAATACCCCACCTGGGAACCTACGGGGACGGTGCCAGGGCCTGGGGTGTGAAAATGGCCCTGAAAATTGTGGGTGTCGAAGCTGAGTACATAGCCTTCTCAGACGACAAGGACGGCTTGAGGAAGGTTCCTTCTGGCTTACCGAAAACGCTCCAGAAATACATAGGCCATCCAGTCTCTAGCATTCCCGACCCGTTTGACTGCCATGAAAGCTACGGGCAACATATGAGCGCTCTACTCCTCGATGCTTTTGACAAGACAGGAATAGAATACAGATCCGTCTCGGGAACCGAATCCTACAAGCAAGGACTGTTCAACAGTCAAATCGAAAAAATACTCGCGAACGCGGACCGGGTCGGCCAGATTATCATGGACACCCTTGGCCAGGACAAGTATACGGAGGTCCTCCCCTACTTCCCAGTCTGCGCCAACTGCGGACGAATCTACACCACTAGAGCGCTAGAATACGACCCTGCACGTCACACTGTCAAGTATTCCTGTGAAGGAATGCAGCTCCGGGGCGAGCAGTTGAAGGGTTGCGGCTATGTGGGAGAAGTGGATGTGCGGAAGGGGGAGGGAAAGCTGAGCTGGAAGGTGGAGTTTGCAGCTAGATGGTCGGCCCTCAAGATCAACTACGAAGCTTACGGAAAAGATCTAACCGAATCTGTTAGAGCCAATGACCGGATAATGAAGGAGGTACTAGGTGAATCTCCACCCTACCATACCCGGTACGAGCATTTCATAGACAAGACGGGGGCTAAGCTGTCCAAGTCTACGGGGAACGTGATTGCTCCTCAGTTGTGGCTTCGGTATGGGCCTTCCCAGAGCCTACTGTTGTTGATGTTCAAGAGGAGCGTGGGCGCTAGGCCGGTCTGGCTGAAAGATGTGCCCACCTACATCTCTGAGTTGGACGAGTTGGAGGACGTGTACTTTGGCCGGAAGGTGGTTAAGGACCTGAAGGAGCTGGCTAAGCTGCGGGGACTGTTTGAGTACTGTTGGAACATGAAACCGCCTGCTGGGCCGTCGTTGCATGTTCCCCACAACCTCTTGGTGTACTTGGAGAAGGTGGCGCCTAAGGGCCGGGAGCGGGAGTTTGTCCTGGAGAAGCTGGCGGGGTATGGGTACAAGGTGGCGGATGTGGACGAGCGTTTTGAGAAGCGCTTGGAGGGTGCGACGCTTTGGGCGCGGGAGATGGAGGGGTTTGCGGCTCCCGAGTTTAGGGTTGAGGGGGCTGAGAGGGAGGCTGTGCTGGACCTGGCTAGCGTTGTTAGCGCGAGTGATGATGAGGCTTATTTGCAGAATTCGGTCTTCACGATTGCGAAGAAGCATGGGCTTCAGCCGGCGCAGTTCTTCAAGGCATTGTACCGGATTCTGATCGGTTCGGATTCTGGCCCGCGGCTGGGACCGTATATTGTGGCGATGGGCCGGGGGAACGTGGCGGCTGCTCTGGTGAAGGCGGCGAAGATTGGGGGGAAGTAGTGCTAACCCTTCCCGAGCTGGAGGTTAGGCTGGTTTTGGCCGGCGACCTTGAGGGTGTGTCCAGGCTGGAGGTTTTGTGTTTTGATGACCCGTACCCTTCCTATTTTCTGGCTCAGCTGGCCGAGGCTGACCCTGATACTTTTCTTGTGGCCTTGTGGGAGGGGAAGGTGGTGGGTTATGCTGTGGTGGATGGTTGGGGGGACCATGACCATTTGGTCTCTATTGCTGTGCTGGGGGAGCATCGCCGGAGGGGGATTGGGCAACGTTTGCTGGATGGGCTGGTGGGGAGGCTTGGGGCTGGTAGGGTTTTGAGGCTTGAGGTTCGTAGGGGTAATGGTGCGGCTGTCCGGTTCTACTTGAAGAACGGGTTTCGCGAGGTGGGTGTTGAACAGCGCTATTACCGGGATGAGGAGGACGCGTTGCTTATGGAGAAGCGCGTGTGAACGGGCTGACGGGCGCGTTGTTCACGGGCCCCCTGGGGCCTAGAATAAGAATTCTTAGAAAAAAGATTTAACGGTTTTTGGGTGATACTGGTTGAAACTTTTTCCCCGTTCATGGAACCGGGTGGTTTGTTGGAGATGGCTCTCTCACGTCTTGAAAGGCCGTTGATAGACCCCGGTCTTTTTGCGGGGTCGTTTTCCGTCTGGCTGGTGTTTTGGCGATTTTTCCTGTTTAGGGTGTGGAATCAGCCGGTCCCAGGTTTTGCCAATCGTTGATCATACGACATTTCCTTCATGATCACTGGCGGGTCAGGTACAGGGCTCCCGGATCGGGAAAAGGGGCTGATTTTGGGCTTGTTTGTCGCGCTGTCCCACGCTGACTATTGGCCCAGCTGAACCTCCGGGAAAATTCTGAGGAAGCCGGGTGCGCTAGGGCGACAGTTCTAACCCAGGAGCGAGAAAAGAGCCTTCTTAGTAGGCCATGGCAATCGGTGAATCTCGCCTCTCAACTCTCTACCGACTTCGAGGGTCCAAGAGAGATTCGGCTCAAGTGTTGTCTGGACATTCTTCTCAACGGTATGCGTCAAAACCTTGAGATTGAAGCCAACTGCCCGATTCGTCGGAGTTAGAGGCTTGTGATAGTAATGCTTGCTCTGGCCGAGGGTTCGAATGGGGCTTGTTCCATGTTTAGGGGTCTCCTCCGGATGGTCGATGGTTGTGACTGATTCTTGCCGGTTGGAAAGGGCCTGGCTTGGACTGGGAAAAATGTTTGATTTTCAGGCTTGTCTGGATAGCCCTGACGAAAACTTTTGCCGGTGGGGCTAGGAAAAGGCGTAATTAATACGGAGACGCTAGTATAGGTCAGAATGTCAGTATCGCTCTACGTCCGCATGAGCCTGTTGTTCTTCGTCCTAACCGGGCTATTGATGCTGCTCGGCTACACTGTCGGCCTGTATTTCGGCAACCCACTGAGCTTCATGCTCCTAGGGCTGGTCATAGCGGCAGTGGTCAATTTTGCTAGTTACTTCTGGAGCGACACGATCGTAATCAAAATGGCTCGAGCCCGGATCATACAGGAAAGCGAGAACCCGATTCTATATGGAACCGTCCGAAAAGTCTCGCAGGAAGCAGGAATACCCATGCCCAGGGTGGGAATTGTCAACCAAGCCCAGCCGAACGCGTTCGCGACTGGCCGGGGGCCTAAGAAGTCTGTTGTCGTGGCGACCAGCGGCATCCTGAACACCCTCACCCCAAACGAGCTTGAGGCTGTGATCAGCCACGAGATAGGCCACGTGGTCCACCGAGACATACTCATCTCAAGCGTGGCCGCAACAATTGCCGGCGTCGTCTCCTACCTAGGAAACATCGCCTTATGGTCAATGTGGGGCGGTAGCGGACGGGGCGGAAGACAGGGCAATGGAGGGGTCCTCACACTAGTCCTAGCCTCAATCCTGGTCCCGCTGGGCGCAACCTTCGTCAGGCTGGGCATCTCCCGTAGTTTCGAGATGAACGCTGACGAGTATGGGGCGCGGTTAACCCGGAACCCGGGCGCGCTTATCACAGCTCTCGACAAGATTTCTGTAAGGGCGAACACGAGACGAACAGCCGGGAGCCCTGGCCAATCCTCCACTTCTGCCTCAACGGCTTCATTATGGATTGTCAACCCCTTCCAAGGGCATTCCTTGGTGGAGTTGTTCTCGACACACCCGTCGACCAAAAAGAGGGTGAAGAGGCTGAGAGAGATAGCTGATGAGATCGGCGTCTACGTACCCTAACAGGGAAAAACTTCGCTGCTCGGATTGTGACTGTTCACCGTCCGAGTGTAGGTTTAGCGAGACGGCGGAAGACTGTCCGTTGTGCCGGCTTGAGGTTTGCTGTTGCTGGGACGCTGCCCGGGAGTGAGTGTAGTCAGCTAGTTCCAGGTATTGTCGAACAGGCGCGAGGGGATCCGGATAACTCCCAGTCGGGCAGGATCCTCTCAGGGTTCTCAGTAAGGGTTAGGATGCTTGGATGTCAATTGCGAGGAGGTTGATGGCGTAATGGCCTTTGAGGGCTTTGACTAGCTCAATGTTCCGGAGAGCTATCATCGAGATTCTTGAGCTGTTCAGGTGGGCTAGTTGTCGAGCTGCATTGGTCCCTTGCAAGCCGTATACACTTACGGCATGCCCGATGTCTGGGCTTGTTAGGGTGAACGTGGCCGGAGTTCCCGCGCCAGAATTCAATTGAACTTGGCTGATCGTTCCACCAACACGAACATAGTTCTCGTCAGCACCGTCCATGCCTGTGAAGGTCAAAGTGTCAGTGGCCGGGTCGAATTTGACTTGTGTTCTGTTGTCTTGTAAGTTTAGAGGGTGAGGACTGGTCCATGTGTGGATTGATTGTTGGTCTGGAATTCCTACGTCGAAGCTCTGGATTTTCCCGGCAATATTGACGGCTCGAACTGGGTGAATTTCAAAAACGTGCGCGTCATCCTGGGGATTGAAACCTGGATGTTCGAACAGGCACCGGAAGAAACCGGTGACAACGACCTGTTGTCCCACGGACGCCTTGACAAGTGAGAGCCAGGCCTGAGCGTTTTGAAGCTCGCAGGTAATGTGGGCCTGGAGACTTCCGATACCTAGGTCCATGTGCAGGTCCCCGTCGTTCGGATTGATCGTGTACCCTCCAGGGTTGACAGCTATGGTGCGTTTGTTGGTCCTAGGGTCAAGGGTGATGAACTGCTTCGCCAATAGTGTTCCGCTCACCGACACTTCTTGGAGCTGTGCTAGTTTGGAAGCGTTCGGTATCAGGACGGTCTTTGGGGGGCCTGACCTAATGGTGTAAGAGTTGGCGAGAGATGAAAGCTCTGAAGCTGTCAGTAGCCGCTGATTGGCTAGGATAACCTGCTTCTCCGAAGCTTCTGGCTCCATCCAGGAAGTCTTTCCTCTAGTCTGTGCCGACATGATTCAACAGTCTCCGAAGGCTCAGGGGAGGGTACCTATCGGGAGTGTAACCCGACCTATTGCTCAACGGGAATGACTGCTTAATCCTCTTGGTCTCCGCCGTTTTCGAGACCCTATTCAGACGCGCCGTGCTCTCTCAGGGTCCGGACAAGGGAATCATTTTTTCTTTCCAGAGCAACTTCTAGGGCGGTTTTCCCTTGGTAATTCTTCCAGTTTACATCAGGTTTCGCATTGTCTAGGAGCCACCGGGCAACCTCAAAGTGTCCTCTACTTACCGCATTGTGCAAGGCGAAGGACGTTCCTTCAACGGCTCCGTTCTCCACTAGCATCTTGACAAGGTCATTGTTCCCGCTGAGAGCAGCGTGGGCCAAGAGCGGAATCCCATGCGCACCTTTAGCTCGTATGCTTTCGGGGTTGTTCGCTAGGAATCGCTCCACATCATTCCGGCTCCCCACCATTGCTGCAGTGCAAATGCCCAAGGGAGCTCCCTTGGCAAGCAGGTACTCAGCCACTGGGGCGCTTCCAACCTGCCCGGCTGCCATTATGGCAGTTTCTTTGTCAGTTTCGCTCCAGGGGTAGGCCGCGTCAAGAAGTTCTGGGTGTTGCCCCAGCAGCTCCTTCACCCTAGGCAGGTTTCCATGGCCGGCAATGACGAACTCTCGAACCAGCTCTGAATTCGACACCTGCTCCATGCTCATTCTCGACCAAGCGGAGAATAGGGCGTCTGATAATTAAGATATGAGCTGGAGCACCGGAAGTAAGGCAGGATGAAGTTTGGTGGCTAGGCACGGCTGATTCTCGAATTTATGAGTGCTCGTGTTGGAAGACAAGCTTGCTATGAGGCTGGATGGGATTCGAACTGAGGATTTGTGGCCCGACAGGCCAGCGTTTTGTGCCGTGTGCCAAGACTGAGCTGGACGCACTTTTGGAAGGGTCCTATAGGGTGCCCAAGATTTCTTTATGATTCCAGCTATACAACAATGAAGTCAATCCTTAACCTCTGCGCCCTACGTAAATTTGTAGGGAAAGCATGGGGCTCCTTTCAAGGATTACAAGCTTAACCAGCCATCAGCCTGAGCCTCCGTCTTTAGAGAAACGTCTATGGGCCCTGACGGGATCTATGGCCCTTGTTTTGTCTAAGGAGGGAAAATGCGAAAGAAAGGAGCTGGAGACTATGATGCGACTCAGGGCGGGCCATGGGGAAGCGACAAACCTCTTGGACGCTCTTCTTCAAACCGGTTATTTGGAAGAATATGATGAGGGCCAAGTCAAGCTAGGATGGCGAGCAAGGGCTGAACTTGACCTTCAGAGCCTCATGGTGGTTCATGACCAATTTCCCGCCCCAGCGTCACCTCCCAGGAGATTGGCAGTAAGGGTTGACGATACCCTCGTCAATTGTTCAGCCTGTAACCAGGTGCTCGGCCTTTCTTGGAAACGTGTGAAGCGGGCGAGGGAAGGACATGGTATTATCGTCGATTGCCCTGGTTGCAGAAACCGTAATGCTGTCAGTTATGATTCACTGAAACGCAATCTTCTCTGGATTACTTTCTATGATCCTTCAAATGTGCGAAAACGTGAGGGGGAATCGGGCGAAAGCGTGCCTGCCAGTCAGAGGATTCTTGGAAAGAGCACGGAATCACGACTAATGAGCCTCGAGGTGTTGGTCCTGACATCGGGGGGCCTCACCATGGGGCTTCTGCAAGTTCTAGGAAGGTCTTCGCTCATGTTCGAATTCTTGTTCGTGCTGGGAACCCTGTCATTCCTTGCCGGCTTTGGCCTCTACCTGGAAAAACGACTATCGAAGGATCTACCGAGTTCCGCCCACGTTGGAGTTCCCATGCTTCACATGAGGTGAGGGTGAAGGCGTGTGACGCTTACATCGGTCGGACTTGACGGATGAGGTTGCTCTCACTATCGGTGTGAGGAGCCAGCAGTCTCAACAACGCCCGTCTGGGCCGGCAGCAACCCACCATCAAGCGGAACGACGGGAATCCTGACCCGGCGTGGTCACGGTCATGGTCCCCCCGAGTAGTCACGAGCACAAACTAGACTCGAACCACCGAACGATGATGTTCTCGGACTAACGAGGCAGTTCAGTCTAAGAGCCCTAAGACAGGAGAACGTCTCAGGTCATTTCTAAGGACAGCGTCCATAACCGATTTATCTCGCAGAGCAGGCGATGCGTTTCGCAATCATCCTTGTCTCAGACGGGACGGAAGGCCACGATCATGTCGCTGGACATAGCTGGCTACCGCGCTCCTGGACCAAGCAACCAGTCAACCCCAGTCTCGCCTAGTGTTGAGCAGAGAGGGCTGGTCCGGCCGTTTCTAGCCCAGCACATTGGGCGGGAGTTCAAGACTAAGCCGGAATATTTCTTGGTCGAGTTTCCCAGCCCGCTTGACGCGGCCAGATGCGCCTCCGACATTCAGAAGATGATCAATGAATACAACACTTGCGCACCACCAAAGCTCAGAATCAGTATCCGAATAGGAATCCACCTGGGCGACCTAATCCGGCCACAAGGCGGTATTTCGGGAGATGCGGTCTCAGTGCCACTCTCCATAACCAAGTACGAGAGCATCTGCTTGACTCGCTCGGTTTTTGATCAGCTGGGGACCAAGTTTCGTCGGCCATTGCAGAGTCTCGGAACAAGATCCGTGAAAGGGACGAGCGGTCCCGTAGAACTGTTCAAGGTGGTCCTCCCATGGGAGGAGGATAAGGAAGCGGGGAAAGGGTTCGAAAGGACCAAGATTGCTGTCTTGCCGTTTGCCAATAACAGTCCCAACCCGATGGACGACTACTTTGCTGACGGATTCACGGGACAGCTAATCTCGACAATGTCGAGCATTGGAGGCTTGAAGGTTATCGGGAGAACATCCGTTATGCCCTACAGGAGTGGGAGTGGCCGGCTTGACCAGGTCGGGAGAGAGCTCGAGGTCGGGACGGTTCTAGAGGGGAGCGTCAGGAAGACCAGGGATCGGCTGGAGATTACGACTGAGTTGGTCGATTCCTCGACTACTGAGCGGTTGTGGGGCGAGACGCTTGACCGACCCTTGAGGGAGATTCTGACCGTGGCTGGAGAGATTGCGCAGACTGTGGCTGAGGAATTGAAGGTTCGATTCTCCGCTCGGGAGAAGGTATTGTTCGCTAGGAAGCGGACGGTGAACCCGGACGCTTACAGCCGGTATCTCGAAGGCCGATTCAACCTGAACCATTCGACCCAGGTGAGTGTTGACAGGGCCGTGAGGAGTTTCAAACAAGCGGTTCACATTGACCCTGAATTTGCACTGGGTTACGCGGGACTGGCTGATTGTTTCAATATCCAGGTGGACCAGCGATGGACTACACCGGGCCTAGCTGTGTCACAGGCGAAGACGTCGGCTGTTAAGGCTTTGGAGATTGACCCGTCGATTGGAGAAGCACACGCAGCACTTGCCCATGTGCTGGCGGAACACTACTGGGAGTTCGCCACCGCCGAGAACGAGTTCAAACGAGCAATAACACTCAACCCAAGCTACGCCCCCGCACACCACTGGTACGGCACAATGCTACTACACACCAGAAGATACGAAGAAGCATACCAAGAAGAAAAACAAGCACTGGAATACGATCCACACTCACCTGCCATCAACATAAGAATGGCTACCCTGCTCGCAACTCTTGGAAGGACCAGTGAAGCGCTGGAAAGATATCGTCAGCTCCTCGAACTGGGCAAAGACTATGCAGACTGTCACGCGTTCAAATCTATACTGCACGCTTCACTATCGCAAGGCGAAGCTGCAATTCAGGAGGCAAGGAACGCGCTTGACTATGCAAAGAGCCCGTTCAACCAGTCTATTCTAGGCTGGGCCTTTGCAGCTGCTGATAGGAGAGAAGAGACCGAGAAAGTATTCGTACAGATGATGAAAGGAACAGCCAGCGAGCCCATTTCACCTACTTGGATGGCCGTGGTTGCTTTCCAGCTCGGCAAGCAGGATGAAGCATTCCGTATGCTCGAGAAAGCGCTGATCGTAAAGGACCCGGACATTTTAGAGTTTGCGAGTCTTCCGTGGTTCAACAACTGTCGGCAAGATCCGCGCTGGGAACGAATGGAGACACGATTGGGCCTTGCTATCCCGTCTTCCCGCCGAACAAGAATGCCGAACTAGTCCTCGAATTCATTAATGCGCACAGGCTCAAAGCTTAAACAAGTTTCTCTATACTCAATCATATGTTTCTCGCTCGCGAGAAGGTCTTTGCTTACATAGACCAGCACTCTTCCGAGCATGTTGAGAAGCTGCAGGAACTTGTGCGCCAGCCTTCCGTCTCTCCAGAGAACAAAGGAATCAGGGAGTGTGCACGACTTGTCCTTCGATGCTTCCGGGACCTAGGCTGCGAATCAAGTCTTGTGGAGACAAGCGGCAACCCGATTGTGTTCGGGCGATATGATGCGGGTGCGTCCAAGACCATTGTCGTCTATATGATGTACGATACAATGCCGGCTGAAGAGAAAGGCTGGAAGGTGGACCCGTTCGCGGGAGCTTTGCTGGAGCAGCCACCTTTTGGACGGTGCCTCGTTGCTCGCGGAGCTAGCAACACGAAGGGAGAATTGAGAGGATTCTTGAACGCCTGTGAATCGATCAAGGCGACAGGTCAGAGACTGCCAGTCAATCTACTCCTTGTAGCTGAGGGTGAAGAAGAGGTTGGAAGCCCGAGCTTGCCAGAATTTGTCAAGGATCACACGAAGGAATTGGCGGAGGCGGACGCTGTCTTCTTTCCCGCGTGCGACCAAGAGGCAGGGGGCGAAGTCGGACATTGGTTGGGCGTGAAGGGCATAGTCTATTTGGAGCTAGAACTGGACGGCGCCAACTGGGACAAAGGGCCGAAAGAGTTCGGCATACACGGGAGCTTGAAATCGGTCGTGGACAACCCGGTGTGGCGAATGGTTCAGGCTTTAGCAACAATGACCGGGCCGGACGGAAACACGGTCCTGGTGAAAGACCTCTTCCGAGATGCTGCAGAACCCGAGAAAGATGACATCATGCTTCTAGAGAGACTAGAGAAGACCTGGACACCCAAGAGAGAGCAGGAACTAAAAGACGCGTACAAAATCAACAGCTTCGTTAACGGCGTAACCGGGGTCGAGATGTTGAAGCGGGACATGTTCACGCCGACACTGAACATCGACGGAATGTGGGCTGGGTATACTGGAGAGGGGACGAAGACTCTGCTGCCGCACAAGGTAACTGTGAAGATGGACGTCCGATTAGTCCCGATGATGAAGAGTGAAGCAGTTCTCCCGCTAATCAGAAAACATCTCGATTCTCACGGGTTCCAGGAGATTCGGATCCGCCAGATGGAGTGTTATGACTGGTCACGGACGAGCTACAAGGACCCCGCAGCCCGGGCCGTTTTGAAAGCGTACAGGGAAATGGGCGTGGAGCCGGAAGTCTGGCCCACGCTGAGCGCGAGCGCTCCGTTCTATTTGTTCAACCGGGAACCGGTGAACTTGCCCGTTGTTATGGGGGGGTTGGGGTATGGCGCGCTGGCGCATTCGCCCAACGAGTACATTGTGATAGATGAAGGCGGACCGACTGGTGGCTTGAGGACCTTGGAGAAGTCGTACGTGGCTATGCTGGACAATTTCAGCAGGATGAGCTGACCCGTCGAAATTAGCTGGCCTAGCAATCCTTGTGACCGCATAAGCCTATTTCTTCAAAATGTTCCGTGCCCAGTGCACACGAATGGCGAAGGCTACCCTGTTCGTTAGAAGCGAAAGGCTCGACCTCCGAGTTCCACCCTGGAGCTGGAACGTGTTGAATCGCGGTAGGCCGGATCGCGATAGCCGGTGGCGCAAGCGTATCCTTTCTCATACCGCTATTGTTTCTCTCCGATCGCAGCTGACCCCAATTCTTGTAAGAGAGTTTGTGCACCTTGACGATGACCAAGACTTCCACCAGGTTCTTTTGTCGCGAGAAAGAACCAGGAGGTGGCGTTTACCTAATTCTTTTAGTCTAGTTCGTCTCCAACATGGTTCGAGCTCGGTCAGCGACGGGCCTCAATAATCTCTTCGCCAAGAAATGGTTCAGCGCTTTTTTCATAGTTTTGATCATACTGCTCGTCATCGAAACGTCGCTCCTCGTCTTTTTCGTGCTGGTGTCAGGGCTGGCCAGACAAGTATTTCCCTCGATAGATCTGTCATTGTATCTTACACCCGGATGCTCGCTTCTCGCTAGTACGGTGATATCAACGACGGAAACAAATCGGACAGTCGAGTATTCATGCCCGAACCACCCGGCCATTGTCATGCAGCCGCCGCTCTTCGACCGCATCAGCCCGTCACACATCCCGGGCTCGGCGCTCGTACTGGTCGCTCCAAGTTTCACTCTCCCAACCGGCTACATCAGCCTCTCCGTCGTCGACAACGCACTTGGCTGCACGAACAAGCGGCAGACTCAACTGCGAGATGGACAGAATATGACACTGGGGGGCGCGTACTTGTTCGGCTATGACTACTGTTCAGTGATCGCCGGCCCAACTGGACACATTGGTGGGTTTACGATCACTTGGAACGAGATTCCATGGCCGGGCGCTTGTTGCACACTTTACGCCTCACCGTCCCAGTTGACGATCCAAGCGGGTCATAACGGGACTTCTCTCGTCACAGTGACTGCTCTGAAGGCGTTCTCCGGAAACGCAAGCTTTCCCGCCTATGCTTCAGGCGGGTCATCGGAGACAACGTACACTTGGTCGATTAACCCCTTTACCGCTTTCTTGAAGCCGGGCGGTTCGAACACCACGAAGGTCACAGTGATCATACCGCCTAACGCTCCTCCAGACACGTTTAAGATCACGATTATTGCGCAACCGGATCAGGGCGTGTACTCGGAAAACCGCGTTGAAATTACGATAAGAGTGACGTAGATCGAGTCAGGTTTGGTCCGCGAATAAGCCAATATTTCTAACGGTTGTCATAACAGGGCTTCAAAGTCCGCATCGGAAAGGCGGAGAGGATTAGGTGCCTAGTGAATTGTTCGTTGGGATTACAGCAAGTCTAATGGACATTCTTCGCTCATCTAGAGTCTCGTGAGAACTAAAACAAAGAGGACGTTTCTTCTCACGGGCGGCTCTGGTCTATTGGGTTCCAGACTCGTGCGGAGACTGTTGCGAGAGGGTCATAGAGTCAGAGTTCTGACAAAACGGAATTGCACTTCACTCATCAGGGTTTGGTTCCGCAATTCGAGTGCTACGAGATGCTGCTATTTGTGGGAAGAAGGGAATTGTTGCAGATAGTGAAGTTATCAAGGCTAGCCAAATTAACGAGGCTTATAGGCGCATGCAACATGGCGACGTGCACTATCGCTTCGATATTGACGTGTCAAGCTTAGGAGTTTAGAAAGATGGAAATCAAACGGGTCGGTTCTCAACCATCGACTAAAGGGTCAGCGGAGTATTTTACGGGCAGTGTTCGCGTTGATCCATTATTCCAGGCGAATGAGCCTGCAAGAGTAGCTGGGGCTAGTGTCACGTTTGAGCCAGGGGCGCGTACCGCGTGGCATACTCATCCGCTGGGCCAGAAGCTGATAGTAACAGCGGGTCGGGGTCTAGCGCAGAGCTGGGGCGGTCCCGTTGAGGAGATTCGGCCGGGTGATGTGGTTTTGATCCCTCCGGATAAGAAGCATTGGCACGGTGCTTCGCCGACTACGGCCGTGACACATATCGCAATCCAGGAACAGCTCGATGGCAAGACCGTTGACTGGATGGAAAAGGTCACCGACGAACAATACAGTCCGGCATGAGCCAGCTAACTTGAGTGTTCAGAATAGTTTCGACGATCGCGAAGACACGTCATCGACGAGCCTGCTCGTACCAGCGCAGAACCCGTAGGGCGCGAAGGGTGTTCCACCGGCTGGGCCGACCGTCGCCGTCCTCAAGCGCAAAGTGGACCTTGCCAGGATGCGTGTTCTCCAGGAGCCAGGTGCCATCGGGCTGCCGTTTGGATCGGAGCAAATCCATTGCTTCGTCCATCCGCGAGTCCGGCACGTCTCCGGTCGAGCGGAAGTATTCGAGGGCACGAAGCACGTCGTAGTGCCAGCGGGTCGGAAATGAGAATTGCAGCCAGGCTGGGTTGACGACTTCCCCGGTGCTCTTGCGTCGGAACAGTTTTCGTTGGAGGAGGTACTCTTCACCCCCGCGGCGAGCCGCGATGGATTCCGGAAAGCCACCGGTTGCGCGCTCATATACCAGCAGTCCTTCCAGAACGTTGATCGTGCTCGCGAACGACGAGCGGACGGATCCCCTTTCGGCCTCGCAGTTCCATCCGCCGTCCTCCAGCTGCTCACCAATTAGGCGGGCGACTATGCCATCCACATCTTGACCGAAGTATGTGCCTAATGCGACGGTTCTGCCGTTGATGCATGGCTCGACCTCGCCGCTGAAGAACGGCTGCCCGGCGTGTTCCCAACGGCAGTTGTCTCTGACCAGAGCTACTGCACGGCGTACCCGGTCAGAGCTTGGGTCGACTCCGAAGTCATACAATAGCTGGAGTGTTGGCAGCGTGGAGATCCAGGGCTGGCCCTGGTCCTTGACGGACTGGTAGATGCTCGGGGAGGGGAAGCATGCGCCTCCCGCCCACTGGCCGTCTTCGTCCTGCAACCCGAGCAGTCTGGCACCCCATCCTTCTCTGGCGACCCCAGCGCGTTCGGCGGCGACTTGCTTGCGAGATGCACCGGTCAGGTCGCGCATGACCTGCCAGCGAATTGCCGGGTCCGAGTCCAATAGCAGCTCGATAACGGTCACGCTTTTTGCAGAACTCACGTCTGCCGCCTTACCCCTCGATCGAATAACTGACCTATGACCATTGCCATGGCCGCTCTTTGCGACATTTTCATTCCAGCCCTTGAAATCTCGCTAAAGAGGTCCCCTAAGAATTTGTGGCGGGCCCGGAGAGGGGTTAGAGACTGTCGTGCAACGCAGGGTTGGAAAAGGGGACATTTTGAGATCTGAGAGTGCGGCTATGCTCCCTTGTCGGGCCAGGTTCTATTATGGTTAACGAGTGAGGGATTGCTTGGGTTTGACCCGTACAGATAGTAGCTATAGACTATCAGGAGGTCGTCTAGGTCGTTAACCCTGTCGAAATCGGCGTCGAACCTAACTTGATGGGGTCCCCCGTGTTGATAGTGAGTTCCTGCCTCGTTGACATCTACTATATCGACACCTAGTGCCTTGCCTCTCCGGGTAACGTGATGTCGAGGAGCCCGGTGACTTCCGGGTCGATAGGTGCTCTGGCGGGAGTGAAATACCTATCATTTCTCAGAAGGGTGCCTCCGATTAGAGGATCGAATGCGCTATTGAATGTCGATGCTCCGGTACCATAGAGGACATGGTCATCGCGGCTGCGGTCGTTGTTCACGTCCAGCGTATTAAACAGGTACGGGTTTGGAATTGGGTCATCGTCTGGCGCGCTAGATCGGCAGGGTTGAGCTCTTCGTGACGGCTGATGACTGGGCCAAAGGTGCCGAGTCGAAATGGCAGCAGGGTGCTCCAGCATCTCACAACATCGACGTCAGGTGGAGCCAACCGTCTGACTTTGACGAGCTCGCCGTACACTACTTCGGATTCAACAGCGCCGCCGACCAAGAAATCCTCGATGCTCCCCGCAAACTCATTGCGGCAGAGTGGAGTTCGGGTCGCCGAGAGTGCTATTTGCCTGGGAATAGTATTTGCCTGGGAATAGGAATTTCGTGATTTGCTTGAACCCTCTGCGCTCTAGTTTTCGTTGTTTCCTCTCCATTACAACTGAGTATACGATCCGGCGAACAAGAAGCCCTGTTTGGGTCTCGCGGTACGATTCCCATCTCGGCTCCCAACCCTCCGTCCTCATCTCCGACACATTATCCTCAAGCATGGCCTTCTTCCTGAACCTCACCACCCTCGTCTCCTTCCCCTCCTCGTTCACCCTGTCAAGACGCTTCTTTATCTCACCCCCAAACCAGCTCCCAAGCAAGACACCCGCGATAGAACCGCTCACCGCCCACGGAAGAAGCGACAAGAACCCGGCTAAGAGAAAAAGAGAACCACCAAGGAGACCAACAACCAATACGGACCGAGTCAAGCCGGGACCAGTTCTCCAGAGAGCTGCTAGGAATTAAGATGCGATGCCTATTCGAATAAATTCTAGCGTTCCTGAACGGCTCTCATTCGGGTGACATCGACAGTGCTTCACTAACTGAAGCACGAGATTCTGATGCGGAAGCCTACGCTGACACCGACGAAGAAGAAGACTTAGCTCGGCGGGACAAAGAGGGGAAGCCCCTCATCTCCCGGACTGTATGGAATCCGCCGCTAGCATAGCGGGCTGGGTGGGGTGGTAACCCAGAACAGGCTCACGTCCAAATCTCGAGGACCCGGAATTCAATTCAGGCCGGTTACTTAGGTCCCTTGAGCCAACCCGAGATTCCGAGTTCCCGGACTATGACGGTGATCGGGTTGAGCTTGAAAGAGCCCAAAACGCCCCTTTCATCCATGAACAGAACTTTTGGCTTCACCTCGAACGTCCCCTTACGTCTAGCTCTCAACACTATCCTGATTTCATGACTATTCATGTAATCCAGCCTCTTCCCCTTCAGCTCTATATCGCTGTCCACACGTCGAAGAGACGCGTTTCCTTCTTCAAAGTCTAGACCTTCCGAAACCACTCCTTCTAGCTTCAACAGCACGGCCGGGCTCTTCCCAACGTTGACCATGTCCAGCTCCAACGTTACGCTGCATCCCACTCCTAATTCTCTCTTTGACAGAGTAAAGTTCCCGGTTACGGAGGCCCCTTGGAGGATTTCCATCCCGAGTGCCTGGTCTTGAGTAAGGGAGATAGGAGCCTCGGAACCCGCTGGACTACCAGATAAGGCCTCCAGTGGCGACATCAAGAGTTGTATTTCGTCTCGAGCCCTGCCCATGAGTTCTTGTGCCTCTTCCTTCTTTTTGACAAATCCCGCCTTGTCATACAAGCCGACGGCTCTTTCCACGTGTCTCTCGGCTAGGTGGAAAAGCTTGGTCTTCTTCTCTGGGTCTCGCTCTGTTTCAGCCTCGGCAATATAGATTAGAGCGTCGAAAAGTTTCTGTGTCCCTCGGGTCCACGCGGTTGCTCTGTGGAGCCCAGCCTGCCCATAGAAATCGGCAGCGGTTTCGAGATGCTTCTTTATCCCGGGGTAAACGTTTGGGTCTCGGGTCCGACGGAACATCGCACCCTCGTGCAGGGCCTGGCAGATTGATTGGTTTGCGTGAGCGACCTGACGCCATCTCCGGCCAATAGCTTGCTTCTCCGCCATAGCGAAAAGTAGAGCCGCTTCATTGTACTCCTCCGGTGACGATTTGATTTCGGCGTGAAGCATATGCGTCCACGCTTCGCAAAAAATCGCGAGGGCTCCCAATTCGGTGCTTGTTTGATCGTGGATTGGTTTGGAAAGCAACTTTTTGATGATTTCTTGTGCCGCACGATAACGGGCAGTCGCCAAATCGTCGTCCCCTGATTGCTCGGCGAGCCTTGCCTGCTCGATGCCGACCCGAGCTTTGCAAAACTGTTCCCTCGACCCGGATAAGTCCACCCAATTCTCTAGCTCGACTACGCCCTGTTGCTGATCCGAGTCAGACGCGAGTTTGTTCTTTAGGAGCTGGGCGTGCTCTTGGAATTTGGCTTCGGCCCTCTCGAACGATTGAATAGCTTCCTGGTGATTCTCTTGCCTGCTGAAGTTCTCGCCCTCCTCTAGATACGCGCAACCTTCGTAGTGTCCAGAGAGATGATTGTAAGCTTCGGCAGATCGCAGCTTCTCTGCCGCTGTGCTGTATGACGAGCTGGCAGCCATGAATTTCTCCTCAGAATGGTGGATGCGAGACCGTTCAATCAACTGCCATGCTTCCATGTAAGCACGGAGATCATCGAAAAAATGTCGGGAGGCAGGAATCTTTTCCTCCGCGCTAGTGCAGTCCTTCCCCGCGTTTCCAAACGCCTGTGAAGCTGCCTCATAATCACCTAGACCGTCTAGAAGCTTTGCAATCTTCCACCGCACCAGAGGTATCGGTCCAAAATGCGCCTGTCGAGTAAGCTCGCTAAGCACTTTTTCGTATGCGACGACCGCATCTCTTCCCACAGACGCATCAGCGATCAGATAATGGAGTTGTGCAAGAATGTCACCATAGTTTTCAGCATGATAAGAATAGTACGTCCTAGATCCAACCTCGACCGTTTTGGTCCATGCTTCAATGCTCCCTACATCGAGATTTGCGTCGGAAGCAGCACTTCTGAGAAGATTTACCTTCACAGTTTCCTCCACGCTAGTTCTTGCCAGTTCCGACTTTAACCTCGACAAGGTCAATCGACTGGTCGCTAGGTTCATGGAATCAGGATTGTCGCGAAGAAGAGCTTCCTTTGCCTCCTGTTCAGCCATAGCCAATGCCTCTTTGAGGAGGTTTGTTTTTTCCTCGCTTTTCTCCATTAGCAA